>JGI12635J15846_10005401_pt1 | contig 11030 bp, 5 predicted proteins | sample BlaSpr_A8_OM2_M2_FD_15846 | JGI IMG/M metagenome (IMG submission 15846) | reverse complement strand
TCGGAAGTGGGTCGCGTTTCGCGGCCTCGCGCGAAGCGGCGTTGAAGATGCTGGAGCTGACGTCGGGCCGCGTCACCACACTTTGCGAAACGTATCTTGGATTTCGACACGGTCCCATGAGCTACGTGCAGGATGACACTCTGATCGTTTGCGATTTATCGTGCGATTCCACGATCCGCGCGTATGAACTGGATTTATTGCAAGAATTGGACCGGAAAAAACTAGGATTGTCCAAAGTCATTGTCGGAGAGAATATCCCGAACTCTGCGGCTAGAGAGGGGGATCAGGTCATCGAGTGCCGAGGATTAACTGAGCTTGGCGATGAAGAGACCCCGACGGTGTATGTCGTCATCGCCCAACTTCTGGCTTTTTTTCGCTGCCTTGAAGAAGGGCTACAGCCTGATTCACCGTCAGAAGGAGGAGTTATCAACCGCGTAGTGGAGAAATTTCCTCTGCACACTCCTTCGTGAAGAGCTATCGGAAGGAAACTCGGGGAGCTGGAAGAATGGGCTTAGAGGCTTGTACCAATCCATGATCGAGAAAAAAGCTCGCTTGAATCGTCGTTAGCGAAGGTTTCCCTGTGAGGCGATGCCGATGCGATGGACGGTCTTGTTTTTATTCCTAGGCGTTAACGCCATACCCGTTCGGGCTCAGGTGCGGGTATGGGAAGGTGTTCTGAATCTTCCGGCATACGAAGAGGGAGCGCCCGATCCCAACCCTTCTTTTGACCAGTTCGCGATCGGTCGATTTAGTTATCCCTATACGCTGCGGAAACAAATAACCGACCAGCGTGCCGAGCACCGATGGCGTGCGATCTATCTTGAAAACGAATATCTGAAATGTTCGGTGCTGCCGGATTTGGGCGGACATATTTATACGTGCGTCGACAAAATCAGCGGGCAGCCGATGTTCTATGCCAACCCTTCCATCAAGAAAGCCAGGATCGGCTACCGCGGAGCCTGGGCCGCATTCGGGGTCGAGTTTAACTTTCCTGTTTCTCACAATTGGGTCTCGATGTCACCTGTGGATTTCGCGTATGCGGGCCACGAGGACGGCAGCGCGTCGATCACCGTGGGCAATGTCGACAGAGTTTATGGAACGGAATGGTCCGTCGAATTGACTCTGCGTCCTGGTTCCACCGTTCTCGAACAACGCGTCACACTGAGTAATCGAAGCGATGTACGCCATCGTTTCTATTGGTGGAACAATGCCGCTGTGCAGGTGTGGGACGATTCCCAGATCCAATACCCCATGCGCTTTGCCGCAGCACATGGGTTTGTGGAAGTGCAAAGGTGGCCGATCGATTCGCAAGGGAAGGATCTCAGCGTCATACACAACCAGACCGAGGGTCCAGTATCATTGTTCGTCCATGGAAGCCGGGAAAACTTCATGGGCGTCTGGCATCCCCGAACAAACACCGGAACTGTGCATTTTGCCGACTATGCCGAACTACCTGCTAAGAAAATTTGGTCCTGGGGCGTTGACGCGGATGGCCTTGATTGGCGCAACGCACTCTCTGACAACAATAGCGCCTATGTCGAGTTGCAAGCGGGCCTCTTCAGAAATCAGGAGACGTATGCATTTCTTGAACCGCGCCATTACATAGCTTTCACAGAGTACTGGATACCCGTCCGCGATACCAATGGGATTTCCCGCGCGAATCTTGCCGGGGCGGTTCATTTGGAGCGAAGAGCCGGCATGTTGGCGGTCTCCTTCAATGCCAACCGAAAGCTGTCGGCTGCTGCGATCCAGATTTTGGATGGAAACACTTCCTTACTCAACGAGAAAGGCGATTTTGTGCCGGAGCGAGTGTGGAAGAGAGAGATTCGCGTTCCAAATGCCAGTAGGAAGTATACGTTTCAACTCAAGAATAGCGAGAATGCGGTGCTGTTGAGGCAGACGGAAGGCGAGTACGACTGGGCGCCGGATTCCGAAATCAAAGTCGGCCCGCAAATTTACTACACTGTACCGGGGGAGACGCGTCGAACCGAAGACGATTGGCTCCAACAGGGTAAGACTGAAGAATTGAACGGCAACCTCTTAGCCGCCATGCAAACGTATCAAAAAGCATTGGTAAAATTCCCCTCAGATTTTGAATTATTGAAGGCGGCGGGACGACTCGACGCTAGTCTGATGCGCTTTGAAGAAGCGTTAGCTCATCTGGCTGCAGCTCATGACCGAAATACCACCGATGCGGAGATTTCCTATTATCTGGGAATCGCGTACGAGGGCGTCGAACGAGAAAAAGATGCTTTTGACGCTTACCAGGAAGCGATGCGATTACCTTCCTATCGTGCGGCTGCTGCATTGCGCCTTGCCGAAGTGCAGGCACGCCTGGGGGCCTTGCCGCAGGCGATAGACTCTCTGACTAAAAGCCTCCAATCTGCTCCGGACGACCTGCGTGCAGCGGAAGAACTGGTAGCTGTACTACGCGCGCTCGGAAGGACAGCAGACGGGGAGAAGCTAGCAAGGGAACGGCTCGCACGCTTTCCGTTGACCGATTTTCTACGCGAGGAACTTGGAAAGCCGAACCTCGTCCATCTGGCCGCCGATCCCTATCGTGTCTTAAATCTTGCATCGCAATACGCGCGGTTGGGACTTTACCGTCGAGCCGTGGAGGTTCTCTCACGCGAGTACCCGCCCGCGAAGGCGGACCAGACCGAACCCGGCGCGGTCGTCCCCCAAAACCACCCCCTGGTTGTCTATTTCCGCGGGTACTGCCGCGAGAAGCTCGGGGAGTCGGGTGCAAATGACTATTTGCAAGCCTCTCGCCTTTCGACTGCATATATATTTCCGAACACCGTCGAAGACCAGCAGGCGCTCAAAGCCGCCATTCGCACGAACGAAAAAGACGCAACCGCTCATTACCTGCTGGGGACCTGGTATTTCGCCCGCGAAAAAACGGACGAGGCACTCAGCGAATGGGAACAAGCGCGGAAGCTAAATCCCCAAATACCCGTGTTGGAAGCCAGTCTCGGATTAGCGTTGCTTCACTCGAAGCGGGACTTCGCGAGTGCATTGAATGCATTCGAGGAAGGAATAAAAAATGATCCGTCGAATATCGTGAACTATTCCGGTTCGGTTGCCGCGATAACTCTTCTGGCAAAACCCGCAGCGGAGCGAGTGAAAACACTTGAGCTTTATCCCGACCTGGACCGTATGCCCTCTAGTTTGGTGTATGAGCTGGCTTTGAACCGCGCCGAGGAAGGGAATTATAGCGGCGCAATAGATTTGTTCCGGAATCGGTTCTTCGGCAGTGAAGAAGGCGGAACGAACGTTCGCCAAGTGTGGGTTGAGGTGAAGTTGCAGGAAGCCGTTGGGCTGGGGGGAAGCGGCCACTGCGAGGACGCTCTCGCCGCAGCGAGGGCACTCGCTTCTCCCGTCGCGGGTCTTTCGTTTACGCAAGACGGCTTACAACCAATACTGAATTCGGCTAGAACAAACTACCTGCTCGGTGAATTGTCTTCTGCTTGCGGCCAAAAAGAAGAGGCAGAACAAAGGTACCGGCTTTCGACGCAAGCGACCGATGCATCGGACGCCGTATGGGCATGGGCCTCGGCCAAGAAGCTGAGCAGCTTTGATCCAGCTCTATGGCAGGAACGTCTCTCTTTAGCCTTGTCACGAGCGGAATCGAATGCACGAACCGGCGACCACCAGAGTTGGTGGGTTTATTCGGTGGGCGTATTACAGATGGCGCTTGGGCGCGACGTGCAAGGCAGAGCCTCGCTTCGCGAATCCTTGCTATTGCCCGAAAACCGAATGTCTTATCACTTCAGCCGCTTGGCAATGGAGGGCGCTACACCTCGATGACCTCGACACTCTTTTTCCGAAGTGCTTCGGTAAATTCCTGAGTCGCACGGTTATCCGTGATCAGGCGCCGGACTCTGTCAAAGGGACCAATCTTTGAAACGCTTCTCCGGCCCAGTTTGCTGAAATCCGTGACAACATTAACCTCTTTCGCGGAGCGTATCATCACATTATTAAGCTGCGCTTCCAGCACATCCGGTGTCGAAAGTCCGTTCTCGAGATCGAAACCGTCGACAGCAAGGAATAGACGGTCAGCATGGAACTCGTTCATCATGGCTTCCGCCTGCGGTCCGACGAAGGAGCAGGAAACCGGACGCAGCAGTCCACCGATCATAATTAAGGTAATACCAGGTGTATCCGCTAGCTCGACCGCTATATTCAAGGCATTGGTAATGACCGTAAGCGATTGAATTCTCATTCTTTTCAAATGCCGCGCAACCTCTGCCGTGGTCGTTCCTGAATCGAGAATGATCGTTTCACCCGGCCGTACTAATTCTGCCGCAGCCCTTCCGATTCTGATTTTTTCATCCCGGTGCAGAGTTTCTTTGGTGCGGAGAGGATAGTCCTGAGTGGTCTCCAAGCGCCGCACGGCACCGCCGTGCGATCGCACCACTGCGCCGATAGAAGCGAGTGCGTCGAGGTCGTTGCGGACAGTGACGGCAGAAATGGAGAACCGTCTAACCATATCAACNACAGTTACCTGGCCGTCTTGGTCGACGAGGTCCTGCACGCTCCGGCGCCGCTGTTCTGTTAGCAGACGAGCTTTGGGGGTCATGCACCGTGTCCGTAAGCCAAGTATAGGGTGTCTCTTGCGGCTGGGTCAAATGACGAAAGCAAAGCTCACGTTAATACTTTTTTATTCTTTCTCTTTATATCGTTCGCCATTTATTTTTTGTTGTGTTTACTTTTCTTTTGTGATATATGGTTTCTCCTAGACTACTTTGTGGGGGAGGTTTCCTTGATGTACAGAGCTGTGTCTACCTGCGTTATTTTCTTGGCCTCTCTATTTTGTGCTGCCGGAGTTGTATTCGGCCAGGGAACCGATCTCGGCACCATTCGCGGAACGGTGACGGACTCAACCGGAGGTGTCATTCCGGGTGCGACGGTAACGGTCACCGACACCCTTACAAACACAGCACGGGAAACGAGAACGAATTCTCAGGGCAATTACGAAATGTTCGGACTTAAGGCCGGCACCTATCGGGTGACAATCACCGCGGCTGGAATGAGCAAGCAAGAAATCACGGACGTCGTCTTGAATGGCAGCGACGCGGTGAGCGCCGATGCCGTGCTAAAGGTTTCCGCGGCGCAGGAGAGCGTGGTGGTGTCGATGGAGGCGCCGGCCATGAATACGGAAGACCAGACGATCAGCCAAACCATTGACAACCAGGCGATTGTCGAACTTCCACGGGACAGCCGCGATGTGTATTCCTTCCTTTTTTTAAGTCCGAACGTAACCCAAAGCGCTACCTCTTTCAAATTCATTGGGGCGCAGAGTTACGGCGCCAGCTTTTCTCTCGATGGGCAGCGCTCAAACGGCGGTATCTTTGGCGAGCCTACTTCCAGCCAGCCCCCGCTGGAGGCTGTCGGCGAGATCAATCTTTTGACCTCCGACTTCAGCGCGGAATATGCGGGCATCGCCAATGTTCGAGTTAGCACAAAACGTGGCGGCGCGGACTATCACGGGTCGGCGTTCTACAACAATGAGAACTCCGCGCTGGCTGCCTGGACGCTTGATGATAAAAACGGCCAGGCTATGTTCTCGCCTACGGCCTTTCAATCCAAGTATCCGAACCCGTATTTTAACTTCAATGACATTGGAGGATCGGTGGGAGGTCGTATCCCGCTGGTCAAGAAGACCTGGTTTTTTGTTGCGTATGAACGAAACTATGCCGTTTCTCCCACAAAGATTTCGTCGACCACGATTCCGCATCCGTCGCTCTACACGGGCGACTTTTCGGCGCTGAAAGATTCCGCGAAACCGCTCGTGCCAACCGATCCGAAAGGTGTACCTCTTGTAACTCTCACACCGCAGGAAATTGCGACCGACACGATTCCAGACACCAATCCAAAGGATCCGCCCGGATCACTCCGATTCATCACGATCCCTTCGAGACTCCTGAATCCTACCGTCCAGAAACTTATCACCACCTATTTTCCCAAGATCGGGCTTAGCGCTCCTATCAATCCGGGCAATGGAAGAATTCNTGGAGGCTTCCAGACCATCCTGCCGGGCANTTCTACCCGGGATATCGGCACCTTGCGGCTGGACCATGATTTTTCCGAGCGGAATCACCTNTACGGCGTGTATCACGCNTCGGCNCGAGTTAGCGCGGCCACCGCGGTGACCAGCCCCTTCACCGGACTCGGATTACTAAATATCGATCAGCGGAACAACTCCGTTGCTTTGTCTTTCACCCATAACTTCCGGGATACCGTGGTCAACGAGGTGCGAGGCGGGTTTAACCGGCAAAGCCTCTTGCAGCATGGCAATACGACACTGGACGGATTTCTCTCCAGCATTGGCTTCGACCAAAGTGATATCGCGGCCTACGGCTCCGTGACGGGTCCATTCGCGCTTTCCACTTTTGGCCATGCGTCGGTCAACTTTACCAAAACTTTCGAGACGTTCAACAACGGGCGCAACACGTTCCGCCCGCAAGACCAGAATCTGATCACGTTCGGAGATACCCTGACGTGGATTGCGGGCAAACACGACTTTCGCATGGGTGGCGACGCAATTCGAAATGCTGCCGTGGATGGTTTCGCGCTGAATCGTGGGTTCCCACGCGGATTGATCACCTATGGGGGAACGGGAACAAATCCCTTCACACGTTTTCTACTGGGCCTTCCTGCAACCAGCGTAAGTTACGTTTTGCAGCCACGCCCGGCCATGGATGTTCACAATTGGGAGCACGGCTATTTTTTCCAGGACACCTGGAAAGTCACTCCGAAGCTCTCTCTGAATCTTGGTTTGCGCTACGAGCTCATACTCCCATTCGTTGACAAGAACGACCTCATCGCCAATTTTGACCCAAACTATGTAAACACTTCCACAGGTCAACTGGGTAGATTCGTCATTCCGTCTAACAAGACGTTGAAGTACCTGGACACTCGCATCATCAGTTTCGGCTACGTGCTAGCGAGGGATTCCGGCTTAGAGGTCGGAAGAGGTGTGGTACATCCTGACAAGACAGACTTCTCCCCCCGGATAGGTGTTGCATACCGGCTCGGCAACAAGTCGGTCATCCGTGGTGGATACGGAATTTACTATCCAACGTCGGCGGCTCAGGGCATTCGCGATCCAATCGCAACAAATCCCTTCAACCAAGCAATCAAGAAAGTCCAAGATAAGGCGACTCCTCCGACTAGTCCTCTTCTAGGGTGGCCGGGAGGCAGCACACATGGTATTAGCCCTCTTTCAGGCGGAATCATAACTTCCGGAACGAATGGCACGCCCTCCGTTAACGTGGTTCCCTTCGGTCTACGCCAACCACGTATTCATCAGTACAACGCGACATTTGAGCGCGAAATCGGCTGGGGAAGCGCGGTTCGCTTCTCTTATCTGGGTGCCACGATGCACGGGCTGATTGCCGGCAAAGACCTGAACGAACTTCAGCCAAGTGACGTGCCTTTTGGCACTCACACGGTAGACCCCGTTACAAACGAGCCTACCGGCATCTGCGATCCAGTAAATAATGGAGACTGTGGTGTTTCGAACGAAGATGCTCAGCGTTACCGCTTCCCCGCGCTCGGCGACTTCGTCTTAAGTTACGGAAATTACGGCCATGCGCAGACCAATGCATTCCAGACCCAGCTCGAGCATCGTTTTTCCCACGGCTTGATGTTCAACGTTTCCTATACCTATTTGGACCAGAAATCGACGGCACTGGACACCGGCAACACCAGCCTCGGCGGGGTAACCTATAATCAGTTCCAACCGGAGAGCGACTACGGAGTAGACGGCTATGTTTCCCGCCATCGCGTAGTTGCCTACGGCATCTATGATTTGCCCGTCGGCCGCAGACGCCAGTATGGTTCATCGATGTCCACGTGGGCCGATGCCATCGTAGGCGGGTGGCAAACCACGTTTAATATGTTCGCGAAATCCGGGACAGGCTTTACCCCCTTCTGGACCTGCCCCGATTGCAATCCCATAGAACCCGGCAACATCGGCATTTCCTCGCTGGATGCCGTCGGCGATTTTAATGCCGAACCGTCCTTCCGTCCTGTTGTGCTTAGCACTAACTTCAATCAAAAGAATGGCGATCAGATCTGGAATCCCGATGCGTTTGGGTTGCCTTCCATTGGATCCGACGTTTTCACGCAGACCGGCGTCGCCAAGCGAAATATGCTATGGGGTCCCGGGACATGGGGAGTAAACCTGGGAGTCCACAAGGATTTCCGTTTTTGGGAGCGCGTGAAGGTCCAGTTTGGCGCGGACATTGACAACGTATTCAATCATCCGTTGTTATCCCCGGATGACTCAGCCGGTGGCGGTGGCGGTGTGTTTGCTTGGCTCGGTGATTTTTATGTCAGGGTGGATCAAACGACCGGGAAACTGCTGCCGATTGACCCGGCGGAGACGTCAGTAGGTGGTGATGTCATCCGTAACCCTGACTTCGGACGATTGAAAAGCAGCTTCCCCCAGGAGGACATCGCTAACCGCCGCACCGTGCGGTTGAGACTGCGGATTACCTTTTAATCGCCGAACGGAAAACAATCCGATAAAAAGGGGGCGGCCAGGTGCGCCCTTTTTTTTTGTGAAAAAATGTCTGAGCCGCGCAAATTTTTCACACCTTTGCTTCATCGAAGTGTTGAAATAGCGTACCCAGAAGAAGTTAGCGGCTTCCTGGGCTCAGCAGCTTCAGTTCTGCCGTAGCACGTCCAGAGCGGAGGATTAAAGTGACGTTGTCGCGGGGCAAACGAAAGAGGCTCGAAGCGGTTTCGAACTCTCGCGGTGTCATTGCCGCGCTTGCCATCGACCAGCGCGACGCGTTGCGCAGCCTGTTCTCCGCCGAATTGAAAATCGAAAAGTCTTCCGTGCCGCGCGAGCAGCTTGAGAAGTTCAAATCCATCGTCGTTCGCGCGCTTTCCGCGCATGCCAGCGCCGTGCTACTCGAGCCAGAGTACGGCTTGCACGCTGCCCGTCAGCGTGCTCCATCCTCGGGCTTGCTGATGGCCTACGAAGTAAGCGGCTACGACCCGGAAGTTCCTTCTCGCCTTCCTCGGCTTCTAGAGCACTGGTCCGCGCGCAGGTTGGTTGACGCCGGCGCGCACGCCATTAAGGTTCTGCTGTACTATGCCTTGTCAGATGCACCAGAAATACTGGAGCGCAAGCGCGTTTGGGTCGAGCGCGTCGGCTCGGAATGCGCCGGCTGTGACGTCCCTTTCTTCCTGGAAATTGTTCCGTACCAGGACGGGATGGATGATAAGAGTCCTCAATTCGCGCGTTGCAAGCCGGCGATTCTCACGAGTGCGATGCAAGAATTTTCCCAGCCGCGCTATTGCGTCGATGTCCTGAAAGTCGGCGTGCCCGTAACCATGGCCTATCTCGAAGGCTCCACGGCTTCTTCCGGAACATTCGTACACACTCGCGCACAAGCCCTAGAGCTTTTTCGACAAGCGGCAGCGGTAACCGCCAAGCCGTTCCTGTTTCTCTCCGCTGGGGTGAGCAATCGCGCGTTCAATGAGGCTCTCGAGCTGGCCTCGGAAGCAGGTGTCCATTTTTGCGGCGTCCTCTGCGGACGCGCAACCTGGAAGGATGGAGTGGGTGTGTTTGTCCATGGTGGTGCGGATGCGCTTCAGGAATGGCTTGAAACCCAGGGCGTGCAAAACATGCGAAGCATCAACGAAAGCCTCAAGGCCGCCACGCCGTGGTCGGAAAACTATCCCGCAGATGAATGAGCCAGCTGCACACTCTGATCCCCTCGCATCCGCGTTCTTTTGCGTAAGCTTGAATCCCGCGATCGACACACGGCTTATAGTGAACGGATTTCTTCCGGGCCGCGTCAATCGCGTCGCAGAAGTTTATCGCACCCCCGGAGGCAAGGCCGCGCACGTCGCCATGGCGCTCAAAGGCTTGGGCGCGACTCCAACATGGATTGGTTTCTCCGGCGGCGCCACGGGAAGCGAGTTGCTTGCGGGACTTCGCCTTTTGGAGATAGAAACAATGGCGGTATCCACCGGTCAATCTTCGCGCGTCAACCTGGAAATCTTGGACACCCAGGGAGAAGTTACGGAGATCCTTGAACCCGGAGGAACGATTACTCAGTCCGAATGGTCCGAATTTCAGCAAGTTTGTGCGGGCGCATTTCAACTGGTGGCCGGCAAAAGAATCGCGGTGATCTCCGGCAGCCTGCCTCCCGGCGTTCCAACCGAAGCGTGTGCCGCGCTCGTCAGCTCGGCCCATTCTGCGAATTGTCTGGCATTTGTCGATTCCAGTGGCTTGCCACTGTCCAAAGCACTGGCCGCCGGACCGGACCTGGTCAAAATCAATCGGGAAGAAGCGGAGTTTGTCACGCAGGTTGCCATACGTGATCCCATCTCTGCGGCACAAGCCGCGCGCACGTTACTGGACCTGGGCGCGAACTCCGCCGTCGTCAGCCTCGGCGATCGCGGCCTTGTCGGCGTTCGAAAGCACGATCGGCTGGCAATTCATGCCTGGACCGCTCCGCTGCGCCCAAAATCCACCGTCGGCTGCGGTGATTCGGCTCTTGCTGGATTAGCTTTCGCCGCCGCAACCGGCCTCTCGTTCGAGCAAAGCCTAACGCTCGCGGTTGCTTGCGGAACGTCGAATTGCCTCGCGGCATTCCCCGGCCGCATTGTGCGGGAAGATGTTTCGCGAATCGAGCAAGGTGTTCACATAGAACTGTTGTAGAAAAGGGAGACTACGGAGTGAAGCGTTTTGACATAAGCGTTCTGGGTGAACTGAACTGCGATTTGATTCTGTATGGTCTTCCTCCAGTACTTGAACCCGAGAGAGAACACCTAGCCAGCGATTTTGCGATGACCCTCGGCAGCTCTTCTGCAATCTGTGCCCACAATATTTCTCTCTTGGGCAGCCGCGTTGGTTTCACTTCTTGCATCGGAGGCGACCCGCTTGGCAAATTCTGTGTGGACCGTCTCGTGCAAAGCGGCGTTGACGTCTCAGGCGTGAAACGCCTCCCAGACAAGACTACCGGCGTGACCGTTATCCTTCCTCTCGCCAAGAACCGCCAAAT
>JGI12635J15846_10005398_pt1 | contig 11034 bp, 11 predicted proteins | sample BlaSpr_A8_OM2_M2_FD_15846 | JGI IMG/M metagenome (IMG submission 15846) | reverse complement strand
AAATCAATGGTCGGGGTGACAGGATTTGAACCTGCGACTCCTACGTCCCGAACGTAGTGCTCTACCAGGCTGAGCTACACCCCGAAATCTCGAACTATCAGTGCTTGCGTGCCACGGCGAACTTGGCCAGTTCGCTCAAACCTTCTTTGAAACTGGATTCGGGAAGGGGAGCCAGTGCAGCAAGCGCATGATCTACCTCGCCTTGCGCGAGCCGCGCAGTGTACGCAAGGCCCCCGAGGCTTGCAACGGCCTGGGTGATTTCATTGAGGTGCTTGAGGCCCCCTTCCTCGATGGCCTCCCGGATCATGGCGCGCTGGGCGTCGTTTCCGTGCTGCATGGCATAAATGAGGGGTAGCGTCGGCTTCCCCTCGGCCAAATCGTCCCCCAGGTGCTTTCCCAGGCTGAGCTCGTCCGCCTGGTAGTCGAGGGCGTCGTCGACCAGCTGGAAGGCGGTGCCGATGTGCTTCCCGAACCGGGCGAGCGACTCTTCTATGATGGGGGAGGCATCGCTCAACACGGCGCCGACCTGAGCGCCGGCCTGGAACAGCCTCGCGGTCTTCCGGTGAATGACATCAAGGTAGCGGGCCTCGCTGGTGTTCGGATCGCGCGCATTCATGAGCTGCAGCACTTCGCCCTCGGCGATCGCGTTGGTGGCATCCGCCATGATGTCCATGATGGGCATCCGGTCGAGCTTGACCATCATCTGGAAGGCGCGTGAATACAGAAAATCGCCGACCAGGACGCTCGGCGCATTGCCGAACTCCTCGTTGGCCGTCTTGGTGCCCCGCCGAAGGGAGGAGCCGTCGACCACATCGTCGTGCAGGAGGGTGGCGGTGTGGATGAACTCGATGATGGCGGCTGCGTCGATATGCTTTTCGCCGCGGTGACCGCAGGCGCGCGCCGCGAGGAGCACGAGCAAGGGGCGCAGCCGCTTTCCGCCCGCGTAAATGATGTAGTTCGCCACCCGATTGACGAGGGTGACGGGGCTGTAAAGCCGATGTTTGACGACCCGGTCGACTGCCTCGAAATCGGCGGTGACGAGGTCGCGAATTTGTTCAAGTGTCATGGAAGGCCTGGCGCAATGCGCCATGTTACCTAAGAAAGCCGCTACAGGGGCTAATCGGATTCTGAAAAGCCTTGCAGTGGCGCAAAATGTCGTTAAGGGAGCTGACACAATGACGGCTAGTTTCGTTCACGGCCTCGACACCTCACCGCTGCGTGATGAGACCATCGGCCAGGCGCTCGATGCCGCCGCGAATGCGTGGGGTACGCGCGATGCGTTGATCGTCCGCCACCAGGGCATTTGCTGGACATATTCCGAGCTCAGGGATCGAGTCGACCGGCTGGCCGCGGGTTTGCTTCGACTGGGTCTCGAGCCCGGCGATCGCATCGGCATCTGGGCCCCGAACTGCGCCGAGTGGGCCTTGACGCAATTCGCGAGCGCCAAGGCGGGACTCGTCCTGGTGAACATGAATCCTGCCTACCGCTCCTCCGAGCTGGAGTTCGCGCTCAACAAGGTGGGATGTAAAGCGCTGGTGCTGGTCGAGCATTTCAAGACCAGCGACTTTCTCCAGGCGTTGCGCACGCTCGCGCCCGAGCTGGAGCGCTCTGCGCCGGGCGCGCTTTCCTCGGAGCGGTTGCCTCATCTCAAATGGGTGATCCGGCTCGGCGCTGCGACGAGCGCCGGCTGCCTGAATTTCGATGCGGTAATGCGATCGGGGCGGCCCGAAGACCACGCGCATCTGGCGGTGCTTGCCGGCACGCTTCAACCCGATCAGCCGGTCAACATTCAGTTCACCAGCGGGACGACCGGGTCGCCCAAGGGCGCGACCTTGAGCCACTTGAATATTCTGAACAACGGCCACTTCGTCGGACGCGCGCTGCAACTGCAGGCGGGGGACCGCATGTGCATTCCGGTCCCGCTCTATCACTGCTTTGGGATGGTCATGGGCAATCTCGGCTGCATCAGCCACGGTGCGGCGATGGTGTATCCGGCCGAATGGTTCGATCCCGGCCTCACGCTGGAGGCGGTGCATGCGGAGCGCTGCACGGTGCTCTACGGCGTTCCGACCATGTTCATCGCCGAACTCGACCATCCGGAATTCGCGCGCTTCGATTTGTCCTCGCTCCGCACCGGCATCATGGCGGGTGCGCCGTGCCCGATCGAAGTCATGAAGCGGGTGGTGACGCAGATGCACATGAGCCGCGTGACCATCGCCTACGGCATGACGGAAACCAGTCCGGTGAGCTTCCAGAGCAGTACCGACGACCCGCTCGAGCGGCGGGTGTCCACCGTCGGCCGAGTTCACCCGCACCTGCAGGTCAAGATCGTGGACGGTGAGGGCCATGTGGTGCCGCGCGGTGTGCAGGGGGAGCTTCTGACTCGGGGGTACTCGGTGATGAAGGGGTATTGGAACGACCCCGAACGGACCCGCGAGGCGATCGACGATTCGGGCTGGATGCACACCGGGGACCTCGCGACCCTGGACGAGGAGGGGTATTGCACCATCACGGGGCGACTCAAGGACATGCTGATTCGCGGGGGAGAGAACGTCTATCCGCGTGAGATCGAGGAGTTCCTGTACCGCCACCCGAAGGTTCAGGTCGTGCAGGTGTTCGGTGTGCCGGACCCAAAGTACGGGGAGGAAGTCTGCGCCTGGGTGATGTTGAAGCCCGGCATGAGCGCCACAGCCGAAGAAATTCAAGGGTTCTGCTGCCAACAGATTGCCCACCATAAGATTCCACGCTACGTCCGATTCGTGACGGAATTCCCCATGACCGTGACCGGCAAGGCCCAGAAATTCGTCATGCGGGAGCAGATGCGCGCGCTCCTGGCCCTCGACAGCGATCCGCCGGTCGTACCGGCCAGCGATTGCCGCAGTGCACCGTAGGGGCGGGGTTATTTGACCAATTTCCGGCCTCCCCGTACAATTCGCGGCTCTTTTGCGGGCCCTCGAAGCCCGTCTAGCTGGAGTTGTCATCATGTATGCCGTGATTGCCACGGGCGGGAAGCAATACCGCGTCCAAGAAGGTGCGGTGGTCCGCATCGAAAAGCTCGCCGCCGATACGGGCGCAAGCGTCGAATTCAACCAAGTGCTGCTGGTCGGCGCCGGTTCCAGCGTGACATTGGGTGCCCCCTATGTCGAGAGCGCCAAAGTGACCGCCACGGTCGAGTCGCACGGCAAAGGCGACAAGGTGCGGATCGTCAAGTTTCGCCGGCGCAAGCACTACAAGCGCGAGAAGACGCATCGGCAGCCCTATACCGACGTGAAGATCACGTCGATCGTCGCTTAAGATTCGGAAGGAGACACTCACATGGCACATAAAAAAGCCGGCGGCAGTACTCGTAACGGCCGCGACTCGCATTCCAAGCGTTTGGGCGTCAAGAAGTTTGGCGGCGAGGACGTCCTCGCGGGCAACATTCTCATCCGGCAGCGCGGCACCCAGTATCGCGCCGGCGTGAACGTCGGCATGGGCACGGACCACACGCTGTTCGCCACTTCCCACGGGGTCGTGGAGTTTCGCGTGAAGGGCGCTGAACGCCACACCTACGTCAACGTCGTCACCAAGTAACGCCGTGGCGGGCGTTGGCGCTCGCTGCAGCTAGACATCGAGAGGGGGGCAGGGCAATCCGGCTCCCCTTTTTAGTTTTCGCGGCTCCCATCCCATGAAGTTCATCGACGAGGCCAAGCTCAAAGTTCAAGCCGGCAACGGCGGCCGCGGCTGCGTGAGTTTCCGGCGCGAGAAGTTCGTGCCCTTCGGAGGCCCCGACGGCGGCGACGGCGGCCTCGGCGGCAGCGTCTACTTGAAGGCGGTCGAGGGGATGAACACGCTCGCCGACTTTCGGATTGCCCGGACCTACCGCGGTCAGAACGGCGAGGGCGGCAGCGGCAACGATTGCACCGGCCATGGCGGCGACGACACTTACGTCCCCGTTCCGGTGGGTACGGTGGTGTCGGACCTCGCCACCGGCGAACAACTCGGCGACCTCATGGTCGAGGGCCAGACGCTGCTCGTCGCCAAGGGGGGCAAGGGCGGCTGGGGCAATACACGCTTCAAGTCGAGCACCAACCGCACCCCGCGGAAAGCCGGGCTCGGGCTACCGGGCGAGAAGCGCGACCTCGGCCTGGAGCTCAAGCTGATCGCCGACGTGGGCCTCTTGGGGTTGCCGAATGCCGGCAAATCGACCTTGATCCGGGCGGTCTCGGCGGCGCGGCCGAAAGTCGCCGATTACCCGTTCACGACGCTTCATCCCAATTTGGGGGTGGTGAGCGCGGGCCCCGGACGGAGCTTCGTGATGGCGGACATTCCGGGGCTCATCGAGGGCGCGGCGGAAGGGGCGGGTCTCGGTATCCGGTTCCTGAAGCACCTGCAGCGCACCCGGATCTTGTTGCACCTGGTCGATATCGCGCCGCCGGACCCGGACGCCGATCCAGTCAAGGATGCGCGCACCATCGTCGCCGAACTCAAGAAATTCGCGGCCGACTTGGGTGCCAAGGAGCGCTGGCTGGTGATCAACAAGATCGACCTTCTGGAACCGGCCGAAGCGAAGCGGCGCTCGAAGGAAATCGTGCGGCGGCTGCGCTGGAAGGGACCGGTGCTGATGATTTCAGGCGCCACCGGCGAGGGCACCGATGAGCTCAAGCAAGCGGTGATGCGCTATCTGGAGGAGCATCCCCGGCCGGCCGCCGGCGATGCCGAGACCGCCGCGCACGTCGCCTGAGGCGGTAATTCCGCTACTTCGGCGCCAGCGCGCGGACTTGCTTGGTCAGCCGGCTCTTGTGGCGGGCGGCCTTGTTGCGGTGAATGATGCCCTTGTTCACCATGCTGTCGATGATGGGCGTGGCCGCGGCAAGCGCGGCGGTCGCGTCATCGTGCTTCCCGGCCTTGAGCGCCAGCGTCGCCTTACGGATGGCGCTGCGTAGCCGCGAGGTCAGAGCGTCGTTTCGGGCGCGATGCACATTGGACTGTCGGGCTGCCTTTTCAGCAGATTTCGTATTCGCCAAGCGTAGACTCCTCGAAGCCAAGAGGGTCAACGAGCGCCCCCAAAAGAGCCGCACATTCTCCGGCTCGGGCGCATGGTTGTCAATGCACCCGCCCGCGGGCGCGACCGCCGCTTGGCGTCTCGGGATGTCATTTCGGGCCGGGCGCCGCGGGCGAGATGCGTATAATGATGAGCTTTCGCCATGGAACTAGCGCGCGGTCTCAACTGTTTCTCCAGAGCTCACCGGGGCTGCGTTCTCACCGTGGGAAATTACGATGGCGTGCATCTCGGCCATCAGCAAATGATTCGGGCCCTGAAGCAGCGTGCGGCCGAGCTCGGCGCTCCGTCGACCGTGCTGGTGTTCGAGCCGAGCTCCAAGGAATTCATCGACCCCGACGCCGCGCCGGCGCGGCTCACACGCTGGCGTGAAAAATTTGCGGCGCTTGCGGCGCTCGAGGTCGATCGTTTGGTCACGTTGCGTTTCAACGAGTACATGCGCGCCATGAGTCCGGAGGACTTCGTGGATCAGCTCATCGTGCGCGGGCTCGGCGCGCGCCACGTGGTGGTGGGCGATGATTTTCGCTATGGCAGCAAGGCGTGCGGCACGATCGACAGTCTGAAGGCCGCTGGCCGCCTCCGCGGCTTCGGCGTGGAGCAGATCGCGCCCTTCGTGCTGGATGGCGTGCGGGTCTCGAGCACCCTGGTGCGCGAGCGCTTGGAACGTGCGGATTACTCGGGTGCGGCGCGCTTTCTGGGGCGGCGGTATCGAATGATGGGTCATGTGGCTCACGGCAAGGAGCTCGGGCGGACGCTCGGATTTCCGACCGCGAACCTGCATCTCATGCGGCGCAAGTCGCCCACCTGGGGCGTGATGGCCGTGCGGGTGTATGGAATCGACCCAGGACCGCGCGCGGGCGTTGCGAGCCTGGGTACGCGTCCGACGGTGAACGGGACCGAGCCCTTGCTCGAGGTCCATGTGTTCGATTTCGAGGGCAATCTCTACGGACGGTTGATCGAAGTCGAGTTCATCGCGAAACTGCGCGACGAGGTCAAGTTCGATGGCGTGGACTCGATGGTCGCGCAAATGAGGGTTGATGCCGCGAATGCTCGCGAGCTTTTGTCGAAGGTGAATGGTGGCTGACTACAAACAGACGATTAACTTGCCGCAGACGGGTTTTCCCATGAAGGCGGATCTCGCGCACCGGGAGCCGGCGATGCTGGCCGCGTGGGAGCGCGACGGTCTCTACGAGAAAATTCGCGTGGCCTCCCAGGGGCGTCCGTCGTTCGTGCTCACGGACGGGCCGCCGTATGCCAACGGCGCCATCCACTTGGGGCACGCCGTCAACAAGATCTTGAAGGACATCATCGTCAAGTCGAGAACCCTCGACGGGTATGACGCGCCGTACGTGCCCGGCTGGGATTGTCACGGCCTGCCGATCGAGATGCAAGTCGAGAAGACCCACGGCCGGGTGGGGCAGAAGATCGACGCCAGGGCGTTTCGCGCGGCCTGCCGCGAGTACGCTGAGAAGCAGATCGATTCGCAGCGCAAGGACTTCAAGCGCCTCGGTGTGCTCGGCGATTGGGAGCATCCGTACCTCACCATGGATCCGCGCTTCGAGGCGGAGCAGCTGCGTGCCTTCTCGGTCATCATCAAGAACGGCCACGTGTACAAGGGCTTCAAGCCGGTGCACTGGTGCTTGAACTGCCGCTCGGCGTTGGCCGAGGCGGAGGTCGAGTACGAGGACATCACCTCGCCGAGCGTGTTCGTGCGTTTCGAGGTGATCGATCGGCTGGATCTGTCGCGGCGTTTCGGCATGTTCACGGACGGCAGCGAGGTCGACGAGGGTGTACCCACCTCGGTCGCCATCTGGACCACCACGCCCTGGACGCTTCCGGCGAATCAGGCGGTGGCGCTGCATCCACAGTTCGATTACGCGCTGGTCGAGTTCGATCTCGGCAACGGCCGTGAGCGGCTGGTGCTCGCGACCGAGCGCATCAAACCCTTGATGCAGACCCTCGGCATTTCCGGTTGGACCGTGCTCGCCGAGACCAAGGGGGCGGCGCTCGAGAAGCTCGAGCTGCAGCATCCTTTCTACCCGCGCCGCGTTCCGGTGATCATGGGTGATCACGTCACGCTCGATGCCGGCACCGGTGCCGTGCACACCGCACCGGGCCACGGCTTGGACGACTACATCGTCGGCCGCCGCTACGGACTGGAGGTGGAGAATCCCGTGGGTGGAGACGGGCGTTTTCTGCCCTCGACGCCGCTGTTCGCAGGCGAGGGTGTGTTCGATGCCAACGCTCACGTGATCGAGGTGTTGCGAGAGCATGGGCGCCTCCTCAAGGGCGAGCCGTACCACCACGCCTATCCGCATTGCTGGCGGCACAAGACGCCGGTGATTTTCCGCGCGACCCCGCAGTGGTTCATCAGCATGGATCAGGCGGGTCTGCGCAAGGCCGCGCTCGAGGCGATCTCCCACGTCGACTGGATGCCCGCGTGGGGCGAACAGCGCATCAGCGGCATGATCGCCGGCCGGCCCGATTGGTGCGTGTCACGGCAGCGGACCTGGGGTGTACCGATTCCGCTGTTCGTCGACAAAGAGACGGGCGAGCTCCATCCGAAGACCTTCGAGCTCATCGAGCTCGTGGCCAAGATGGTCGAGCGCGGCGGCATCGACGCCTGGTTCGACTTGGATCCTGCCACCTTGCTCGGAGCGGACGCGCCCCGATACGACAAGGCCACCGACGTCATGGACGTATGGTTCGATTCCGGCGTGGTGCACCATGCCGTCACGCAGATGCGTCCGGAAATCGTCTCGCCGTCGGATCTCTACCTCGAGGGCTCGGATCAACATCGCGGCTGGTTCCACAGCTCGCTCCTCACCTCGGTGGCCATGCATGGGCGCGCGCCGTATCGCGGCGTGCTCACTCACGGATTCACCGTGGACGAGAAGGGCCGCAAGATGTCCAAGTCCATCGGCAATACCTTGGTGCCGCAGAAGCTCACCAGTACCCTGGGCGCGGACGTGGTGCGCCTCTGGATCGCGGCCACCGACTACGCCAATGAAATGAGCGTGTCGGACGAGATCTTGAAGCGCATGGCCGATTCCTACCGGCGTATCCGCAACACGCTCAGGTTCCTGCTGGGCAACATGCATGGCTTCGATCCGGCCAAGCATGCGGTCGCCTGGAACGACCTCGTGGCGCTCGATCAGTGGGCGATCGGCGCCGCGTTCACGTTGCAGAACGACGTGGTCACGGCGTTTCGCAACTACGAGTTCCACGACATCTATCAAGAAGTGCACAACTTCTGCGTGGTGGAGCTCGGCGGCTTCTACCTCGACATCATCAAGGATCGCCTCTACACGACCGGCGCCGACAGCTTGCCGCGCCGCTCGGCGCAAACCGCGATGTATCACATCGCCGATGCGATGGTGCGCTGGCTCGCGCCCATCCTGAGCTTCACGGCCGAGGAGGTGTGGGGCTTCATGCCCGGCGCGCGCAACGAGTCCGTGTTCTTGAACACCTGGCATCGATTCCCGGCGGGCGCGGAGCGCGGTTCGGAGATCGATTGGCCGGCATTCATCGCGCTCAAGGCGGATGTGGCGCGCCAGCTCGAGCGCCTGCGGACGGCGGGGCAGATCGGCGCGCCGCTCGAGGCGGAGGTCGCCATCTATGCGCCCGGCGCACAGGCCCAAAGGTTTTCCGCGCTGCGCGACGAGCTGCGTTTTCTGCTGATCACGAGTCAGGCGCGGGTGATCGAGTCCGACGCGCCGCCGCCGGATTCGGTCCCGAGCCAGGCCGAGAACGTATGGATCGAGGTCAAACCGAGCTCCCAGCCCAAATGTGTGAGATGCTGGAATTTGCGCAGCGACGTGGGGAGCGACCCCCGGCACCCGGAACTTTGCGCGCGCTGCGTCATCAACATCGACGGGCCCGGCGAGGAGCGGAGATTCGCATGACCGACCAGCAAAACCGGGGCCGCGCCGCGAAATGGCTGCTGCTGTCTGCCATGGTGGTGCTCGTCGATCAGCTCACCAAGAGCTACATCACCAGCCATTATGGCGAATTCGAGTTCACCACGGTGCTGCCCATTCTGGACATTACGCGCATGCACAACGTCGGCGCCGCCTTCAGCTTTCTCGCCGGCGCCTCCGGCTGGCAGCGGTGGTTGTTCATCGCTCTGGCGGTCGGGGTGAGCATCGCGATCATCGTGTGGCTGTTCCGGATGCCCACGTCGAAAGTGCTCCTGGCCGCGGGCCTCTCGCTGGTGCTCGGCGGGGCGATCGGCAACGTGATCGACCGCATCCGATTGGGACATGTCATCGATTTCATCCACTTCCACTGGGATCGCGCGTATTTTCCGGCTTTCAACGTCGCCGATTCGGCGATCACCGTCGGGGCGGCGCTGCTTCTGCTCGATGCGCTGTTCGAACCCCAGAGCACCAACAAGGGCACCAAGGTAAAGGCGTAATCATGCAAATACTACTAGCCAATCCGCGCGGATTCTGCGCCGGCGTCGATCGTGCCATCGACATCGTGGAACGGGCCATCGACTTGTTCGGCGCCCCCATCTACGTCCGCCACGAAGTCGTGCACAACAAATACGTCGTCGACCGGCTGCGCACCATCGGCGCGGTGTTCGTCGAGGAACTGAATGAGGTACCCGACGGTGCGACGGTGGTGTTCAGTGCCCACGGCGTCTCCCGCGTAATTCAACAAGAGGCCGCGCGCCGCTCGCTGAAGGTGTTCGACGCGACCTGCCCGCTGGTGACCAAGGTGCACATGGAAGTGACCCGCTACGCGCGCGAGGCGCGCGAGGTATTTCTCATCGGCCACGCCGGGCATCCCGAAGTCGAGGGCACGATCGGCCAGTTCGACACGTCCTACGGCGGCAGCATCTATCTGGTCGAGACCGTCGAGGACGTTCAGAAGATGCAGGTCCGAAATGCCGGTCACCTGGCATTCGTCACTCAAACCACTCTGTCGGTGGATGACACCGCCTCCATCGTCGAGGCGCTACGCGATCGCTTCCCGGGGCTCAAGGCACCGGTGAAGGAAGATATCTGCTACGCCACCCAAAACCGGCAGGATGCGGTCAAGGACCTCATTCATCGCTGCGATCGATTGGTGGTGGTGGGATCGAAGTCCAGCTCCAACTCGAACCGGCTTCGCGAGATGGCCGACAAGGCCGGGATTCCGGGATATCTCGTCGACGGGCCGGAGCATTTGCACCGCGAATGGTTCGACGGAGCCAAGACCGTCGGGGTCACGGCCGGTGCCTCGGCGCCCGAGATTCTGGTGCAGGGGGTCATCACGCAGCTGCGCGCCTGGGGCGGCGAAGTGGCCGAAGAGCTCAAAGGCCGGGAAGAACACGTGATTTTTGCGCTGCCCCGCACGCTTCGCGAGGTCCACAAGCGCACCGGCAGCCTTTCGTCCGAGACCACCACGGGTTAGAATGCACGCCCTTTTCGAGGCATGCCGCAATAGCTCAGTTGGTAGAGCAACGCATTCGTAATGCGTGGGTCAGGGGTTCGAATCCTCTTTGCGGCACCATCCACCTCAGGTCCAACGGCAAGGTCCGAGTCTTCTGTTTCGTAGACCACCACGGTAGTGATAGTACTGTAAGCCGCGAACGTCGGATTTATCGAAGCCGCGCCGCTTTGCCATCGAAGGTAGCCGTAGCGCGGCATCCCATCCGCCGATTGTGAGCTGTAATGAGGCAATCCGAAAAACCGCAGGCGCTATCCTTCCAACGAAACAGAGCTTCTTCCAATGCCGGTTCATCCTCAAATGAAAGTTCGCGCGCCTCAAGCAGTGCGCGGAATATGCTCAGTAGGGCCTCACGATTGAATCCATAGCGACTACGAAGGACCCATTCCGACTCGAGTAGCACCAGCAGCGACACCAGCACCGGTTCATCGTGACTGAGCGCTTGCTCGACGAGCTTGCGCGCCCGGCGCGTTTGTTCTGCGTCGTCCGAAACGATCAGTCGGATGACTACATTTGTGTCGATGCCGAGCATCTGACCACGGTTAGCGCGTCATCTG
>JGI12635J15846_10005396_pt1 | contig 11039 bp, 7 predicted proteins | sample BlaSpr_A8_OM2_M2_FD_15846 | JGI IMG/M metagenome (IMG submission 15846) | reverse complement strand
AACTCAATCAGCAGGGAACGACGATTGTGCAGGTAACCCACTCCGACGCGAATGCGGCTTACGGCTCCCGCACCATTCAACTGCGCGATGGCTGGCTGGTTGGTGACACCGCTAATCCTGAATTGCAGCCGTACGAAGCGGTGAAGCAATGAGGGAGTTTGGACGCAGACCGAACTATTTCGCGCGATTCGTGTCTTGGTTCCTCATCGGAGTGACCGCGACGGCATCGGGACAGACCAGTTCGACCGTTAGTTTGGACATGCCCAAGTCGCGCAACCCTTTTAGCGCATACGCGCCAGCCGACGTCCCACAACCAGACCTTACGAATTCCCCGCTGCTTAGCCAGCTAATTCGCGACGGCAAATTGTACTTATCCCTCAAAGACGCGATCCAGCTAGCTCTCGAAAACAATCTCGATCTTGCGATCGCGCGATATAACCTTCCGATTGCGAATACCGATATCCTGCGGACGCAGGCGGGCGGAATTTTTCGCGGCGTGAATGCGGGTGTAGTGCAAGGTACTCCCGGCGGCGGAGTTGGTGGGTTCGGCACCGGAGCCCCCGGTGCCGGAGCTGGTGGTACGAGCGCGGGCGCTGGCGGCGCCGGAGCGGGCGCATCCGGGTTGGTAGAATCCACGTTGGGAGCTGGCACGCCGGTCTCCTCGTACGACCCGTCGATCATCGGTTCCATCGGGGCCGAGCACCAAACCACGCCCTTGGCCAATCGGCAGATCTATGGTGTGCCTTCGCTTCAATCGAACACGGGACAGGCAAATGTTTCGTACTCACAGGCGTTTCCGACAGGAACCAGCGTGTACTTTGATTTCAACAATAGCCGCCAGACTACCAATAGTCCGTTTTTCAATTTATCTCCCGTCTTAAACTCGTTTTACCGCTTCGGTTTTCAGCAACAACTACTTGCGGGATTTGGATTTGGACCCAACCTGCGCTACCTGTTGATCGCAAAAAACAATAAGAAGATTTCGGACATCGCCTTTAAAGATCAGGTAATCGCCACTATCACTCAAATCAAGAATATTTACTGGGACCTGGTCGATGCTTACCAGCAAGCACAGGTCAACGAGCAGTCGCTGGCATTCGCGCAGCAATCGCTTGACAACGCGAAAAAACAGCTTCAGCTTCAGAGCATTCCAGAGATGGATGTCATGCGCGCCGAAGCTGAAGTATCAAAACGCGATCAGGATTTGACAGTGGCGCGCACCAGCCTCCAACTACAAGAACTGCTCATCAAGAATGCCCTGACCCGGAGTCTTGACGATCCCGTGCTCGAAGCGGTGCCGGTCGTTCCCACCGATCATCTGCAGCCGACCGAAACGGTCACGACAGGGGATGTTCAGCAGCTTATCGCCGAGGCTCTGCAGGAGCGCCCTGAACTGTCAGAGTCTGATGTCGATTTGATCAACCGCCAAATCAGCCGGAAGGCCGCTCGGAATGCTTTGTTGCCTTCACTGTCGCTGATTGGCTTCTATGGAGGATCAGGGCTAGCAGGACCGCTAAATCCTATTTACAATCTTCCGACTCCGAACGTGTCGTCGGTGCCCACCGATTTCCCCGGAGCGATTGAAAATGCATTCAACAATTCTTCTCCGGACTACTATGTTGGCGTCAACCTGAATATTCCGATACGAAACCGCGTCGCCAAGGCGGATCAATACCGTTCGGAGCTCGAATACCGGCAAGCTGAATTGCGACGCGAGCAATTGAGAAAACAAATCCGCATTGAGGTACGCAATGCGCAGTATGCTCTTGAGCAAACCGGAGCGCGGGTCGGGGCAGCGAAAAAAGCGCGTGACCTAGCGCAGCGCACTTTCGAAATCATGCAGAAAGAGCAGGTGCTTGGAGCAGGTTCGAGCTTTCAGACTGTGACTTCTCAACGCGATCTGGCGGTTGCGGAACTCGATCTGGTCACCGCCATGACGACATACGAAAAGGCGAAAGTTGAGCTTGATCGAGCAACCGGCACCACTTTGGAACATAATGGGATAAAGGTGCAGGACGCGCTTAACGGCACTGTCACCAGCCCAAGCCCATAGCTCATGTCAGGCTCTACCAAATCGGAGGAGATCAAGCTTTCCGCCGCGCTGGCGAAAGACCTCTCGAACGCTCCCCGCATTCTGGCCGCCGACGATCAGCAGCATATCCTCGAAGCGATTGAGCTTCTTCTAAAACCGCAGGCCTACCAGGTGGACGTCGCACGCACTCCTGAGATGGCGCGTGAAGCCCTCGCGACTTCCTCCTACGACGCGGTATTGATTGATCTCAACTACACGCGAGACACCACATCCGGACGCGAGGGTCTGGATTTGCTCTCCGAAATTGTTGCGATCGACAGTACGCTGCCGGTCATTGTTATGACTGCGTGGGGGAATGTCGACTTAGCGGTCGAAGCGATGCGGCGGGGCGCCCGGGATTTTATCCAGAAACCGTGGGAGAACGAACGTCTGCTCTCCATTTTGCGGACGCAGGTCGAACTTCATCGGGCGCTGCAACGAGCGGAACGGCTAGCGGCTGAAAACCGGCTTTTTAGCTTTCCGGACCGGCCTGAATTCATCGCCACGGCTTCTTCGATGGTGCCCGTACTTGACGCCATCACCCGCATCGCTCCCTCCGATGCAAACGTGTTGATCACTGGGGAGCATGGGACCGGCAAAGAAGTCGTTGCCCGGACGATTCATGCGCTTTCCCTTCGCGCCTCGCGCCCTCTAGTCTCCGTAAATGCCGGCGGACTGGCTGAAGGTGTCTTTGAAAGTGAATTGTTCGGCCATGTAAAGGGCGCTTTTACCGATGCACGAACTGACCGCATCGGCCGATTCGAACTTGCAGACGGCGGCACCATCTTTCTCGACGAGATCGGCAATGTGCCAATGCGGCAACAGTCAAAGCTCTTGCGAGTTTTGGAGTCAGGGGAGATCGAACGCGTGGGATCCTCTCGTTCCAAGCATGTTGATGTTCGCCTCATCTCGGCTACAAATTCGGATCTTCAAGCTGCTTGCAAGGACGGAACCTTCCGCGAGGATTTATTGTTCCGGCTGAACACAGTTGAAGTCCACTTACCGTCTTTGCGAGAGCGCCGCGAGGATATTCCTGTTCTTGCTCTTCACTTTTTGTCGCACTATTCTTCCCGCTATCGCCGCCCGGTTCGAGGATTCGATCCGTCGGCCCTGCATTCGTTAATCCAGTATTCGTGGCCCGGAAATGTCCGGGAGCTCGAACATACTCTGGAACGTGCAGTCCTCATGTGCCGCGGCGAGCAAATCCAGCCAGCCGATCTCGGTTTGGGTTTGCAGCGTCCAACGGCGCAGAATCTTGAGGAATTAAGCCTGGAATCGGTGGAGAGCATTCTGATCCGCAAAGCGCTGCAGCGCTTTCAGGGCAATGTGAGCCAGGCTGCGGAAGCATTGGGCCTGAGCCGCGGAGCCCTGTATCGGCGGATGGAAAAATATGGGCTCTAGCCCAAACAAAACTGGGAATTCCAAGCGCAAAAAGAAACGCCGCGCCCCCTTTGAGCGCCGAATTATTCGCTCAGCGCTGTGGCTCGCAGCGCCTGGATTGGTACTGTGCGTCATATTGATCTGGCTTCAGCCTTGGAGCGTCGAGTCGAAGCTTGGTTTACTTTTCGTGGAACTGCTGGTCTGTTTGGCAATCGTGGGAATGCTTCACGATCAAATCATCCGCCCGCTGCAGACTTTGGCAAACGTGGTTGGCGCTTTGCGGGAAGAGGACTACTCCTTTCGCGCCCGGATGGCAGTTCCCGACGATGCGCTCGGAGAACTCTCTCTTGAAGTCAACATGTTGGCGGACCTCCTTGGAGAACATCGTATCGGCGCGATCGAAGCGACCGCCCTGTTACAGCGTGTCGTGGAAGAAGTAGATGTTCCGCTGTTTGCCTTCGATCCTAATCATGTCTTGCGTCTCGTGAACTCAGCGGGTGAACGACTTCTTCAGCAGGCTTCGCCAAGATTGCTGGGGAAGACGGCCGCTGAACTGGGTCTTACGACATGTCTTTCCGCCGAGAACGCGTCTGTTATTCCCATGCGCTTTAACACCGAAGCGCGATGGTTTTTACGGCGAAGTTCGTTTCGTCAACGCGGCGTTCCCCACACCCTCGTTGTGCTCTCTGATGTGAGCCGCGCCCTTCGGGAAGAGGAGCGCGGCGCCTGGCAGCGATTGATTCGAGTGATGGGCCACGAATTGAATAATTCGCTGGCTCCCATTAAATCCATTGCGGGCAGCCTGAAGGCACGCCTTAGCGGAACTCCCTTGCCCCCTGCCGAGCGTCAAGATTTTGAGCGTGGACTTGAGATCATCGAAACGCGGGCCGCGTCGCTCAACCGCTTCTTGCAAGCGTATCGGCAGTTGGCTCAAATGCCGCCCCCAGTCCTTAAGAAATCGACGCTCTCCTTATTAGTGAACCGGATAGCTGGATTGGAAACTCGCATAGCGGTCACGGTGGTCCCCGGGCCCGAAGTCACGGTCATGGCAGACCCAGACCAAATCGAACAGATGCTGATTAACCTTGTGCGCAACGCCGCCGAAGCTGCGCTGGAGGCGACTTCGCTTGAGAAGGGTCAGAACGGGGATCGGCCGCGTTTAGCGCTGGCAGAGCCAGAAGTCACAATCAACTGGAAACTGGTTGAAAATGATGTGGTCTTGACTATTGCCGACAACGGTCCAGGATTGGCCAATCCGAGTAATGCTTTTGTCCCCTTTTATACGACAAAACCCTCCGGCAGCGGGATCGGTCTCGTGCTTTCTCGTCAAATCGCGGAAGCCCACGGAGGCTCGGTTGAACTGACAAACCGGCCTCAGCATCCCGGTTGTGTGGTAAAAGTGACACTTCGCCATTCGCTGTCCCAGTGAAGTTGGCATTGTCCCGCTGAATTAGGAGTTAATTCAGCTCCTACCCCCGGCGGGAGGCTGGGCCTTACAGCATTATTTCCTTCGCCCTACAGTTAAACCATTACGCTGCAGCGGCTAGTCGTAGGGGGTCGTTAAATCCTTCTGGCACAATGTTTTCCATAAGTGTGAAAAAAGATTCAGTCTTGACAAATTTTCAGCTTGGAGTAATCTTACGTCAGTTGCAGTATTGAATTGGAGAAACTATATGCGCCTTCGCCTTAAAAACCTCGTCATCGCTTCTTCTTTGCTAGCTGTTGCGCTTGCCGTTTCGACTACGTCGGCAAAGGCGGACAGTTTAACGATTTTTCTTTCTGGCCCCGGCGGTGCATCAGTGCAGTGCGCTGATGGCGCGGCCTGCGACACGAACCCTTTGGCGGGTGTTGTTACTGTTACCGGGCTCTTCGGAACAGCGACTGTAGCGGTTACTAACACCGGAACAGGTACGCCACTGTTGGCTCCCCTGAACTTGGATCTCTCGTATAACCTGAGCGCTAACTCTTCGAATCCCGGAGGAACGTTTGTGGTGAAGGTCGGAGAGACAAATCTGACAGCCACGGGCGTATCGTTCAGTGGAATTACTAACGGCAATCAGGGTGCCGGTGATACAACGGCGTTTTCTGCCTTCTACGATACCGGTAACACGTTGTTCGCCAACACGTCATCGTTGTGCAGCGTGGGCCCCGTATCGACAACGATTGTGAATTTGGCGTGCACGTCAGGACCTGTCACAGCTACGGGTTTCTCGTTGACCGAGGCCGTGACGTTGACGACCCCAGCTGGCAGCACCAATGCCTCAGGCGATGCGTTGCTGACACCTATGCCCGATGCTTCAGGTTTCTCGATTCTGGCTATGGGCGGATTGTTCTTACTCGGCGCGATCAAGAGAAAGTTCAATTCCTAGTAATCAGGCAAAGCGCATATAAGTTAAGCCGCCCTTCGGGGCGGCTTTCCTTTTCTGGGATTGTTCACTTAGTACCTTCCATTTGTCGGTTTAGTCTCAAATCCCTCCCCGTCGGTCAATAAGTAGGCTTACACTCCAATAAACGTCAAATGGTGTCATAATGGCGAAGACCTTCTGTTTTTGCTGTTCGCCTGGATGTAATGGTGCGCTCTTCTTGCATCCAAGATAGCCATATGCTGATCCGCCTGGGTTTTGACATTCAGTTCGAGATTCCCTCTCCGGTTGCGATGGTTGCCCTGTTCCATGTGCACTCGACACGGCGCGCAGACCTGCGAGAACCGGATGAACCGCGAATTACTCCGGCCGTGCCGATTGAAGAATATGAGGATTCGTTCGGAAATATCTGCACCCGCTTTGTCGCGCCGGCCGGAAAGCTTCAGTTGTACAACTCGACCTTGATCGAAGATTCAGGCGAACCCGATCCCGTAAGTCCCCAAGCTCGCCAGGTTCCGGTGCAAGATTTGCCTCCGGAAGCGCTGCGTTATCTTCTTGCGTCTCGATATTGCGAAGTTGACCGGTTACTTGATGTTGCGTCTAGCCTCTTCGCTTCGACGCCACCAGGATGGCCGCGGGTTCAGGCAATCTGCGATTGGGTGCAGGCTCATATTACATTCGGCTACCCCTTTGCCAGCCCGACAAAGACTGCTTTGGATGTCTATGCGGATCGCAAAGGCGTGTGCCGCGACTTTCAGCATCTCGCAATCACGCTCTGCCGTTGTTTGAACATCCCGGCTCGATATGCCACAGGTTACATGGGGGACATCGGGGTTCCTCTTGTTCTGCCCATGGACTTCAGCGCATGGTTCGAGGTTTATCTCGAAGATCGCTGGTGGACATTCGATGCCCGAAACAACAAGCCGCGAATTGGACGGGTGCTGATAGCCACCGGTCGCGATGCGGCAGACGTCGCGATTACAACTTCATTCGGCAGTTCGTGGTTGACCAGCTTTACGGTGGTGAGCGACGAAGTCATTGCCGAAGAGCCTGCTACCAGGAAACCGATGAGCTTAACAGCCGACGCAATCGAAAAAATCGAAGCCTAACCGATCTGGGTGACAGCAGAATCGCGAGTGTGCTTCGTCTTTCCCGCCAACGGCTCAACGCCGCCGCTTCACAGTTACAGCCGCGTCCAATCGCGCCGCGAGCGCATCGAAGGCTGGTGTTGGACCTTTCCATTGCAACTGATCCACATCATCGAACAGCGGGATGTCGGTCCGGAGCGTAGCCAGCGTTCGAAAGAGCAAAGCTTTCTCCCGCTCCCGCATAAGCGTAGATGCGAGACTGCTCGCGTTCGCGGCGTTTACACGCCACTCGCGACAGTCCGCAGGAATAGATTCCAGATGCACAAATTTGGCCAGGACCGTCGCCGACGATTTCGCGCCCCATCCCGGCAGACCCGGATAGCCGTCTGCCGAGTCTCCGACGAGCGCCAAGTAATCGGGTATCGACTCCGGCGAGACGCCGAACTTTTGCGTCACACCCGCCTCGTCATAGGTGACGCGGGTCCGGCGATTCAATTGGACAATTCGCGTACCACGCACACATTGTGCGAGGTCCTTGTCCGGAGTGCAGATGACTACCCGCTCGACACGCGCATCTCGAGCAGCCGCCTCTGCCGCGGCAGCAAGCGCGTCGTCCGCCTCGAACTCCACCATCGGCCAGACCACGATGCCCGCCGACGAAAGAACGTCTTCCAGCAGGGTGAACTGAGACAGCAGGTCAGGTTCGATCCCTTCGCTGGTTTTATATCCTTGCCAGAGTTGGTTGCGAAATGACTCGATGACGTGATCGGTCGCCACCGCCACATGAGTGGCTCCCCCTTTGATCATTCCCAGTACTGAGGCGAGCACGCCTCGCACGGCGCCCACCTCGTGCCCATCGGAATCCTTTGCTGGCGGCACTGCGTAGTAGTGGCGGAACAGTTCGTATGTGCCGTCGACTAAATAGATTTCCAAGGCGCCGCTCCTTCAATTAGGAATGAATCGGCTCCATATCAACCGCTACTTTAAGGGTGTGAGCTCCTCCGCCCAGAATCAAGCCCCGCAAGGGACTTACATCTCCGTAGTCCCGGCCCCAGGCCAGTGTCACGTGGCCATCCGAAGGAACAACGTTGTTCGTGGGATCCATATCTAGCCAGCCAATTCCCGGACAATAGGCAGATACCCATGCGTGAGATACATCTGCTCCTATCAGCCTGGGCTGGCCGGGTGGCGGATATGTTCGAAGATATCCGCTTACATAGCGAGCCGCTAGATTCAGCGAACGAAGACAGGCAATTTGCAAGTGCGCAAAATCCTGGCACACGCCCCGCCGTTTCTTAAAAACCTCTTCGGTCGGTGTGCGGACGTTGGTCGCTTTCGAATCGAACCGAAAGTCTCTGTGGATGCGCGCAGTCAGGTCTAACAGCGCTTCCGTCATTGGCCGCCCCGGAGTGAAAGACTGCAGCGCATAGGCGGCAAACTCCGCCTGCATCCGGATGCGGGGCGACTCAAATGCAAACTGGTAGGCTTCGAGACCAGCTGGGCTGTCATCCTTCGGTAGGGCTCTGGCGACCTCCTCCCAAGATATCGGCTGCGGCGGCGGCGTGCCGTTGCTTTTGATTGTCACTTCGCTCCGCGCCTCGACCACCAACTCCCGGTGCGGCTCCTGCACGGTGAAAAAGCACAGACGGTTTCCGAAAAAATCCACCCGCTCGGTGCGGGTCGCTGGGCGGGGTTGAATGCGCAATTCGCTCCGCGCAGACTGGTGGTGGGGCAGAGACAATGACCGTGGCGTCAGGCACGCTACGTGATTCCCGACCGAAACCGGATTTTTGTATCTATAAGTAGTTCGGTGAACGATTTTATAAATCATTGCGCACTAAATCGTTGATCCAAATCACTGGCCTATGCTGATCGGCAAGGTGCGAGCGTGGCTAAAATACCTGCTTGATAAGTTATTCGACCACGAAGGCAGCAATCGTTCCAGTTCTCTGAGGAAATTTTCCAACCGCAACAATCCACTGGAACCATTCGACGCCGCAGCGGCCCCCGGCAGGGGATATTTCAGCTCCCGCAAATCAAATCCGCGCAATAATTTCAGCGCCTCGCGCATGGCGCGCAAGTCATCTGGCAGGTGCCTGGGGAGCTTTTGATACAGGTCCGCCAGATGGCTCAATTGAAAATCCAGAGACCGTGGATTCGTCTCGTCCGCCATCAGCACATCCAGCACAGCCAGTGGCTGAAGGGTTGTGTAGTATCGCGCCCGATAGGTCATAGAGCTATCCGCGACCTCAAGCAGGCATTCCAAAAGCGACCAGTCCTGCTCGGCAAGTGGCGTGGTGATCTCACGCAACTGTCGGGTCAGATAGATCGCACGCTCGAGACGCCGCCCGATGGTCATGAACAACCAGCCCAGTCCGCGGTTGATGTTTTCGCGCTCCAACCCGGAAAATGCGGAAAGCAATTCCAGGCAATCCGTCAGGATTGCCGGATATTCAAGAAATTGAACGCCGCGCTCAATTCGAGTGGATTCTCGCAGCTTGCCGATGAGCGACATCATATCGACCGACAACCGCTCGCGAACATTGTCGCCTATGCGATATACCTCGGCGAGTGTGCGGGCGAGACTGTCAGGACGCTTGGCATCAATTAACAGCGATGTCATCTCCTGTTCCAGTTCAAGCGTCGTCGGCTGCCTGTGTTTAGGCTTTGGCAACTTGCTGTATCGCGATTCAAGGCAACGGTGCAGCCGGACGAGGCAAGCTAGTTCTGGCTCTTCGGCGCGTCGAACCCGAGGAATCATTGTGCGCAAGATGCGAGCAAGGTTTTGGGCGCGCTCGGCATAGCGGCCTAACCAGAAAACATTGTCGGCTACACTGCTGGGCACCACCCGCGAGACACGGCGCAACTCTACAGGCTCGTTGCGCGGACGCAGCATACTGAACGTATCGATCGGACCATCCCAAAGGACCCATGCGTCTTTGCTGTGGCCGCCGCGCTGCATCGAGACGACGGAACCTTCCGCTTCCGCAACTCGCACCAATCCGCCCGGAATCGCGATCCAACCCCTGCCAGTATTGAGCACGTAGGTGCGCAACACCACGCTGCGAGAATTTAGACGGCCCTGGTCCCATACCGGCGCTGTCGATAAAGCGACCTGCTCCTGTGCTACGTACTCATGCGGACGAGCCTTCATCTTCTCCGCGAACTTTCCCTTTTCCGCTTGCGGGAGTTCGGCCCCGAAAACTGGTTCCATGTTGCGCGATGGAAACGCTGGCTTCACTACCACTGAATTGAGGTGGCCGAGGACCCAATCAAGCGCGTATTGTTCCCCGCACCACCACGTAGCGACCGAGGGAAGTTTCAGGGTCTCGCTGAGCAAATGATTGGAGAGCCCGGGAAGAAAGGGCATGATCGCCGCTGTCTCAATCAGACCGCTTCCCAATGCGTTGGCAACCTTCACGTTTCCAGCAACGATGGCGTCTACGAGGCCGGGCACTCCCAAAAGCGAATCGGCCCTTAATTCCAGAGGATCACAAAAACTATCGTCAACGCGGCGCAAAATCACGTCGACTTTTTCCAGTCCGTCGACGGTCTTCAGGTGCACTCGACGGTTGCGAACCGTTAAGTCCGAACCCTGTACCAATGTGAATCCAAGGTAGCGCGCGATATAGGAGTGTTCGAAGTATGTCTCGTTGTACGGTCCCGGCGTTAGTAATACGATGCGCGGATTCTCACGCTGCGTGAGATTGGTCAGCGCTTCGCGTTGGGCGCGGAAAAATGGAGCCAGGCGCAATACATTCGAGGTACGGAAGAGGTCCGGCAGTACATCCGAGACAATGGTGCGGTTCTCGAGCGCGTAGCCGCTGCCCGAAGGTGCCTGCGCACGGTCTGCTAGCACCCACCATTGACCGTCCGGCGAACGCGCCAGATCGACCGCCAGCATATGAAGATAACTGTGCGCCGGGACCGGCACTCCGACCAACGGCCTAAGGAATGCGGGATTACCATACAGAAGCGCTGCGGGAAAATGACCCTGCGCCACTAAGTCCTGCGGACCGTAGAGATCTTCGAGGAGCAGACTCAACAACTGGGCGCGCTGAATGATGCCGGCCTCAATGTATCGCCACTCGTCAGCCGAAATCAGAAGCGGAACGATGTCAATTTTCCAGGCCCGAT
>JGI12635J15846_10005392_pt1 | contig 11044 bp, 8 predicted proteins | sample BlaSpr_A8_OM2_M2_FD_15846 | JGI IMG/M metagenome (IMG submission 15846) | reverse complement strand
GAGTTCCTACAGCACGCCGGCTACGTTCACCTCGCGAGTGTTGGATGCCGGAGCGGTGGTGCTATGGGCCACGATGTCGTGGACGGTGGATCAGCCAGCTGGTACAACTCTGGCCATGAGCGTGAGGTTCGGGAATACGGTGGTGCCGGACGGTACCTGGACTGCATTTACGTCTGTATCGCAATCCGCTGCCGCACTAACCCGCAGTTCACGTTACATCCAATATCAGGCCACGATGTCAACATCAGATACCGGCCAGACTGTGGTTCTTCGGGATGTCACCGTTGCCTACTGATCCGGAGCTGACATCATTTTCGTCAGTATTCTTGTACTTATCGTGTTCTCGCCTCTGGTTAGTGTCTTGACCACCGCTCCACTCGTTCCACCAGCAGCGCATCGCGCTCCAGCGAGCGCACCAGAGCACTCTCGGTCTTCTGCAGGCGCGCCACCGTTTCGCGGCACACGCGCAGCAGCGCACATAACCCTTCGTCGATTTCCGGATTCGTCGCCAACAGTTCTCGGGAATAGCCCGCTTTGTGCAGCCGCTGCTTGTTGTAGTTCACGCCCGCTTCCATCAGCAGCCCGCTAATTTTGTTCTTCATCTGTACCATCTGGCGGACCAGTAGGTTGCGATAGCGCAGCGTGCGCCGCCGTTCGCGAATGGCCGTGGAGGCCATGTAACACTCCGGCAGAAAATCACACCGCAAGCAATCGCAAATCTTGCTAGCGTCGACGCGATCGTTTTTCTTTTTTGCCGCCGCGATGGCCCGCGGCATCAGTGGATGCGCCACCTTCAGCGCGGCTGCGTGCGGCAGCAGGTGATCGTAGATCCAACCGGTAAAAACAGTGGCTTCCATCGCCGCGGTCCACGGTTTCAGAAGTGTTCTCATCCAGCGGTCCAGATCAAAACGTGTGGCCGGAATCGTGCCCTCGGCGTGGATTTTTCCACTGCCATCCTTCACGCAATAGCTGATCGTCCGCTTGTGAACATCCAGCCCNATGTAATACATACTCTGCGTGGGGGAGCCTCCTTTGGTGTCTCTGAATCAGCGCGGTCGCTGAGTTCAGCTTTTGTACACCAAGCGCTCCTCCATCGACTTATACATTCAAACTTATCAGCCATTAGAACTGATAGTCTGAAAAATTCCGACCAATCAAAAACCGTTCATTTGGTCAGCAAATTATTNAAGGGTAGACCCGTGGCAATCTCGAGAACCCCTTCGCCGGTATCACCTGTTCGTGCCAAAATAGCGTGTGTCTTGTCCTCGACGTGTTCTACTTGTAGGCTTAGACGGTTTCGATGCGGTTCTCGCACAGCATTTCGCTGAAGAGGGTCTGCTCCCGAACTTCGCGCGTCTGCGGAACCAAGGCGCTTCTTTCAACCTCGATCATGGCAGGGACAAATATTCCGGTCTCGCCTGGGAACATCTCAGCTCCGGCATTCGCCCGAGCGACGGCGGCCGCTGGTCTGCGGTTACCTTCAATAAACGCACTTACCAGGCCACCCAGGACCGCACCGTAGTTTGTCCGTTTCTTGCAGACCTTTCGGGCGTTCGCTCGGTTATCTTCGACTTCCCCTACTTCGACCTATCCCTGGCACCGAATGTTCGGGGCATTACCTCCTGGGGAGCTCACGACCCTGGCGTCGCTTCGGCTTCGCGCCCCGATGGCCTGCATCAAGAAATGACCAATCTCTTCGGCCCGTATCCCGCCCCCAAATGGATTTATGGATTTTGCTGGCCCAGCGCGCACAAGGCGCAAGCTGCTGGCGAGGCTCTCGCGCAAGCTGCGAAGGTACGTTCGCAAGCGTCCCGCTGGCTACTACAACAGCGCTTACCCGATTGGGACCTCGGTGTCGTCGTTATCGGTGAATGCCACTCTGCGATTGAGCCGCTATGGCATGGCGTTGATCCAAACCATCCGCTCCACGGTTTGCCTTCCGCTGCGCCCGCTGCTGCTGGCTTACGAAAAGTTTATTCTGCCATCGACGATTTGATCGGCGATCTCTACCAGACTTTTCCGAACACTGTTCTTATTCTGGTCGCCATGCATGGCATGGGCCAGAATGACAGCGACGTTCCTACCATGGCCTTACTCCCGGAATTGCTCTACCGTTTAGCCTTCGGCTCCGCATACATGCGCCCCGTCGAGTTCCCCGAGTTGTTGCCGGATGGCACTCCGCTAATCGCCGAAGACACTCCCTGGGGCGTCCCTCTTTCCCAAGCCATCCCAAATCCCCGCCTTAAGTTCCACCAACTTGTGGCGAGGCGAATCAATCGTCTCGTTGCCAACTCAAATCCCGGTGTGGACCTCAGTTGGATGCCCACGGCCCGCTATTCTCTCTTCTGGCCGAAAATGCCCGCGTTCGCCCTGCCGTCGTATTACGATGGACGCGTCCGAATCAACGTCGTGGGGCGCGAAGCTCGCGGTAAGGTCCGAGCCTCCGAGTATGCGAATACCTGTCAGCAGATCCGTGAAGTTGTCTCGGAGTGCCGCAATCTCTTAAACGGAAAGCCCGTCGTTTCCGAAGTCTACTGTCCGAAGCAGAATCCTCACGACGTCGGTCCCAGTGAAGCGGACGTCTATATCGTCTGGGAAGGATCGCCTCTCGGATTTTCACATCCTTGTCTGGGCAACATCGGTCCGCTCCCCTACCTCCGAACGGGAGGTCACACCGGCAAACATGGCTTCCTCAATATCGTCGGTGAGGACATTCCCGCCGGGCAACATGGTGTTGCCAGTTCGTTCGACGTGGTGCCTACGATCATCGAACTCCTCGGTCAGCCCCGCTTACCACGGGTCAGTGGCGCTTCACTCCTGCCGCGCGTTGCCCCAGTTCCCTCCAGAAGCGGTGAGATGGACGGGTGACCTAGAAAAAGCACGCGAGACTTATGAACTTTGGTTGAAAACGTATCCATGAGATGAGGTGCCGCCGAACAATCTCAGTGGCATCTACAGAGACTTTGGAGAGTATGACAAGTCCCTTACGCAAGCCCGTGAGTACTTCCGGCTCGACCCACCAGTAGCCTGAGAGCGTCGCGCAAATATCCACGACTGTGGCGAATACGCATCTCATTTTTTCTCAGGAGCTGGCTGGCTGCAAACCGGACACCAGCGCGAAGCCTCAGCAGCTCGAGGGTGTGGCGTCGTAGCTGATCCGAAAATTGTGCGTTTCCACTCGGGATAACGGGAGGTTCACCCATTTCCCCGATGAAAGAAAGCAAGCTGTAGAACTAACTGCGGCCGTGGTGAGCGCTGGTAAGGCTGCGGTCAGCAAAACAAAGGTCAGTACCGCCGTGGCTAAATTCTTAGTTGAGATTCGCACTGCAAGTCCCCATTTCCGATTGCGTACCCGGCGTTGAAGTCGGATTTTTTCCCCAGAGCTTAACGAAGGTTTTTCTAAGCAATTTGAGAATAGGAGTGGCTATGGTGGATAACTACTGCTCGTGCGGACAGAATGAGTTCAGCTGGACAGAAAAGCGGAATTTAGAATCGAGTTGCCTAACGGGCAGTAGGACAAACAACTAATACAGATGTATATAAAATTTTAGTCCCAACCCGAGATTAACGTGCTTCGCGAATCCACACAGCTTACTAAAGCTGGACAGAAAACGGCGATGCCAGTAGCGGCCTTCCTTATAGCTGATCGATGCCCTTGTTTGGTGCGGCAGCACACGTATTGGAGTCCTGCCCCAGTAACTACTACAAAATTCTTACAGCCAGGTTCTGAGGCGGAGCGGGTCGAGATCCTATAGTTGGTAGTAGAATGAACACATCGAATTCTGGCGCAGTATGGTGCGGCTGGGTTGGCACAGTCCCTTCTGGGGGTGCTAGCGTCAGATTGCTCATCGGAATAGTCACTGCGCCACCCTTATATATTCCCGTTGCTACAGGCGCGCCGTAGAAGTTCTGTGAGTCGCGAATTTCGTAGCTCTGNCCCACATGCAGACCACTGGCTGAAATATCTACACTAACGGTCGGGCTTAAATCCCAGTTGTAGACCACGATGTTTGCTCGCCCAATCTCGTATTGGTTGGGGCGAACAAATATATCCTTGCCGGTAGGGCGCTNCGATAGGTACGTGTTGTTCGGATAAGTTGCGGATTTGAAATTCAATGCACCGTAGAATGTATTCCCTGTCAAATGCAAGCCACTGTTACTACTTGTATCGATATATATTCCTTGTCGGTCCGCCGCAGGGGTGAAAAAATAATTTCCCGTCACGATCGCATTGTTGCTGTTGAAGAGGTTGTAATATTGGTTGTGCCCCGATGGCGCAGAGGAATAGCCGTAGTTGTTAATGAGTTTGGTATTTTGCGAAATCTGATCCCCGCCAATCCACATGTTATAGCTGTTGAAGTTCCCATTGTTCAGTGCCGATAGTTCGCCGCTATTGAAAAAGACATTTCCTTCGTAGGTGACATTGTTCCGTACGGCATTTATGGTCCCGTAAAGCTGGGTGCCTTCGCTGAAATTTCGAAACACGATGTTATCCGCCATTCGGTGACTGTCGGCGCTCTGTACATAAAGCCCATGACCGTGGCCGCGACAAGATGAGCCTACGCAACCGTCATAGCCATTGTTATAGATAAGACTGCCGTAGATTTCTCCCTGCACCGCACCGGACCAAAAGCCCACGCCATTGATCTGATTGTCATGAATCACCATGTTGATCAGTTTTAAGCCAGGATTGTTTAGTCCCGTGGCTGAAATGGTGACTCCGTCGCTCTGCACCGAAGTACCGCGATTAAAGACTTCAAAGCCCCAGAACCACACATCATGATCTCCGTGGCGCCCAATGACCAGCGCTCCAGCGATTCTCGCCCGCTCGCCTGCATACTGACGCACCACAATCGGACTGCTGGTCGTTCCACTGAGATAGCTGCTGAAAGTTCCCGAATAGGTTCCACCGCGCATCCAGATGGTGTCGCCAGGCTGTACAGCCACCGGTGCGCCTAATGCCGTCCACAGATCCCATGGAGACGTGATGCTTCCATTCCCCCGCGACGAACCGTTCGGAGAAGCATACCAGTCATGGGCTTGTGCCATTACGCCACAAAAAGCGCCCATCCAAATAAACAAACAAATCCTAACTGAAGTTTTAGTCATTGTGTTTTCGTCTTTCACATTTTGATCCACTGAGGCTGTCGGACCGGCATACTTGCAGTTTGGGGTTCGCTCAGGGTACAGGGAACTGGTCTTCGGACTAATTTTGGTACAGTGGCCTTAGTTTTAGAGAGGCATCTTTTTCGTTGGTGCGGCGCAACACGTCGATCTGATACCGTCAGGGAGACGCAGATCCGTAGACGGTGCGCATGTAGACCGGGATTTCGAGCGAAGGCAAACGGCGGCCCTCGCAACTATTTCCGCGTCAAATAGAATTGCCTTTACGGTCCGCGTCCGCTGGCCTTTGTGAGAGCCAAGGACCAACTGGAAGGCCCAAAAAAGCCGGCCACCGAATCCTTAATAAGATTCCGCAAAAATCAAGAGATGGCAATTTTAGCCATCGTCGGCCCGCACTTTTTTGAAGGAACGGTCTCATTCTAAAGCATTAGCTGGTAATTCCAATAAATGATGTTTGGCAAAATCTGACTTCTTTAGTATTTATTGTTCCCAACCCTTACCTAACGGAAAGGCTCAAAAGATAAAGGTAGACTGTCACTTGGCAGTATTTGAAGACGGTAATCGCTCGATGAATTTACCGGTGAAGAGGGCAGTTGAAAAATATCTCGGTCCGCTGTTCGACCCGCTTTACCTCTTCTATTTATTAGTTGACGACATCAAATCCTGGAGATACTTTCCAAAATGGTTTTCGTCATTTCGCCCAGAGCAATCGCTGCTAGGCGAAGCCAAGCCCTGGATACCGTTCTGTGCGGCCACTTGGCTGGAGCAGTATCTACAGCCGTTTGCAGCGTGCATTCGAAAGCGAAAAGCATAATGCTTACTACATTTCGTTTCTCGGATTGTCGATCTCTCGTGCGCAACGGAGCAAGCCTCGGAGCTTTGCGAATAGCAATCCAACTAAAACCCACAGAGATCCAGTTAACTATTAAGAGCGTCTAACAAAACCTCCACCCCGGCAGCTTGAGTACCCTCACTGCAGCTTCGCGTACTCCGCCTTTGCTTGCTTCAGGATAGGCGGATGTCCATGTCGGCGCCCTACCAGAGCGTGACGAAAATTCTGGTAATCGGCGCGGCTGCAGTACTGAACCTCCTAGATCGAAGCTGGGTTGTTTTCAACAGATGATTCTCCAACCATGCGGATTTTCGTTGACAGCACATCCCGATTTCCACAGAATTGCCCCGCTCAGCCGAGCCACCAGCAATTCCCTTCTTTCTTCGCCCGGATGAAGGTCTACTAAGCGGCCGTGTCCCATCAAGTAAAAATGCACCGATCTGATTTTGGCAGATCGGCAGAAATGAAGCCAATTTCGGATTGATGATCAAAGGACGCCCAACCTTGAAGCATGATCTCAACCCTGCGGCGGCGCGCAGGGGACGGTTCCTTTAATTTCGGGCCCATGCACATGATCGCGCCGGCTCTCGCTCAAGTGTACAAATGCGAAGCAACAGGGATATCAGGTGATTCGAACGTATTCACCTAGAAAGAGGGAACAGGATTATGGAAAAAAGCGACAAAAGAATTTTGCGGTTCTCAGTGGCATTTCTTTCAGCGCTGATTCTGGCGGCGCTGTGCGGCCTTCAGGCAGCGGCGCAGCAAACAGCAACACAGCCAAAGGTGATCGGCAATGCGATAGTGAACGCACCAATACACTCTGACGTTTCGTCGCCGCTGGGCGAAATGCTGGCGCAAGCCACGGCTCAGGGGGGCGTCCATTCGGTACACGCACCCCGACACCCAAAGATGCAGCAATTGACGAGTGCAAGTGGGAGCAAGAGCGAAGAGAAGGCAAGCGCGATCCAGCCGTTGACCGCCTCCCTCATCAGCGCCACCATCGGCCTGAGCTTCGAGGGGGTCGGGAACACTTCTTTTCTCAATTGTCCGGCTGTTGCAGGCCAAGAGGTAGCGCCTCCCGACACCAACGCAGCGGTGGGCGACACCCAGGTGGTGCAGTGGGTAAACACTTGTTATGCCGTGTTTGACAAGTCCAGCGGAAGCCGAATCTCGGGTCCTTTCTCGGGCACCAACTTCTGGAAGGGATTCGGCGGGGGATGCGAGGCGGACAACGATGGCGACATCATTATCCAGTGGGATAAGATAAATCACCGCTGGCTAGCATCCCAAAACGACTTTGGTCCAAAATTCCTGGGTCCGTACCAAACCTGCATCGCTGTCTCGGAGACAGCCGACGCCACGGGCAAATACTTCCGTTATGCCTTCCCGCAACCTGGCTTCCCCGACTACCCGAAGTGGGGGCTCAAGTCCAGTGTCTATTACCAAACCCAGAACGACTTCGGCCTCGATGACGGCTTCCAAGGTGTGAACGTCTGCGCCTACCAAGCCAACCTCATGCTGAAAGGCAACAGCAACGCGTCGCAAGTCTGCATTCTGGACAACTCCAACGGGACGTTGTTCGATGACAGCATGCTGCCGGCCGACGACGACTCACCTGGGGCGAGCGGGCCCGAGGTTTTACTGGGAGCCATCGACAATTTTTTGCCCGGTGACACTCACGTTTACGAGTTCGTGTTCACGGTGGACTTCGCCAAACCTGCGAACTCAACCCTCGCCGGGATCAACGGAAGCATGCCGATCAGCGTGCCTGCGTTCAACTTGGCGTTTTGCACCAGCGGCCCCTTCCTCACCACGGACTGTGTTCCACAGCCGGGCACAACGGCTAAACTGGACACGCTCGGCGATCGACTGATGTACCGGCTGGCGCATTTCAACAGTGCTGGTGGCATACAGCACTTTCTGGTGAACCACAGCACGAACGAAGCCAGTAACCTCACTGGTCCTGTGGCGGCGACATGGTACGAGTTCAGGGCTCAGGGGCTTGGCTCGACCAGCTTGTCTCTCTATCAATCGGGGCAGACCCCGGATGATGGCGAGTACCGCTGGATGGGCTCGGTCGCCATGGACAAGACAGGGAACATCGCCCTTGGCTACAGCCGTTCGAGTGCGACTGCAGGTGACTACCCGTCAATCTACTACGCCGGCCAGACGGCGGGTGAACCTCTAGGAACCACGGACACCGAGGCTCTGATTAAACGGGGCACGGGGTCGCAACCGGATACGGGTGATCGCTGGGGCGACTACTCGAGCATGGCACTCGATGGCGCGGACTCTTGCACGTTCTGGTACACGACCGAGTACTACGATACGAACCTAAGGTTCAACTGGGCCACCTGGCTCGCTTCGCTCAAGTTCCCGAACTGCCGCTAGAAGTGGAGGAGCGTCAGCGCGAACAGATAGAGGCGACGACTCAGGAGTTGCCGAAGTTGCGCCCCGGCGAACGAACAGCAGCTCGACGGACGCTGGGTGACTACTCCGTAGCGGTGGCTGACGGCGAGAACATTTTCATCGCCACGGAGTACAGCTCTGGAGGCCCCCGTGACATCTTCGTCAACTGGGCCACTTCGATGAGTGAGATCAATACGGCGAAGTAGTACGTGTGTGGTGAACGTTCCGGCTGCTCTCAGCTTGCCGGGTTTATGAGCCGTCAACTCCTCTGGGCACGAATCTTATCCTTCGTGCCCAGGAGAAACGGCTCTCACCATCTCCCCAACTGATCGTGACAGACTAGGGTAGACCTCTGTAATCTCGCCGAGTCTGAGTAGGCCTCGTGAGTAGCGCGATCAAGCACAGAAACAGCATTAATGCTCGAAGGTGGAGAGTTTACACAGGCACAGTTCTGATTTTGCGGCGGTGAAAATACTCCGGACGCTTGTTTCTTGGCAACAAAGCTCTGAGCATATTTGAGGTATCTCGTACATGCAAACAATCGCTGCAGTTAGGCTTGAAGGAGGTCTTGGAGATCATATACTCGGGCTCAGATTGCTACCTTTTATAAGCCGTCGATACCCGAATCACCACATAATTGTTTATTCAGATTCGGGTGCCAACCGAGCTCAACTAGACATCGTACGGCTTTCGCCCTACGTCCGGGAAGTTGTACCCGTCTTCAGAATTCTTGAGCGCGTAACAAAACATAATTTATGGCATTTAGACAATCTCCGCCCGCAGGACATCGAACTCATGCGATCAGCTGATGTTTTTTTTGATGCAGCGTTGTGGTCGTTCTTCGTTCCACAATCCAAAGTCCTCGGAGTGCCGTTCTACGACATCTTGGCTTCACGGCCTGAACTTCGGATTCCCCAGAACGCGCGATCTCAAGCCCGCGATTTACTTGGCGAACCTGAAGGGCTTAGATATATTGGCCTCAACCTAAGCAAGTACGGGGCACAATTTATTCATAACCAACGCTCGGCCTTAAGGGCTTTTCTTCGATCTCTTATGACAGGCCCGGCGACGCGGGTGCTGAATATATTCTCGCGATCCACAGATTTCCCACATTGGCCCGAGCCAGAGCGTTCCCAGCGCAGAAAGATCTCTAGGGAGGAGAGTGAAGTAATTTCAGAGCTGTCTTCGTGGGACGAACGCATCATACCGATCGTAGATCAACCCATTGCTGTTGTTGCTGCTCTCCTTGAGATGTGTCGTTACTTTGTTGGTGTCGATAATGGTATAAAGCATTTGGCTTGGGCGCTTGGAATTCCACATACTCTCATCCTTCCACACGTCTCAGATTTTAACAGGCCAGAAAACGCTCGTGAGATAACTTTTGTGCTTCACTGGATTCCAGATTTCGACCGTACGCTTGCGCTTAATTGTGCGGATCAAGTTGCAATACACACACGCGAAGCCATCGACAGATTAAACCAGAGCTGATTTCAGAAAGTCTGCAANCCTCCTNTGGTGCGCGGCCTTGNGATTACCGAAGTCCGTTAGATCGGAATCTTCAAAGACGCAAAAAAGCGCACTCGTTCAGGTTCTTATTGTTACGGTCCTTTCAACGTCCCATAGCCATAAGAATTACGGTGAGGTCAGATGGTGCTTCGTTGTCGATTAGGAAAATGACCAGCGGTGTAACCGGCCACCCCGGGCCAAAGTTTGCCTTGGATCTCTTGACGTAGCCCACACCCATATGGTTGATCTCATCGCGATACGGGTCTTTAATTATCAAAGCAAGCCTGGTGACGTGATAGTTGGTAATGTGAATCTCGGGAAGTAAGGTCCGGAGTAGACGCCTCTTGTCAATTCGCGACAAGAATGTCCATTCTTGGAGTGGAGCTAAAATCGCGGGCTAGCTCACCAGCAGGAATCTCCTGTTTTTGGGGTTGGAAGGCCGCCAGTTTTTGATTGCAAAACTTCTGTTCCACTTTCACCTGTTCGATCTGTCGATTTAGCTCAGACCTATTTATGTGCGCTTCGTAATATGCGTTTAATATTCGTTTCTTTTCCTCTTCAAGCCGCTCGATCGTTCGCTGAACTTTCAGAATGTCTGCTTTATCCGTTCTTAATTTAGAACGCTCGATTAGTTCTGCGACGATCTGTTCCACAAATGCGTCGTTGCTCAGCTTCTGAGCGAAGATGTAATCGAGGTAGCGTTCGACCTTTTCCCGCCGCATGTAAGGATTGGTGCACTTCAGTAGTCCTTTTCTAGCTCGAATTTGCCGCTCGCTTGAAGTCCGGCTTTTACAGACGCACCAGTCGCGGGGTTTATGGGCGTGTGTGTACATAAGATTGCCGCATGACCCGCACCGAAGGAATGCAGAAAACATGAAGCGGCGTTCGTGGTCCGGGCGAGAACGCCAGTGGTTTTCCTTTTTTAGGTCGAGGATTTGCTGAACACGTCGAAAATCTTCTTCACATACAAGGGGATCCAGAACTGGGACCCGGATAATTTCATTAGGTTCCCTATCGATCTTTGTGTTCAGCCTGAAATGGAAAGAGGGCGCTCTCCGTTAGTGAGTAATTCCACCCTTCGGGCGGGGATTTTCAAGGCATCGATACGACCACCAGGCTATCCCTCAGCATGGTTGTGTCCCCGCAGAGCCCGCTGCCGTTTCGCCCGGCAAG
>JGI12635J15846_10005391_pt1 | contig 11044 bp, 10 predicted proteins | sample BlaSpr_A8_OM2_M2_FD_15846 | JGI IMG/M metagenome (IMG submission 15846) | reverse complement strand
CTGTGAGGCCAGTCAGACCTAAGACGCTCATGTACGCGATCAAGGGCATGCCGTCTGCATCGAGTGTGGAAAGGCCTTTGCCGTCGGAAAGGAAATATTCTCTGAAGCCGTGCATCGACTCGACGTGATCGCCTTCCTGGAAGACAGCGTGGCGGGACTTGATCACCCGGCCGATCGCGCCGCCGATCATGGCCTCGTTGAGCGCGGTCGGCCCTGCCAGCCGCGGCCGCATCGCCGGATCCACCGACATGTAAATGTTCTCGACCAGTACCTGCCCCTCGCCGGGATCTGCCACGTCCGTCTCGACGACGCGAAATTGCGCGGGCGTGGGCAGGCCCTGCGGACGTTCGATCAAATGGACTTCTCGGCTTCGCATGATTTTTAGCCTCAGACGGTAGTTTTCATTCTCAGACGGCGACGAGCCGCTTGGTTAGCGCGTGTTTCCAATGACCAGACCTGAAGCGCCAGATGAGCAGCGATCCTTTCAGCATGTAGTCGCCGATGATGGAGCTGTACACCCAGATCACCGGCAGATGGAACATGGCGAAGCTCGCTGCCAGCGCGCAACGCACGCCGATCAGTCCCAGGAAGGAAGTAATGAGCGGAAAACGCGTGTCGCCGGCGCCGCGCAAGGAACCGCCGATGGCCATGTCGACTCCCAACAGCGGCAGCATGGCCGCCATGATGTAAGTAAATTCCGTGGTGCGCAGCACGGCGATTTCATCCGATCCCAAGAAGAAGCGCGCTAGACCTGGGGCGTTTATCACAATGAGAAATCCGATCAGGGACATCGCTCCGACCGCCATGCTGCAAGCGCGCCAGCCGCTGCGTGCCGCGCCTTCGACGTCGCCCGCACCCAGATGCTGGCCCACCAGGGTCGCGCCAGCGATGGAGAATCCGCTGCCCACCACCATGGCGGCATTCAGCATATTGACGCCGACGTTGTACGCGGCGAATGCCTCGGTCCCGTAGTAGTGGCCGATGAGCGACATGAACAAGAAGAACCCAAACTGCAGGACCAGCTGCTCGAGGGCGACCGGGTAGCCGATGTGCAGCAGCCGCTGGTAGCGCGCCTTGTTGAAAATGTCGCCCGGATAGAACTTGATGGTCAATTTCTGGCGCATCCACAGCGCCACCAAAACGGCACCGCACAGGACGAACGATAGCCCGGAGGCGAACGGCGCGCCGGCCGCACCCATGCGCGGCGCGCCCCAATTTCCCAGAATGAAGGCGTACAGCAGCGGTAGATTGACAATATTGACCGCCAAGCCAAACAGCAGCGGCGTCCATGCGTTGCCCGCCGCGCGCAAAGCACTCGACAGAATGATGTCGATGGCAAAGCCGATAATGAAGGTCGCGAGCCAAAAAATGTTGCGCGAGGCCAGTTGCGCCGTGCTCTCATCCAGTCCGAATACTTCGGCGATCTGGTGCGAGAAGATCATGCCGAAGATCATGAGAACCAGGCCGACCAGACCACCGAACATGAGCGACGCCGAGGTGATGCGGCTCGCCTCCTCGCGCTGGCCAGCGCCCCAGGAGCGCGCGACGAGCGCAGTCGTTCCGACGCCGATGGCCATCAACAAGGCTTGGAGTGCGAAGAAGACGCGCTGACCTGCTCCGACCGCGGCAACGGCCGGCGCGCCCATGCTGCCGACGAATTTGGTCTGCACCATGGCCACCATCGAAAACATCAGGTTGGAGGCGATGGAAGGCGCCGCCAGCTGCCATATGGTGGGGCGCGTGTACTTTTGCGCCTCCGATTCGTTGACTGTTGTCATCGGTCGTTGGGTCAAATCTTCAAGACGGCAGGCTTTCTGATCCATAGCGTCAGCAAGAGATAATAAAGAACGCCGAGCGCAATCCACGCGAGGCCGAGGAGTTTGGCCGCGCGATCCATTTCGTACAGCACGAACACGATGATCGACAGGCCAAGGAGCGGAAAGACCAGATGCCTGAGCCAATCGCCGCTGCGCTGGCGGATCAGATAATGATTGATTACCGACAGATGCAGCAAAACAAATCCCGTGAGCGCGCCGAAGTTAACAATCAGGGTAAGGTCGTCAACCCGGCTGGCAAACAGCAAGCCCACCAGCAGTGAAATGACTGCGACCACAAGGGTGCTGATGTAAGGCGTCTTGTAGCGCGGATGGACTTTGGCCAGAATCGCCGGCAACTTACCGTCCCGCGCCATGGCAAAGAGAATACGCGAGACCGCAGCCTGCGCAGCCATGGCGTTGGCAATGGCCGAGGCTATCACGATGGCGATGATGGTAATCAGGCGCAGCCAGGTGCCGCCGGCACGTTGCGTGATTTCATAGAATGCCGTCTCCGGCGAGCTGAAGTGCATTCCGGCGCTCAAGTCGGTGGCGATCCAGGTTTGCAACATGAAGAGTGCTCCCACCAGCATGAGCGAGAGCACAGTGGCACGTCCCACCGCGCTCTTGCCGGCACGATTTTCCTCCGAGAGCGTCGAGATTCCATCAAACCCTAGAAATGACAGAACGGCAATCGAGGTCGCGCCGGCCACGGTGGCCAGTGAGAAAACATGCGCATCGTAGATGGGCTTGAGCGTCAGCTTGCCCTCGCCCATGCCGCCGTTCAGCGCAATCAGCCCCACCACCACGAACAACCCCAGCACCACCAACTCCATGATCAGCATGTAGCGGTTTACGCGCGCAGTGAACTGGATGCCGATGAAGTTCACGGCGGCGTTGAAGGAGATGAACAGCGCGAGCCAAACCCAGGCGGGTACGCCCGGAAACACCGGCCGCAAGGCCACCGCGCTGAACAAGTATAGGAGCGAGGGCACGAGAATGTAATCGAGCAGAATCAGCCAGCCGGCAAAGAAGCCGGCAATTTCATGCAAGCCGCGATGCGCATAGGTGTACACGGAGCCTGCCAGCGGAAATGCCCGCGACATGGCGGCGTAGCTCAAGGCCGTGAAGAACATGCCGATGAGGCCGACCAGATACGCCAGCGGCACCATGCCCTTAGAATCGTTGTACACGAAGCCGAACACCGAGTACGGCGCGATCGGCACCATGAAAATTAATCCGTAGATGACCAGGTCCTTGGTCGTGAGCGCTCGGTGCAATTGATCCTTGTATCCGAATTCTTCAATCGACAAGCGCGCGAGCTCCTTTTGTTGCGCAGTCTATCTCAAGAACCGGCGCATCGCGGGTCATGATTTGAGTCGCGCAACTGCGGGAAGATTCCGTACAATTTGACCTCAAATGACAAACAGGTCCGGCTGATGACCCCAACGGCACATCGACATACGATCCACCATCGCCATCATGGCTGGGATAACAGCATTGCCGCCGTGACGCGCATCGCACCAGGCGAGTCGTTGGAGTTCGACGTGGTTGATGCTTCCGGCGGTCAGCTGACCGCGACGTCGACGGTTGCCGACGTGGGCCGCATGGACTTTGGCAAAATCAACCCCGTGACGGGCCCCGTGTATATCGACGGCGCCGAACCGGGCGATATTCTTCGAGTGACGCTGCTGTCGTTCGCCCCTTCGGGCTGGGGTTGGACCGCGAACATCCCGGGCTTTGGCCTGTTGGCGGAGGATTTCAAAGAACCCGCGCTGCGCATCTGGCGCTATGAGGCCAAGACACTCTCGCCGGCGCTGTTCGGCCGCTGGGGCAAAGTGCCCTTGAAGCCTTTCACGGGGACCATCGGCCTGGCGCTCAAGGAGCCCGGACTGCACAGCATCGTTCCGCCGCGCCGCGTCGGCGGCAACATGGACGTGCGCGACATTTCACAGGGCACCGAACTGTTTCTCCCCGTCGAGGTCCAGGGGGCCCTGTTCTCGGTGGGTGATACGCATGCAGCGCAAGGCGATGGTGAGGTGTGCGGCACCGCAATCGAAAGCCCCATGCGCGTGGCGCTGCAGTTCGACCTGATCAAACAGACGCCGTTGACCTTCCCACGCTTCAGAACCCCAGGGCCGGTCACGAGGCATCTCGACGCGTCAGGGTATGAAGTCGCGACTGGGATCGGTCCCGATCTCATGGAGGCGGCGCGCGCGGCCGTCCGCTCCATGGTGGATTTGCTCGCGCGCGAGCGCGGCATGCCGGCGATCGACGCTTATTTGCTGTGCAGCGTCTGCGGGGATCTTAGGATCAGTGAAATCGTCGATGTGCCAAACTGGACCGTATCGTTCTATTTTCCGCGCGTTGTGTTCGATTGAAACTCGTCGCGCTGCGGCTGAATGGGATCGGGAAATCGCCTTAGCGATCGACTTCCTCGATCACCGCCTGGCCGGAAACCCGCACGCGAATCAGCCCCCAGCACAGCCCAACCGTCAGCATGCAGGCGATGAAGAACAACGCGACCCAAATCAGCGCGGTATGGCTGGACGAGTTGAGCCAACCCCAGCTGCTGATCAGCCAAATCACGGCGGCGAAAAATGCCAGTCCCATCGCAACCCCCAGCGTACCCAGCGATCGCCAGGTGGCGTGCGCGAAGAAAATCCAAACCGCGAGCAGGACGAGTCCAACGACTGCCTGGATGGGCTGTACGTGAGGAAAATTCCCGGCGATCCAACTGACAAACGAGAATCCGGTGGGATTGTAGGTCGCCAGCACCAACACCAGCGACGCTAGCAACCGTGCGAGAAAGCCGCCCATGGTGAGTCTGCCCATGAGGCTATGGTACGCGGATCAGTCAGCAGCGCCAATGCGAAGGCGGATTGCCCAAGGATTGCGGCTTCACACGCTGTGTCGATACACCCGGCCGACGCCTTGACCGCGCACGGCATCCGCGGTGAAAAGATCCGCAAGGTAACAAGTCGGCGGAATTTGAATCGTGCTGCGATGATAAAGAAAATGCGTGAGACCGACGATCCGGCCGGCGACCTCCGCCACCAGCGCGTGCATGGGCTCGTAGGCATCAAAAAAGCGCGACCAGGTCGTCCGGGTGACCTCCGGCGCCAACGCGGTTTCACCGGCGCGGCCGTAGAAGGTATTGTAGCCGTCCCAAAGGTCACTCCACTGGGGAAAATCGGCGCGCTGCACGGCGCGTACGTGGACAGGTTCGCTCAACGGAGACCTCCTACCGGACTCACGGCGATTTTCGCATCGTAGATCGTTCGCCCCGCTCGCACGGTGAGGCGGACGCGAGCAAACGCAGTGATGTCTTTCGAAGGATCGGCATCCAATACAACCAAATCCGCGTCCATGCCGGGCGCCAATCGGCCCTTGCGCGCCGCATATCCGAATCGCTCGGCAGGCGCGGCCGTGAGGGCCTTCAGAATCTCCCGCCAATCGAGCGCACGTCCTAACTGCCGGTACTCCTCGGTGGTGTCGTAGGCGTCGGTGTAACCGACATCGGTGCCGAACAGGATCTGGCCGCCCGCTTTCGCATACGCGCTCACTTGCTGCACGCCGGCGTCCAGGTCCGCCTGAAGTTCCTGTGCCGACTCGCCGAATTTCTTGGCTTCCACTTCGAACAAGGTCAGGGTCGGGATCAGCGCCATGTGGTGCGCATAAATTCGCGCCGTCAGGTCGGCAGGCCACGGGCCAGTATTCGGGGTGGTGTGCGCGAGCACATCGACGCCGCTGTCCATCGCTACCGTGAGCCCGGCAAGATTGGTCGGGTGCGCAAACACCGGCTTGCCCTCCGCATGCGCCGCCTCGACGAGTGCCCGTGCCTGATCCAGCGGCATGGGCAGAACGCCCACCTTACCGCCAACAATCGCACCGGCGAATAGCTTCACGCCATCCGCGCCCTCGTGGATTTGCCGACGCGCACGGGCGACGGCATCGGGCAGATTGTCGATCTCTTCGTCCGGAAAGCCGTTGTCCTTCATGAATTGCTTCACATAGATCGGCGTACCGCCCTTCGGATAAAAGGGATCGCCAACGGTCAGAACGGTCGGCCCGATAACTTGCCCGGCAGTGATGCGCCGACGGATGACATTGGTGTTTGTGAGCTGGGACGCGATATCGAACACCATGGTAAATCCCCATCGGGTCAGCATCTGCGTGAGCTCTTGCGTAAGCTCCGCATCAGAGTGCTTCTCGGCGTTGAGCAACGCTGGTGTCATCAAATGCACGTGGCTATTCCAGAAGCCCGCCGTGACGATGGCGCCATGCACATCGATGCGATCGGCACCGCGCGGCACGCGCACGGCCCCGCCGGCGGCAACCGCAACGATCCGGCCATCGTGAATTAGAATCGTGCCATCCGCAATTGGCGGCGCGTCCGGGGAGGCATAGATGCGGGCATGCGTCAGCGCCAAATCGGCCGCATTGGCGGCGCCGGTCATGCCAGCGCCGAGCGCGGCCGCGAAGATTGCGGCACGGTAAAGACGGTGTCTGATGGACTGAGGCGGCATGGCTGATGTATACACAGCGTGGGTGGGACTTTAGACTATCAGCAGCCGACATCGGACGGAGGCAAGAATGCGATGCAGTTGCATACTCGGCGCGGGAGTCTTGTTTGCTGCGCTAACCGCGTGCCAATCCTCCGGGATCCTGCAACAGGAAAATGATCTCTCGGCGGCGGGTTTTACCGTGCGCATCGCGGACACCGCCGAACGCCAGGCGATGCTGAATCGGCTGCCGCCGAATCGGTTCGTGCAACGCGTGAACGGCAATGATGTTCATTATGTGTATGCCGATCCTGTGGTGTGCGGTTGCCTGTACATCGGGACGCAGCAAGATTTTGCGCAATACGTATCCAATCAGCAGCTCGACTTCGAGCAAGCGCAGCGCATCGCCTTCCTCAATTATTACGATGCAGCTTGGAACTGGGATGCCTGGGGGCCCTGGGGGCCGCTCGGACCTGTTTACGGCCCCGGGTGGTAATCATTTCGCCGAATTGAGGGCACGGTGCGGTGATTTTACTAACCCGGCCGTCGACGCTAAAATAGCCCTAATTGAAATCAGCGCCTTGCAATTTAACGGGTGGCCCTCACCATCGAAAATTGGGCGCGGTGAGATTTGTTGAAGGGTGAGGGGCGATGAGTTTTGATGTTGTATTGATCGCAGTCATCGTGGGCGGACTTGCACTATCTGGCGCCTACGTGAGAGCGGAATATCTCGGCTGGCGCGAGCATGGCGCCGCGCAGCGGCGCAGAGACGCGGCGCTACGGGCACGCCACGCCGCAAGCTTGTCCGACCAACGCGACGCACTGCTTCCCAGCGTCCTGAAGCTTCAGGGATTCGGCGAGATTGACGCAGCGAACCCCGACAGCGCGGGCGAATTTGCCTCCCCCCGCCGCGCTTCCGGGTTGAGCAATTCACCGCGCACCCATTTTTTACCTGAGCGGCGCAAACGCGTTAGACAGCGCGCGCTTTAGACAGCGCGCAACCGACTGTCGCCGTCATTATTCGCCCGTAACTCCCAGGGTGCGGGACAGGAAATTCGCGGTTGCTTCGTCCGCTCGTATCCAGGAGGCGTGCCGCAGAAAGCCGTGGATTTCGTTCGGCAACACGAGTTCTTCGAATGGAACATTTCGCTCCTCGAGCCGCCGCGCAAGATCGACCGTCTGTTGAAAGCGCACATTGCGATCGTCATCCCCCTGTATCAAGAGAACGGGTGACTTCCAGCCGTCGATCGCTGCATCGGGCGAAGAGTTCCAGGCGACCTCCAGGGCTTTTTCGCGATCACCCTTCTCGAAGCGTCCCGGCTGGTTGCCGCCGCGCGCATCTATGAGCCGCGACCAGTCGTGCACGCCATGCAAATCGACGCCCGCCTTGAAGATGTCTGAGTTGCGGGCGAGTGCGAGCGCGGTGAGATACCCGCCGTACGAACCACCCCAGACGCCGATGCGCTTGCCATCAACGCTTGGCAGAGACTGCAGGAAGCGGGCTCCGGCCACCACATCCTGATATTCGGCGGCGCCTGCGAAACCGGCGTGTTCGGGATGATGAAACGCCAGGCCATAGCCGATGCCGAGTCGATAATTGACCGACAGCACGACGAAACCATGTGCCGCTAGATACTGATTCACAGCATAGCCGTTGCTGTAGTAATCCATGTAACTCCAGCCGAGCAGCATTTGCCGTGGCGGTCCGCCGTGCAGAAATATCACACCAGGTTTTCGATCCCCGGATTTCGCCGCGCCTCGATCGAACAGCTGACCGTGCACCAGCGTTCCATCAGCCGCTTTGAACGTGACTTGCTTGGGCGCGATGAGCTGCGCGGTCGGGAATTCTGCATTCGTGGCCGCGGGCAACGTCGCGCGATGTGCGCCGTCGAGACTTGAAATTGCCACGGTNGGCGGTTGTTGCGGAGTCGCCGCGACAAACGCGACTCGATCCGCTGCTGCGGCAACCGGCGTCCACTCCAGCGATTCACCGGAAGTCAGCGCCACCGAGCCTGGGTGATCGACGGCTACGCGAAAGAGATGACGGCGATCGTCGTCACCGGCGGTGCTGCCGGTATTCGCATCGTAAATCATGAAACGCTGGTCGCGGCTTTCGGCGACATGCTCGACCATGAAAGCGCCCGGCGTGAGCAACACAGGCATGCCGCCCGCGGCCGCAACCGAATAAAGATGCGGCCATTCATCCAAATACGCCATGAAAACTAAACGATTGCCGGCCGCCCAATGTAGGTTGGCCCCGCCCGCCACATCGGGGAAAGAACCGGCAAGCGTATTGGGGCTTTTCCATACCGCCTGCCCGGATCCGTCGCTCGCCGAGGCAATCCAGATCGACCAGGGCCGCGGCTCCCGAGTCAGAATCGCCCGAGGGGGCCCACCATCGCCGGCGCGTCGCGTATACGCGATTCGTGTGCCGTCAGGCGACCAGATAGGCGACTCATCCTTGTTGGTGGAGGGCGTGAGATACAACAGCGGCGTGGTCTTCGATGTGTAAATCCCGATGAAAGAGTGGTCCGCGCGGTTGGACACGAATGCCAACCGGCTTCCATCCGGCGACCAAGCCAGGTCGCTGTCCTTGCCCCGATCGAAGAACAGGCGCTCGGGTTTGGCGCCATCGAGCGACGAAATCCAGACATGATCGTCCTTGATGTAGGCGATTTGGCCCCGAGCCGAAATCACTGGCGCATCGCCTTCGTCGATTTTTACCGGCGTACCGCCATTGGCGGGCACGGCCCATATCGAAGTGAACGGCTGTACCGGCGAGGAATTTGGATCGGGCGCCAAGTTTCCTTCCGCGGGCCAGTTGGCGTCATGATCGCCGCCCAGCACGAACACGAGGCGCGAGCCGTCCGGCGAAAAAGTAAGTTGCGTGATTTCCTGCCCGTCGTCATCGTGATACTGCGTCGCTTGGCTCGGCGTAAAGTTCGGTCCGCGCGCCATCCAAACGTTGCGCACGCCATCAAGATTGCACACCCACGCGATCACATCGCCATGTTCGGCTGCCGCAAGTTCGGAGGCGAATGGATAATGCAGCACTTGCGCCATGGAGTACTCGGAGCGCGCGCTGGCCGGTCCGGACAGCGGTGCGAGCGCAATGACCGCTAATACGCCCGCAAACAACCGAAAATTGATCATAGTATTTGTCTTCCGCGACTTTGGTGGGTTGCGAATACTAGCGCCAAGGGCCATCGGCAGTACACCTAACCGGTGAAATCAAATCAACCACTGAAAAGTAGCGAGCTGCTTGGCAAAGGAAATCACCGACAGATGCTGCTGAGTGTGAGCATCGAAAAGATAGGCGACGCCACCAATAATGAAACCGTTCATCATGAGCGCGATCGCGAGTGCGGCGAGTTTTGCAGAGATCCGGGTATTCATGATCGTCTCCTCAAATGTTTGCTTTTACACAGCGGGGTTCTTCCGCCTGCTTACACGAAGCAAGAGCCGTGCCAGGCCCGGGAGGAGCGTTAAATCGCTATTTTTAAAGGAATTATTTTTTTAAGACGGGGACGCGGCGGCCGCGGACACTGTCCGCGGACAACGCGGACAGCGCCCCCGGACGCTTCAAGGCTCCGAGCTAATGTTCGATCGGACGGTCGGCAGTCCGGGCCGCCATGGCCTTGGAGGACCGCCGGCGCCGAGCCACCAACTCATCGGTGATTTCGATGACTGCGTGCTTGCCGGTTGCACCGACGTCCTTGCGCGCTTCCACACGCTGCTCGGCAAAACGTTCACGTTCGGCGAGGCTCACGCGTTTGATGGTCGGCTTGTCCCAGAAGGCGGCAAGATAACTCGCAACCGCGACTGCGCCAATCTCTTCGCGGAAAAATCCCAGGCGCAAGGCGTGCACAACGCGGCCCTGATCCAGTCCCGCCACCGAGTACAGGCGGTACTCGCCGAAAATATCCAAGTTCGGCACCGCGTCGGGATCAAAGGCGTGATCCGCAAGCGCGAGCTGAATGACGAACCAGCGCGATGCTTCGTTGTCTTCCAGTTCCTTCGGCGTCAAGGCGCGGATGGTCTGCGTGGACTCCAAGCTTTCCAGCGGCTCGTCGAGTTTTTTCACTTCGCGCGGCGCGGGCACCGGAGCGGTTGCCACTACGACATGCTGCAACGATGTGAGTTTGTTTGGCATGGGCTTGGCCGGCGACATTCGAAACTTCGGCCAACCCCTGCGTGCAGTCGCCACTGACTGCGTGACGACAGGCGCGGCCTTCGGGGCTTCGACCGGCGCCGCGCTCTTGGGTGCTGCAGGCTTGGGAGGCGGCGTCATATTTTGTTTCGGCGGCGGAGCGATCGCCTTCTTGGGAGGCGGCGCGATCTCTAGCTTCGATGGCGGTGCCACCTCTGGCTTCTGCGGCGCTTTGACCGGCGCTGCGGCGGTTACAACAACCGCGGGCGCAGGCGCGGCGGGCGGTGGCGGCGCTTTGCTCTTGGGTGCGACCGCATCGGTCAGCACGGGTGCGGCAATGACCGCGGGCTTCGGCGCCGCGGTCTTGGGCGCGGGAGACTTGGCGGGCATCACCACTTCGGTGAGAACCGGCGCGCTCGCGATGGAGTACGGCGGCGCAAGCTTCAACTCAAACGGTGGCGGTGCAGCTGCGGGCGCCACCGCCTCCTTCGCGACCGGGGCGACGGCGGCGACCGCTGCAGCGGGGGCGACCGCTGCAGCGGGTTGCTTCTGAATGGTCGGCAACGGCACATCCA
>JGI12635J15846_10005388_pt1 | contig 11048 bp, 4 predicted proteins | sample BlaSpr_A8_OM2_M2_FD_15846 | JGI IMG/M metagenome (IMG submission 15846) | reverse complement strand
CTATGGGCGAGGAAGTTCGATCCCGATCTGATTCATGTTCACCTGCCTAATCCTCTGGCAGAGTTATCGGCGCTGCTGGCCAAGAGAGACGTTCCCGTGGTGGCGCAATTTCACAGCGACGTCGTGCGGCAACGCAACCTGCTCAGAGTGTATGGACCGTTTCTCGATGCGTTTTACCGGCGGGCGAGTTGCATCATCGTGCCCACGCCGCGGCACATTGAAATTTCGCAATTCGTTTCCAAGTATCGGGAGAAGTGCCGGGTTGTGCCTTTCGGCGTGCCGTTGTCGCGATTCAATCTGGATGAAGAGGGATGCAGGAAGGTCGACGGACTGCGGGATGGGATGCCCTCGGTGCTGTGCGTGGGACGGTTGGTTTCTTACAAGGGCGTGGAGTACCTGCTGCGGGCGATGGAAGAGATCGAGGCGCGCCTGTGGATTATTGGGGTAGGTCCGCTGGAAGAATCGCTGAAGCATCTGGCTGCGGAGCGGGGATTGGCGGAGCGAGTGAGGTTTCTGGGGCAGGTCTCGGAGGCGGAGCTGGTGGCTTACTACCATGCCTGCGATGTGTTTGTACTGCCATCGATCACCAATGCCGAGATGTTTGGCGTGGTGCAACTGGAAGCGATGGCGTGCGGCAAGCCTGTGATCTCGACCGATCTACCCACGGGAGTTTCATGGGTGAATCAGCACGAGAAGACGGGGTATGTAGTTCCTCGTGAAAATGTGGAGGAGCTTGCCAAGGCGATACGCCGGTTATTGGGTAATGCGCGGCTTCGAGCGGAGATGGGTGAGGCGGGGCGCATGCGGGTGGAGGAAAATTTCACTTCGACGAAAATGGCGGAGGCGCTGTTGCAGGTGTATCAGGAGACGCTAGCTGAACCGTGTATGGCGAATGTGCCGGCGAAACCTCCGCTGACTGACGATGTGGTGGCGCGTCCGGCGAAGCTGGCGTGATGAGATACAGGAACAAGGATCTGTAGAGCAGGAATCGCATAAACCTAGGAATGATCGACCTCATTATTTTCGCGGCGGCGTTGGTAGTGTCGGCGGTCCTGGCCCGCCTAGTGCGGGATACCGCCAACGCGCGGGGATGGGCGACGGCGCCAGAGTCAAAGCGGCACCTGCACGAAAAGCCTGTGCCGCGGCTGGGTGGAATTGCGATCCTCGGATCGTTGATTCTATCCGCGGGCGGTGCGGGAATTGCATTTCGTTTTCTACACACGGATATTTCGTTCCCGTATCAAACGGTTCTGGGATTGCTAGGACCGACGCTGGTGATTTTTGCGCTGGGGCTGGCCGACGATTTTCAGCCGTTGAGTCCGTACAAGAAATTTGGGGTTCAGATTTTCGCGGCGTGCTGGCTGTTTGCCAATGGCTGCCGCGTGACGAGCCTGCATTTGCTGTTTGGCGGCCGGCAGATGGGGAACGTGGCGGCGCTGGCGCTGACGGTGTTCTGGGTTCTGCTGATTACCAATGCGTTCAATTTGCTGGATGGGCTGGACGGGCTGGCGGGGGGATCGGCGCTTTTTTCATGCCTGGCGGTATTTATCGTATCGCTGATCACCGGCAACACACTGGCGGAAGTTGTAACCATTGCGCTGGCGGGGGCGATCGTGGGATTTCTCCGCTACAACTTTAATCCGGCGACAATTTTTATGGGCGACTGCGGAAGCCTGGTGATTGGTTTTCTGCTGAGCGCAGTGTCGATGGCGAGTTCGCAAAAGGCTTCGACGACGGTCGCAGTGGCGATTCCGGTGGTTTCTTTCGGTCTGCCGATTTTGGATACGGGCATGGCGGTGTTGCGGCGCTTTTTGAATGGGAAGTCTCTGTTCAGTGCGGATGATGAACATATTCACCACAAATTGCTGAAGCGTGGGCTCTCGCATCGGCAGGCCGTGGTGGTGCTGTATGCGGTGTCCGCGGGTTTTGCCCTGATCAGCTTGCCGTTGCTCTCGCCAAAGTCAGGAACAATTGCCTTGGTGTTGAGCGTGGTGGGACTGGGCGTGTTTTTCGGGTTGCAGCATTTGGGTTACCGCGAAGTGGACGAACTGCGGCGCGTGGCGCGAAGGACGTGGGAGCAAAAAAGCATCATTTCCAATAATCTGGCGATTTTTCGCGCGACGGACGAACTGGCATCGGCGCAAACGGCTCACGACGTTCTGCGGATATTGCGGGCGGCGTTTCAGGGCAACGATTACGATGGTTTTGAGATTTCGTTCTCGCCCCAGTTGCCCGGAATATATGGATCACCCGCGATGCTTGCTCCGTTCGAATATGGATGGCGCAGAGACGAAACAATGCGACGCAAGGGTTGGGAAGTGCGTCTCGATTTGTTCACCGGGCGTGGCGAAGTTTGCGGCTGTTTCGCAATCCATCGAAGTTACACGGATGCGTCTCTGCGAAGCGACATCGATTGCTTCACGGAAGAATTCGCGAGCGCCCTGAGCGCGGCGTTGCAGCGAGCGGGCGAAAGTCAATTTGCCTCGATCGGGATTGCCGCGTTGGCCGAGGGCAGGGGTGGGGATGTCGTGGCTAGCGTTGCCTAGCAGTTCGCGGGAAATTCCAGAAATAGGTCAGTGTTGGCTCAGGACGCTTTAAAAGCTTTTTAACCGCGAAGCTCGGGAAGGATTCGCGAAGGACGCGAAGAGGGATGCTCCGCTCCACGAAGCTCTCTGGCTAATCGGGCGCGCTGACCGTTGATCGGTGATCCACTCCACATTTCCCGAAACAATTGTAAGGACGAAAGACGTTGCCGGAGAGATTGCGGATGCGGACTGTTCCGTTCTCCTGTACGGCTGCGCGGCGGAAACCACCAGTGGAGATGGCCAGATTGTTGGCGAAGCGTTCGATCGTACAGCTGTTCAACTCGAAGGCATTGAACGTTGTGCGATACAAGTGATAGCGGGTTCCCGGCGGCAGAGCTGGGGCGTCTTCATCTAACTCCAACAGGGAAGCACTGAGGAAGCCGCGGACGAGAAGATTGCCGTGGTCGGTGAAGAGAGTGCGATTGGTCCAGCCGAAGCCCCACTCGCCGCCGCGCAACAAAACCCAACGACTCTTGCCGGAGGGCAAGCACAACACAGAGGGCGGTTTGGCTATGCTGCAAATCGTTCCGGTATCGTAGGCGTGCTGATCGTCAAGGTAGACGTTGTCGCTGACGTCATCCGCTTCGCCACCGATCAAATAGCCGGCATGGGTGTCGGACGGCGCATTTTGGCCGATCTCTCGAACGACATTTCCTCTGATTAAAGAACAGGCGTTGCAGTCGATACCGTTCTGGTTGGCGGTGTAGCGCACCGAGTTGTAGCTGACTTCGACGTCGTGCACGATCAGGGAATTGCCGACGCCAATATTGCCGTCGAAGACGCGATTGCGAGAGATCAAGAATCTCCCGGTAAACGTGTGTTCAAGTCCGTTGACGTGGATGCTGCCGAAGTGCAACTCATTGTCGGTGATGGTTACTTCGGAGAGGGAAGCGGCGGTGCCGGATTGCGGCGCTATGTAGATGTCTCCATGATCGAGAAAATTGCCGCTGATCTCGTAGGTGGTCGCGCCGCCGTAGGCAATGCTGGCGCCGTGAAACATGTTGCCGCTGATCTTAACGTTTTCAGCGAGGTGGGCCAGATTGTCCTGGCCGGATTCGATGCCGGTGGCGTTGCCCGGCGGAGGGAGATGGGCTTCGAATACGTTGTCGTGAACGTAGAGTCCAGATTGGGCCACGATCAACATGGAGAAGGTGCGGTAATCGCCGGCGTGGAGGAAATGATTGTCGCGCACAACTCCGGCTGGGCCATCAACCGAGACCGCAGGGTCAAAGCGGCTGGCGGCAAATGAGTTGTCGCCATGACCGTAGCCGGTAGAGTGCAGCAGGAATGTGTTGTCGTGGACGCTGGACGCCGTGCTGTCGAGCAGGTTGACAAGTTTGTTCGGATTGCCTTCGAGGCTGAGGTGGTCGAGTTCCAGACGATCGCAGGCGTGGCAGATGAAAATCGAGACCCAATCCCAGCTCTTGGCTGAATCGCTCCAGGTGATCGTCATATCATGAAGGCGGATGTTGCGGCCGGCGTGGCCGGCATTGGCGAATAGCGTGGCCGATGGATCGGTGGCAGTGCGGGTTACGTGGATTACGGTGCGGCCTATGCCTGCGCCGCGGATTTCAACATTGGAAGGAAGCGCGATGCCCAGGCTGGCTCCGTTCGAGTCGCGATCTTTCCAGGTTGCAATGGGACTGGAGTTGTAGGTACCTGCAGGGACATACACCTGGCATGGATCCGATGCGCAGTCGCGGATGGCGGCTTGAATCTGCTCGACGATGGAACGGCCGGGAAACTTTGAGGCGTCGCGCATGCCCGTGATGGCTTGAGATTGTAATGCGCTCGGGCGTAGCACTCCAGCGGCGATCAGAAAAGCGAAGGCCAGCCGCTTAAGTTTCGCCCGCGCGATCACGGATTCACTTGGATCTCTGCCATCATGCCGCCGTCTTCATGGTCAAGGATGTGGCAATGATAGACGAACGTGCCCGCAATTTCGGGATCGCTGAAATCCATGAGCACGGTCACGCTCGGGTAAGGCTGGGTACCATCCCAGTAGGGAACAATGACTGTGTCCTGCATGATCGGCGTGGATAAAGGAACGCCGTTGACCGCCGTCACAAGAAAATGAATTTGGTGGATGTGAAAGGCGTGTTCTTCGGAGCTGTGGTTTTCGATGGTCCACTGCTCCATGGCGCCGACGTTGGTGACGATAGCGGGCGGATTGCTGGGGCTGAAAACCCGCGGCTTTTGTCCCTGAACGGTGAGGAAGTAATTGGTGGGCCCGTTGGTGCCTTCGGTGGCCTCGGAGAAATAAAGGCTTCTGTTGGTTGTGGCTTGGGGTTTTACATTCGCCCTTAGATTGGCAAACCGTGGCGTGTTCACGGTTGTTTTGGATGTACCTTTAAGTGCAGGAATGTGAATCTTCGCGGGGACTTTCTGTTTGCGTTTGCCCGCGTCCGCGCTGGAGATGATGCTGGCGATGGCCTGCGCGAAATTGGGATTCCCGACAGGTCCGGTATCAAAACCCAGGTCGACGAGGACGGCGTTGGTGTTTTCGGGTGGTCCGGTCATCACAAATTCAGCGCGGCCTGCCGGAGGAAGTTGAATATCGATCACCTGCGGATCGCCGGTGACGGGAACCGCATCGATCGCGATCAAGTCCAGAGTCTGGGGTACGCCGTTGTATTGAATCTGCAAGTCGAGAAAATTCTGGGTGGAAGAATTCAGCACCCGCCAGAATTGCTGCTCACCAGGGTCCGCGATAATTTCAGGATAAGTGTTGAGCGGCGCCTGGACCACCGTCTGGAAATTCAGAGTAGTCTGGTAAGGGCCGGGCAACCAGGAACCGGGATTCAGAAATTGTTGGCGTACGATGAGCACCTGCTCCGTCAAGCCGGCAACCTGGGGCTTCACATTCTCCATGCCCTCCACGATGAGTGCACCTGACGCACCGCCGTTGACCTGATCAGTGGTGAATCCGTGGGGATGGGGATGGTACCAGTACAAACCGGGAGGTTCGTTGCTCGGTATTTGAACCGCGTACTGAAATGGCGGATCGGTGGGCTGGATCAAGGTGTTGATTACGTCGTCCTGATGGCAGACCGGCGGAACATTGAGTCCGTGAAAATGGATGTTTGTGGTGTTGATCGTTACGGTGCCGCCGTTGCAGGAAGTGTCAGGAGCGGAACCCTTCGTTCGTCCCATGTGCATGGAACGCTGCATAGCCAATCGCGACGAGGGGAGATTGAGCTGGTTGGTCAGAGTGAGGTTCAACGTGTCGCCGGGATTGAGGTGAAAGGTCGGAGCCTCGATGGTGCTGCCGTCATTGGCCGTGTAGTTGAAGCAATCATGCGTGTAGCCGGCGGAATCAACGCCGTTGTTCAACGCCAGGTCCACGGTGAGCGATCCGCTCTGGCTAAAGAGGTCCAACGGGTTGGCGACGGGGGTGCCGGGAGAGGGACGCGAAGGACAATTGCCTACCTGCGCCGAGGCCACTAAGCCCAGTCCTATTAGTTGCACTGCCAGAAATAGTTTGAAGACCTTCAACATGCCCCACTCCTTATAAGTGCGCTTCCTCTTAATAAGCGCGTTAACTGTCATGCGCTTTCTATTCAACAGCGGCAATTCTTTCTCATGGCCCCGAGATGTAGGTATAGGCGTTGTTCGACCATGCACCGCCGACGTAGGAATACAGAGTCACGTAGATGGTGGTGTTGTTCGCCGGCAGACTGTTCACGGTTAAGGTCAGCGCGGCGCCTAAGTTTCCCGACGAATAAATGTCGTGTCCTCCAGCGGTCGAACCTATATCCACCCAATAGCCGGTCGCGCTGGAGTCGGAGCTCCACGTGAAGGTGACGCTGGAACCGCTTAACTTAGTGCCGGGCGGCGGCGTTTGCATCGCCGCTAATCCCCCGGTGGAGTTGAAGGCGGTGTAGGTGTAGCCGTTCGCGGTCCATGAGCCTGCGATGAGTGTGTAGAGCGTGACATAGAGGGCGCTGCCATCGGTGGGCAATCCGCTCACCGTGGTGGTCAACACGTTGCCTAAGTTTCCTGACGAATAAATGTTATGCGCGCCGGTGGTCGAGCCTATGTCAACCCAGTATCCTGAAGCTCCAGAGCCAGCGGTCCAATCGAAGGTTACGGTGCTGGAGGTTAGCGTCGAACCGGGGTTGGGCATGGTTAAAATTCCAGCCGCCGACCCCAGGCTATATGCGGTGTACGTATAGGCGTTGTTCTGCCAACTGCCATTGACTAGCGAATACAGGGTCACATAGACGGTGCTGCCGTTGGTGGGAAGGCTGTTTACGGTTTCAGTAAGCGCGGCTCCGAGATTTCCCGAAGAGAAATAATCGTGCGCACCAGCGGTCGAGCCTATATCCAGCCAGTACGCGGATGCGCTTGTCCCGGCGTTCCAGTTGAATGTGACGCTGCTCCCGCTCAGCGTGGTGCCGGGTGCGGGCGAGGCCATGGTGGCGATGCCAGAAGTTGTGCCGAACGCGGTGTAGCTGTAGTCGAGGTGTTGCCAGCTTCCACTGAGCAGGTAATACCAACGAGCCCAAATCGTGCTGCCGTTCAACGGCAGTGAATTAACGGTAAGCGAGAGAGTTGAAGTGGGAAGGCTTCCCGACGAGTAGTATTCGTGCCCGCCCTGCTCGGCACCAATATCCAACCAATAGGCCGTTGCGCCGGAGTAGGCGCTCCACTCGAAAGTGGCGGTGTTTCCCGTCATCGTCGATGCTTGAGCCGGGTTGTAGATTCCGGCTTGGGTTGCGGGCAGCACTGCAATCGAGAGCAATCCCAAACTGTAGGGGTCGGTGACCGGCGATCCGGGAGCTTCGGTCAGCGTGCATTGGCCGCTGCCGGCATTGGCATTGACATCGATGACGGCAATCGTGGAAGGCACGCCGAACTCCGCGACGTACAGCACCGAGCCTGTGCCTACGGAGAGTTGAGTGGCTGGAGCCCCCGCAAAGTTAAATGAGGAATCAAAACCATTGAGCTGGGCGGAAATGCAGCTGCCGCCAATGACTCCTGTGGCGGCGTTAAAGAAGGCAGCGCTCACCTGGCCGGAAGTATTGTTGACCACGTAAAGCAGCGTACCGTCGGGGCTGAGAAGGACGTTGTTGGAGTTAAAGCCCGAAGGCAGGCTGTAGACGACGGTGGGAGTGAGCGTACCTGACGAGATATCTGAGACCTCGACCGTCGCATCGCTGGAGTCGTCGCCAAAAATCGCGTAATGGCCATCCGGTGTAATGACGACGCCGTCAGGAAAATTGTCGTCGCCGAAGCCCGTGGAATTCTGAGCGTCGCCATTGGAGACGGGAATACCGCCGGAGATATTGAACGACTCGATCGAGCCATCGCCGTAGGTGACGACCAGCAAATTGCCATACAAGGCCATGCCTTTGGGATTGCCGCCGTTCAAGCCGACAGGAGTAATATCGCCGAGAAATTCCAGTCCGCAGCCCGCTTCCACGGTGAAGGCGCCGATGGTGCCGGAGCTCGAGAATTCGGCATACAGATAATTGTTGTTGACCACCATGCCGATTCCGTTGTCGGTGCCGTTGTCCTGGCTGGAAGCAAAATAATTGCCGGCTAAACTCTGGGTCAGAATCTGAACCCCGGCGATGGAGTTGCTGATTCCGGCGGAAATGTAGGCGCACGTGGACGAGCTATTGTTCAAAACCGCCACCCGGCTCGCCGCAAAATAACCGCCTCCGGGGCCGTGCCCGCCGACAGTCAATACCGTCGGATTGCCCAGCGTGCCGTCAGCCGCGATGGGAAAAAAGGTCGTGCTGTTGGAGACCTTGTCGTCGTTGGTAAGCAGAAAACCGGTTGTGGGAGTACTGGCGAAAGCGGAACTGTGGACCAGAACGAGCAGGCTGAGCGAGCTCAACCCGAGAAGCAACTTCCTCAATTTTTTCATTACCGGGGCCCTTCCGCTTTTTTCTGATCGAATGATCTAACAATCCGGCGCGATTCTGCGCCAAAGAAAGTTCGGTTGCAGGAATACACTACGACGTTCAATCCATCGGCAAAACTTTTGAGTGTCGGTAGCTTCTGCGCAGGCGCGGAAGTCGCCTGGTAACAACTTTCGTCTCCCGCCCAGGGGAGTGACTCACTATACACCGCTGTAACAATGTCCGACTAGAGACTAGTAGTGAGTTTTTGTGACCTTACGTTAGACGATTCTTAGGATTTTCTTAGAGATAATCCGCGCGATTGTGCAACTCTGTTCTTCCGAAATGCGGATTGGCGACGATGATATCGTCGACCAAAAATGCCGTGCTGAGCGGGAACACAGTGACGTTCACCTGGACTTCGGACAACAACGCAAGTGGGTATTGGGTGGACGTGAGTGCGGTGGGTCCGGGAGGAAACGATCCGGATTCCTCGGGGAATCTGGGCACCCGTCAGGACGGAGACGATCTACAATCTGCCGGCGAACGGCGGCACGATTTACGTGACGCTGTATTCGCTGGTCGGAGGGCAGTGGTTGAGCAACCGTTACACTTACGTTTCAGGGCCGTAAGAAAAGCCGCAAGAAAATTAGTCCAGCAGACGTCATCTACAGAAGAGTTGAACAAGGCCGCTTTCCAAAGGGCACAGAGCTTAACCGATCCGTGCCTTTTTTTCTTTCTCTAATGTTCCCGGAAGCTTGTGATCGCTTGAGGGCCAGAACTTTTAACTTGACTTGCACCCAGAAAAAGACGAACATCGGTGCCCAAAGTCGAGTGGCATAGTTTTTCCTTCCGAATGCCAGTCGACAACGGGTTCAGTTCCTGTGGAGGAGCTGACATTCTTCCCGTCCAGAAATTCACCGAAAATTAAAAAAGGATCACGGAGACCATGAAGCAATTCCCTGCATATGCAGTTCTCTTTGCCTGTCTCGTTGCTGTCGGCTCGGTCGGAACGGCCCACGGCCAGACATGGACGCCAGTCACTACTGCCCCTCCGGTGTCGTTGGGAGCGATGGAGTTGCTCACCGATGGCCGCATTTTGCTGCACGAAGAACCGAACTGTAGTGGTTCCACTTGCAAAGGCAAGGATTACACGGCCTGGTACACGCTGACTCCAGACATCAACGGCAGCTATATCAATGGCACCTGGACCCAGGTGGCTTCGGCTCCCAACGGCTATGCGCCGCTTTATTTCGCCTCGGCAGTCTTGCAGGATGGAAAAGTGGCGACTCAGGGCGGCGAATATCAATGTACGGCGGGCAGTTGCGCCGACGCATGGCAGAGCAACGGTGCGATCTACGATCCGGTGCAGAATACCTGGACCACGACGGTGCCTCCCGTTCCCAACAGTCTGGAAGCGATGGGAGATTCGGAATCGGTTGTGCTGGCCAACGGAACCTGGATGGTAGGCATTTGCTGCGCGCAGTTCGTGGGCTACACCGCGTGGCCGGACTATGTTTATTTCAACGAGAGCACGTTGAGCTTCACGCCAGAGGGAAACGCGAGCGACGGGCAAACGACGGAATTCGACGAAGCCGGCTTCAATCTCCTACCCAACGGCCAGGTGATGATGGTGAATGTGCCGCTGGGCGCTTACAACGCGACGCTGGCGACTTCGCAGATTTACGATCCGCCGAGCAATACCTGGCTTCCGCCAGCAAGTACGCAAGTGCAGTTGTGGGATGCCGGGTGCGGGAACGGAACTACCGCCAGCTACGAACTTGGGCCGGTGATGTTGATGCCCAACGGAACCCTGTTTGCCACCGGCGCCAGCAATTGCACGCCGGGCAACACTGCCACCTACAACTTAAGCACCGGCGTATGGACGGCGCAGGCGCCCTTTCCGGGCAAGAGTGCCGCCAACGATGCACCGGGCGCGACTGAAATTAACGGCAACGCGATCGTGGTCACCAGTCCTTACACCAACACGTTCTCGACGCCGCTTACAATTTACGAGTGGAATGGCACGACGCTGAGCACCTTTCCTAACGTGACCAACGCGTCGAAGGACGATTCGTACGTGACGCATCTGCTGGTGCTGCCCACCGGTCAGATCATGTTTACGGATTTTTCGACCAACGGCATAGAGATCCTTACCAGCGCCGGGACCTACCAACCGTCGTGGCAGCCGACCATCACGACTGCACCGTCGAGTTTGACGATCGGCCAGACGTACCCGATTTCGGGAACGCAGTTCAATGGCGTGACGACTGGCGCTGCATACGGCGACGATTTCCAGGACAACACTAACTATCCGTTGGTGCGAATCGTCAACAACGGCACGGGACACGTCTTCTACGCTCGCACGCACGATCACAGCTCGATGGGAGTGGCAACCGGATCAACCCCGGTTTCGACCAACTTCGATGTGCCGGTGATGGAGACGGGACCCTGCGAATTGTATGTGGTGGCCAACGGAATTCCATCGGCGGCTTCAGCTTGCAATGTCGGGCAACCGGCAGGAATTTACAGCCCGATGAATAACACGCCGCTGACCAGCACCTCAGTGACGTTCTCGTGGGGAGGCAATGGAGCGGCGAATTACTGGCTCGAC
>JGI12635J15846_10005386_pt1 | contig 11050 bp, 9 predicted proteins | sample BlaSpr_A8_OM2_M2_FD_15846 | JGI IMG/M metagenome (IMG submission 15846) | reverse complement strand
CCATTGGGGTCGAGAACGATTTTGTGCGTCCCCGCCGGCGCCGGTAGACGGAACGTAGACTCCTCGCCGTCGGCGAAAACTCGGCCCAGCAGAATCTGCTTTCTTCCCGCAATTACCGCGTACACCGGAACCGAGGTCACGAGATCTTGCGGCGCGTCTTTCTGCAGGATTGTTCCGCTGACGATCGATCCCGCACTTTTCGCGATGAACTTAACGCCACGGAGTTCCAACTTCGGCAAAGATGTTCCGTTGACCCAGCCGTTCAGAAACCAGTCCAGCGAACTCTTACCTTCGTAACGCAGCGCGGGAGGAAGATCTTCTGCGAAAACATCCAGCAATTCCCCGGTGCTGATGGATTTGCCTTCGTAGCGCTCCCGGACTTTTCGCAGCGCCCGGACGAAGGGTTCCTCGGCTCCGCTGTTGTTTTGGGCCTTGCGCCCTTCCTCTTGGGGGGCGGCATCTTTCAACATNGTNCGCAGCATGTGAAANAGCCACGTCCCNCGCCCGTAGAGAATTTCTTCATATCCTCCGGGAAATCGCGAGGACAGCAAACGCACGCCGAGCGTCACCGGACCTGCTTCCATNGGAGACATTCCATCTTCATTTTTTGCCGCTAGGTCCCGGCGNTACTTGTCCATGATTTGCCGAAAGCCCTCGGGATCCTTCTCCTGCAGCATCATCAANGCNCAATAACTCGCCAGCCCCTCGGAAAACCATTGATCGCGATAGCTCTTCCAGGTGATCAGATCTCCCCACCATTGATGTGCCGCCTCGTGCGCGGGAATCAATTGCTGGAGCAATATCCGGTACGGCTCGTAATGCAGTTGTTCGCGCTGTTCTCGGTCGAGAAACGCATAGGAGGAAAGAAACACCAACCCGGGCCACCCTTGACTATCCCTCCCGGGCATTTGTGTCAAAGCTAGATGACTATAGGGATAGGGACCAAAACGATCCGCGTAATACCGGATGGCGTGCGCCGCATTCTCGCCCACCGTCACTTCAGTACGCACCGGGGAAGGATGGCTGGGCACAATCAACTGCTGTCTTCGGCCTGTTGGATAGGCCGGAACCGGTTCAATCACTCCTATCTTGGGAGTCGGAAAGTCTCGTTCCACTCCGCTAGCGGCGTAGGTCTCCACCGGGATGCTTCCCGCTTGCACCGTCACTACTTTGTATTTACCCAGGTTGAATCCCGCCAAAGGAATCGGCCGTTCCGATACCCAGCGGGAGGTCTGGAGATCCTCCGGCTTGGCGGCTGTCTCGGGGGTCGAGACCGGTGTCGGCTTCCCGGTCGCCACCAGCGTCCAGCCTTGCGGGTAACGGAATTCCAGATCGAAGTCCGCCATCGCCATTCCACGATTCGGATACCAGGTACCTCGCGCACCTACATAAAGCAACCCGCTACCTGCTTCCGCCAGAACTTCGCCCCCATAGACAAATTCCAGATCGATCTTCTGACCCGATTGCGCTGGCTCCGGAAGTACGACCGCCAATAGGTCATTGCCGCGCCGAGACAACTGCGTTCCTTCCATCGCCGGATTGTGAATGAACTCGACCGGTTCGCCGCCAAGCTTGACGCTCTCCACCTGGAGAAATCGCGACAACTCAAACAGCAACGTGCGCGGCCCTCCCTCTCTAACCTCCAAGTGCATGCGCGCTCGCGCATGAATCTGTTTGGGAGGGCGCACCTCGGTCGAGATCGTGTAACGGCGAACTTCGACCTTGCCCTCGCGAGTTCTTTCCTTGTCTTGCGGTAACGCACGGTTACGCATCGTCGGCGAATTCTCTGCATTGCCAGGTGAAAATGATGTCCAGACGTCGTAATAGCGACCACCGTTAGCCGCCGTTTTCTCCTGTCCGGCCTGAACCTGCTCCGCCGCGGCTGAATCGCAGTACACGTCGAAAACACCCAACTTCGTTCCTTGCAATCGGGCGTGCAGAAATCGATCCTCCCCGACGTCTGTCTGCACGCTAACATTTCCGCCGGGAGAAGTGACCTTGCCCGTGACCGGAAGCATCCGGCTTAAAGTCATGAGCAACCTCATCGTGTCCGCATTTGCCAGATTCTGCGCCGTCGGCCCCCAGCGTTCGACAAACTCCTGCTGGCTATCGGTGGCCCGCAAATCGGGCAGCAATTCGCGCATCGCATCATCGTTGAAACGAAAATAAGCAGTGGAAAAGTGTTCTTCTAGAATTGCCATTCCGGTGAACAGGCTCATCGATCGGCGTTCGACTTCTTTGGGAGGCGTCAACAGGACTTCGCCGTCGCCCTCAAAAAAGGCACCGGTGATCCGGCCCATCACGTCTTGAGTGAAGGCGATCGTGCCGTCTTCCAAAGAGATGCTGACCGCCGATCGATCCAGCGACGCGCCCCTCACCCGATACACCCGGCTCGGATCGAGCCCAACCTGTCCCAGCTGCAGAAAGAGAGCCTCAGCCGGCTTTTCGGCAGGATTCTTCTCTGTCCCGCGCGCCGGTGGCAAGAAGCAAGCCGCAAGCCCAATCGCCGCCGCAACACGCAAGCCTCTCTTCTTAAGTAGTACCTTCGTCATGCCGGTAGGGCTCTCCCCGTTGCTAGAATGCGCCTGAATGCGCCTACGTGTCACCATCCTCTTCTTTATAGGGCAGCTTGCCGCGGTATGGTTGCTGGCCCTGGCTGGCGCAAGGGCTGACACCATTCATCTGAAAAATGGCCGTACGATTCTGGCCGATCATGTCCGCGAAAATGGCAGCCACTACGAATACGACGTCGGTGACGACTCCTATGCGATCCCCAAATCAGTTGTGGATCATGTAGATGCGGGGGGAATGCCCAGTCATGCGACCTCTGGAACGGCCAAAGTAGCCGACCTTCCGGACTTTACGCCCCCGAACAGACTCGCGAACGAAGGCGATCTGATTACTCGACTCATTAGGAATGGCAAAGTCGACACCGAGTCTCTCGCCGCTCTGGAGGGCAAAGGCAACGCCGAGTTGAGCGCGACCGCCGATTTCATCGCCGGGAAATTTGAATTCGACCATGGCAACATCGCCCAGTCTCGGCTGTATTTCGAGAACGCTCTCCGCTTTCAGCCGGAAAATTCCACCGTCCTTATCTATTACGCCGCACTGCTGGTTCGCACCGGCAACGCATCCCAGGCCCTGTACTACGCCCAGCGCGCCGCCCGAACTGCGCCCGATTCGGCCGACGCCTACACCATGCTCGGCTACGCGCAGTTCGCTTCTGACCACACCAAAGATGCCATTTCTTCATGGAAACGCTCTCTGGCGTTGCGCCCAGATACGAAGGTCGAGCAAATGCTGGCCAAAGCGCAGCGAGAACAGAACGTCGAGTCCGACTTTGCCCAGGGGGAAAGCAGTCATTTCGTTCTTCACTATGAGGGCAAGCAGACATCCGAAGCCCTTCGCTCACAAATCCTGGCGGCCCTCGAGTCCGACTATGACGACCTGGTTCGCGATCTCGGCAACCCGCCACGCGACAGTATTCTTGTGACCCTCTACACCGAACAGGCATTCTTCGATGTCACCCATGCCCCCGGCTGGAGCGGAGCGATCAACGATGGCAAGCTGCGCATCCCCATTAGTGGCCTCGATTCCATGACGTCGGAACTGGCGCACGTTCTGAAGCANGAATTGGCTCACTCGTTTATCACGCAGCTTTCCGGAGGCCGCTGCCCTACGTGGTTGCANGAAGGCATCGCCCAGTACCTCGAGCCCAGAAGCCTCAGCGCCGATGGACACCAGCTGTCCCTACTTTTCAAAGCGCAGCGCANTATTCCGATGAATGCGCTNGAAGGAAATTTCCTGCGTTTCTCCGCCGCCGAAGGTTATGTGGCTTACGCGGAATCCCTGGCAGCCGTCTCTTACATCATCGATTCCTATGGCCTCAGCGACATCCAGAGCATCCTGCAGCGCATCAGCCAGGGCAACTCGACCGAAGCCGCTTTGCGCGCCACGATTCATTCCGACTACGGACAGTTGGAGTCTGACTTAGCCAGGTATCTCGCCGACAAGTACGGCGATTAGGACCTGCATATTTTGCAGTTTGCCCTCTGTCAACTCCTGTGCTAGTTTCGGCTTTGGCCGCTCGTATGCGCTCTCTCTTCCGTTCCAGCGTTCCCACCAATGCAGTCACGGTCGACCCTGTTCAGGCGCCATTTCCCAAGATTAAGGGAGCAGATATCGCGGCCGACTTCCTGGGCAAGCGTGTCGCCGGGGACTTCTATGATTCTCTCCGTGTCAGTCCCGAGCGGGTCTTGTTTGGCCTGCTCGATGTTGCTGGACGCCGGGAAGATAACCTCGCCATCTTCGCCGCCGCACAAGAGATCTTTCGCAACTTTGGATCTGAGCTTTTTTCTCGCCCCGACATCAACGAATCCGAGGCCATGACAGAACTGAGTCTTAGCCTCAATCGAACTCTCATCGACACTTCCCATGGCGTCCACCCTTGTCCAGCCTTCATCGGCTGCTACCACGAGAAGTTCGGAACTCTTTGCTACTCCAACGCCGGACACACGCCTGGTCTTCTCCGCGATAGCCGTGGGATTGTCCAGCTCGGTTCAACCGGCCTGCCTCTTGGGCTTTTCTCCCACGCCACCGCCGAAGCTCCAACCATAGGCCTGGAAAAAGACGCTGCGCTGCTGCTGGTTTCCCGCGGAGTAATCGAGTGCGAGCGCCTTAACGGGCATTCCACCGAAGAGTTCGGCCTGAAGGGCCTCAATGATCCCTTTCAAGCCGCTCCTGTCAGTGGCGCTAAGGCTCTGTGCCACTTCATCCTCAGCTCGGTCGGCGACTTCAGGGGTAAATCCCCTCAATGCGATGACCAAACCGCGCTCGCCCTGGTGCGGACCGCCTGATCTCCCTCCGTCTAACTTTCACTCGCCCAGGCGTCAAATTAATGAGGTGGATCCCCCGGCTTCCCTGCGAAGGAGTAAAATATCTGGAATCGGCCCCTTAGACCACCTTTGTCGGCAAGCCCAGGAAGCGTGGCGGCCCAACCAATTCTATGAAGAACTTGTGTCTGAGTCTTATTGCTTTGGCATGCCTGCCCGCACTCGCGGCCGGGCAGGTCGTCGAAGAGATCATCACCCGCGTCAACAATCAGATCATCACGCGTTCGGAGTTCGAACGCAGCAAGGATCAGCTCAAGGAGGAGGTCAAGCAACAGAATGCGGCAGATCCCGACAAGGCCTACGCCAGCCGTGAAAAGGACGTCCTCCGCGATCTCATTGATCAGCAACTTCTGCTCGACAAGGGAAAAGATCTCGGCATTACCGGCGACACCGAACTGATCAAGCGCATGGACCAGATGCGCAAGGACATGAAGCTCGAGTCCATGGAAGATCTAGAGAAAGAAGCCACCAAACAGGGCGTCTCCTGGGAAGACTTTAAGCAAAACATGCGCAACCAGATCATCACCCAGAAGGTGATCGGGGAGGAGGTCGGCGGCAAACTCGCTATTGGCAAAGATGAAGTCCAGACGTTCTACGACGAGCACAAAAGCGAGATGGAACAGCCGGAGTACATTCGCCTTAGCGAAATTCTTGTAGCTCCCAAAGCTGTCACGCCCTCCATCACTCCCGCACCGGACCCGGGCGCGGCGGGTTCAGCCCCGGCCGCCCAAGCTCCCATCGATGAAGCCACGAAACAGGCTGCCGATGCCGCAGGTCTCACCGCCGCCGAAGCCAAGGCCAACGATCTCCTCAAGCAGATTCACGATGGCGCCAATTTCGAGGACATCGCGAAGAAATATTCTGACGGTCCCTCCGCCGCCGACGGTGGCGCGCTTGGCATGTTCAAGCGCGGACAGCTGGCAAAGGCCATCGAAGACGAAACCTTCGACAAGAAGGCCGGTGATGTCACCGGCGTGATTCACACCAAACAGGGATACGTGATCCTGAAAGTCGTGGACCACCAACAGGCCGGCATTCCTCCCCTGAAGGACATACTTCCCAAAATTCAGGATGCTCTTTATTACGAGAAACTGCAGCCCGCGCTGCGCGCCTACCTCACCAAGCTGCGCGAAGACGCCTACATCAAATACGCGGACGGCTACGTCGATACCGGCAAGAGTCCCAACCAGACGCAGCCGGTTGAAACCGCTGCTGCCAAGGAATCCGACGCCAAGAAACTCGGAAAAAAGAAACATAAGAAGTTCGGCATCCTCTGACCTTGCTGGGAACGCGTCCTTTATACTCAGACCACCCATGAAAGACTTTTACATCTGCGATTGCCGGCGACTGGAGAACAAAGTCATCACCTCGACTTTCGTCGTGGTTAGCAAGCAGATCAAGCCCAAGAAGAGCGGGGAGCCCTACCTCGCGCTCACGCTCGGCGATCGCAGCGGCCAGCTCGAAGCCAAAATGTGGGACAACGTCGAAGAAGTCCTCGAAGCCTTCGAGCAGGATGATTTCCTCAAGATCAAAGGTCTCATCAACAAGTACAAGAACCGCTTCCAGCTCACCGTCCACAAACTGCGCAAGCTGGGTGAATCGGAGATCGACTTCGCCGACTATCTTCCGAAGACCACCAAGAACGTTGACGAGCTTTGGCAAACCCTGACGACCTTTGTCTCCTCCTTCCAGAATCCGCACCTGAAGTCACTCGTCCAGGCCTTTATGGCCGACCCCGAAATCGCCGCTGCCTACCGCAATGCTCCCGCGGCTAAAACCCTGCATCACGCCTACATCGGCGGCCTGCTCGATCACGTCGTCTCTCTGTTCCGATCGTGCGATCTGATGTGCAGCAACTATCCTCAGATCAATCGCGATCTGCTCCTCACCGGCGCTTTCCTCCACGACATCGGCAAGATTCACGAACTCACTTACAATCGCTCGTTTTCCTATACCACCAAAGGCCAGCTTCTTGGCCACATGATCATCGAACTGGAAATGTTGCAGGCCAAGCTCGCTCTCCAACCTGGATTCCCCGACGAGCTCAAGACGCTGATCGAGCACCTCATCATCAGCCACCACGGCCAGTACGACTTCGGCTCCCCCAAGCTGCCGATGTTCCAGGAAGCACTCATGCTGCACTATCTCGACGACCTCGACTCCAAAATGGAAGCCATGCGCGCCCATTTCGAGCGCGAGGCCGCGTTTGACAGCCCCTGGACTAGTTACAATGCGTCCCTCGGACGGCCACTTCTGAACACCGAGAAGTTCCTGGCGCCCAAAAAAGTTCCGCCGCCGGAAGATCCTGCCGCCACTCGCGATGCCGAACTTGAAGAATCCTCCGTTCCCGTTCCCACCTTGCCCGGCATCGAGCCGCAGCGGTAAAGTAGTTCACCGTAATCCCACTTCTGAGCGTAGGTGTCTGACTATGCCGAAACTCAAAGCTCCGAAGAAATCCGAGCCGAAAAAGAAATCGCTCGATCCAGCCGGCTGTCGCGTAGGTTTGCCCAATCTTCCACCGATGTATGGACTGAAACCTCGACAACAGTACCTGCCCTTCAGCCACGCCGAAGAACGGCTCTCGAAGTCGCGCAACTACTGGATCTGCACTGCCCGCCCTGACGGCCGCCCTCACTCCATTCCCGTGTGGGGCTTTTGGCTCGACGGGGCCCTCTACTTCGGCACCGCCCGCACTTCGCGGAAAGCTCGCAATCTGGCTCACAACGCCGCCATATCCATCCACCTCGATTCCGGCGACGATGTCGTCATCCTTGAAGGCACTGCCGTCGAGGTCGATCTCGCCGACAAGGCGAGGCTCCAACCGCTGGACGCCGCTTCCCGTGCTAAATACAAAATGCCGCTGATGGTCACGCCAGAGGTCGTGCTCTATTCCGTCCGCCCGCGCGTCGTACTGGCATGGACGGAAAACAATTTTCCCAACAATGCCACCCGCTGGGAGTTTGAACCTGCCAAATCCTGAATAAACGCGCCTCCGCGCCATGGGGCCAAGCACTTTTGATTCACTTTAGGTCCCAGCTATGGTTGCTCCTCGCCAGCCGAATCCATTAGATTGTCATCAACCATCTACAAAATATTTGCAACAACGACGGAGGCTCCTATGCGTGCGCGCATTTTTCTACTCACCCTTAGCCTGTATCTTGCACTTGCTGTGATCGGATGCAGTCGCAAGCCTTCCACCGACACCAGCACTGACGCAAACAATCCGAATACTCAAGCTGCGAGCGACAACGGCGCCGCGCAGCCCGCAGAACGCCAGGAACCGAGGGAACGAGAACCGCTTGTCGTGCCCGCAGGGACCACGGTTACCGTGAGGCTCGGCTCTGCCATTGGCTCCAAGCTGAGTGAGTCCGGTGAAACGTTCACCGGCACTGTCGCCAAAGAGGTATTGGCCGGGCACCGGGTCGCGATTCCTCGTGGAACGCCGGTGAGCGGCACTGTCGTCGAGGCCAAGTCCCTGGGTAGATTCAAGGGCGCTGCGGAACTTCAGGTACGCCTTGACTCGATCAACTTGAACGGCGCGGATCTTCCGGTTCGAGCCGCTTCCCAGACTTTCACCGCCAAGGGCAAAGGCAAGCGTACTGCTGTAATGACCGGCGGGGGCGCTGCACTCGGCGGACTGATCGGCGGCCTTGCCGGCGGAGGGAAAGGGGCTGCCATCGGATTGGCGGCCGGCGCGGGCGCGGGAGCAGGCGGGTCGGCTTTCACCGGAAACAAGGACATCGTGTTGCCCGCGGAGTCCGCGCTCAGCTTCCAGTTGTCGCATTCGCTCGAAATCAGACAGTAGAACTCAACCGAAAGAATCTTGAGTCACCTTCAGCCCTGTTCTGCAGGTGACTCAACTCAAATCTCTTCACCGAACAGGATCGCGCCATGCTCGACTTCAACCGTTTCGAAGTCTTAACCTTTGATTGTTACGGCACGCTGATCAATTGGGAAGCTGGAATTCTCTCGGCGCTCCATCGCATTCTTTCCGCCCATGGAAAGAGCATCGACGACGCCACTCTCCTCAAACTCTACGGAGATTTTGAACTACGCTCCGAGCAGGGCCCATTTCGTCCCTATCGCGAGGTTTTGGAGTCGGTCGTCCGCCAGTTTGCGACAGAGTTTCGCTTCACTCCCAGCCCTGAGGAAGTGCGTTCCCTGCCTGACTCTCTCTCCACCTGGAAACCTTGGCCGGACACCGTAGCCGGTCTCCGGCAGCTCAAGTCCCGCTTTCGATTAGCGATTCTCTCGAATGTGGACGACGATCTCTTCGCCGCGACGCGCCCTCAACTTGGGGTCGACTTCGATGAAGTCATCACCGCACAGCAAGCTCAAGCCTACAAACCTTCGCTCAAACTCTTCGAACTCGCACTCAGTCGCATCCACGCTCCTGCACATCGTGTGCTGCACGTAGGCCAGAGCATCTACCACGATGTCGTTCCGGCTCAATTGCTGGGCCTCGCCACCGTATGGGTGAACCGTCCCTCGGCCCGCCCCGGCATCGGCGCCGTCAAAGCCGCCGAGGCCACGCCCGATCTAACGGTCTCCACCCTCGCGGAACTCGCCGCCGCTGCTAATCAAGACTAAGGCCGGGGATTGTATTAAGCGGTAAAAGTACTCGAAGAAAACGAAGGTCGCCAAGCCGCGAAGCGGCAACAGAAGCGCACACCCGGCGCTCCCGGAAATCCGACCTCGCAAACAAAAATCTATCCGCCTCGTTGAAAGTCCCACTTTGTGCGATGGATGGAGTTTGTGAAGGCAGAATTACGCTGGCAAACGATGTTGTCTCCCACAGATTGATCAAGAGGATTCGTGCTGGCAGTGGTTCGCGACGTAACGACGTGCGATTACAGCACCCCCAGCAAGCACCGGCTAAATTGTTTTCGCCCCTCCGGGACTCGTCGCGCAAGATAGCCGTTGCCGCACAAACTACCTAGTACGGTGCAAGCTGCCCGTTGCCGGAAAGGTGCGTGTTGCAGCGCCGGCGTTCTTCCCGTTTTTCTCCTGCCAGCCGCCCTTTCGCAGACGGGCCTGTGAGACTGCGCTTAGGGTCAACGTCTTTAGCGACCGGCGGCGGCTGCGGCCGTTCGCATCGTTCCGGTAAGATTCATGGCTTCGATGCGGTTCAGGACCGATTCCAGACTGGAGCCGGTGTCGGTGCAGACATCCACGTAGGGATGACGGCTTCCGTCGGCGTGCATGACCAGCACTTTGGTTTCGGTGCTTACCTTCTTGACCATGTAGGGCAGGTGGTGACGATCGTTGCGGGTCAGAGTTGCGCCCAGAATGACCAGGTCAAAGGCGCTCTTGCGGACGGTTTCGTCCACCGCCTTGCGGCCCAGGGCCTGTTGCACCGAGTGCCCGGCTTTTTCCATGACTGCTGCCTGCGCCTTCAAAACGTCCTCATCGCCTTCACCGTAAAGAATTCTTAACTTTGATTTCGCCATTGAACCCCTCGCTGGTACCTGACGCACCCGTACCTGCAACTGACGGTAGCAACTGGCTGGGGCTGGGGAAACGTCACCGAAGACCCACGACGAACGGGACATTCGCATGAAATCCAGGCTTCGCCGCCTAAATTGTTTCCCCTAAAACCCCCTGCGGCGATACACTTCTGCGCGGAGGCTTTCCGAACCATGTCGGCGACACTCGTCTGGAGAGCTGTACTCATATCGTTATTGTGGGCACCCTGTCTATGCGCGCAATCGGGCGGCGCTCCTACTTCCACGACCACCTGTAATCTGGAGGACGGACGACAGGTCTACATTCGCTACAACCCGGTTACCGTCAAACAGGACAGACCGGTGAATGGCAAGCCGTGGGCTCCGGGAGGCTCGCCCATGACATTGTTCACTGAGGCCCAACTGTCACTGGGGAGTTCCATGATTCCCATCGGGGCGTATTCGGTTTATCCCATCCCTGCGAAAGGGAACTGGACCCTGGTGGTGAGTAAGAATGTGACGGCGGGAGCGGCTTACGATCNGAAGCAAGATATTGCGCGCACACCGATGGAAACNGCGCAGGTNGATCAAGCGTCAGACNCGCTCGAAGTCGCGTTTGCCCACGTGGGCGCCCGCTGCACCTTGCGAATTTACATGGGCAAGGTGGCTGCGTTCGCGGACTTCAACGCAAAATAGCGTTCCTTTGTACTCGGG
>JGI12635J15846_10005384_pt1 | contig 11054 bp, 12 predicted proteins | sample BlaSpr_A8_OM2_M2_FD_15846 | JGI IMG/M metagenome (IMG submission 15846) | reverse complement strand
GTCGCATCCTGCCCTTGGCGCTGAACCTGCTCCTCCTCGCAGCCGCCTTCCTTGTGGGATCGTCTTCCTTTTTGAACAACCGTGCGCTCTTCTCGTTATCGACAGTCCTCTATGGAACGGACTATCAAGGCCGTCTTACCCTCAGCGAAATCGCTGCAACCAGCGATCTCGTTTTTGCGAAAGACGGCATCAACGACTCCGTCGCCGTTTCGCGGTCCGACAATTACGTCGCGCTTCGAATCAATGGCAGGGTTGACGCATCCACCGGCGACGAACGAACCCAGCTACTCCTCGGACACCTCGGCGCCGCGTTCGATCCACCGCCGCGACGCGTTCTTATCATCGGCTTCGGCAGTGGGATGACCGCGTCCGCCGTCGCTCGCTACCCGGATATCGAGAGAATCGATTGCGTCGAAATCGAGCCTGCAGTCATCAACGCTGCGCCATTTCTCATCAGTCTGAATCGCAACGTTTTGAGTGATCCCCGCGTTCACGTCATTTTCGACGACGCGCGAAACTTTCTTCTGACGACTCGCGAGAGATATGACTTGATCATTTCGGAGCCGTCCAACCCCTGGATCGCGGGTGTCGCCACGCTCTTCACCGACGAATTTTATGCCGGTGCACGTCGCGCCCTCGCCCCCGGCGGCAAACTCGTTCAGTGGCTGCAATCCTACTCGCTCGTCCCGCCGATCTAAAGATGGTCGTCGCCACCCTGCTGCCTCATTTCGCAGACGTCACCTTGTGGCGTGCCGCAGGACCGGATCTGCTTCTTCTCGCCCGAAGCGACAACACGAAATTCAAATTCGGCCGGCTTCGATCCCTTTGGCAGAATGAGCCGCTCCGCGACGATTTTGAATCCATCGATGTACATGAGCCAGAGGCGCTCACCGCTTACTTTCTGTTGGACGATGCTGCCCTGCGAAAAATGTCGGANGGAGCCGCGGTGAATACCGACGACCNAACTCTGCTCGAGTACCACGCTCCCCGAACCGTCTTGACTTCCAATCTCTACGAAACGAACAAAGAGCTGATCGACAGCTTCCGCGGCGGCCCCCTTCCCGTGAAGCTGATTCTTCGGAGGTCTCACGCGCCTTGCTGGCCGGCTCCCGAACGGCAATCGATCTCAGCGACCCAATCACCATCGATGAATTTCTCGGAGCCGTGGATTCTCAACCGGATTCGTCCTCNAAGGATTTCGTTCAGGGGCTCCGCGCACTCACACGAGGCGCCTTTGCAGATTCCATCGCCTCGTTCAAATCTGCGCTCGACAAAGACCCAACATCACTCGACACCAAGCACTGGCTCGCCATCGCAGAGCATCGCAACGGCGATGACGCTTCCGCCCGCGCTCAGCTCGACGAAATCCTGAATAAAAATCCGAATTATCTTCCTGCGCTCACCGACAAGATGGAATTTGCCGCGGATCGAGACGCCTGGGGAATCGCCCTGCTTGCGCAGTTGAATCGGATGGCGGTCATGCCCGACCCGCCCGCGGCCGAATACTGTCGTCTCGGCGCGATCTGGATGAAAACAGGCAATATGAAAGAGGCTGAACCAGTTTTGCTGAGAGGCTTAGCGAAAGACCCTTACAGCTACGCCTGTCACCTTCAACTCGGTGAGCTTTATCGCCAGTCCGATCAATTTCCGTTGGCGCGTCAGCATTTCGAGTTCGTCGTCCGCTTCTATCCCGATTCCAACGCCAGTGTCTTCGCGTCACTCGCTTCTGTTTACCTCAATCTCGGAGACGCTAAAGCCGCCGACGCCATCCTGAAAAAGGGCCATCGCATTTTCCCCAAAGAATCGCACTAACCACGTATCGGCCCGCGCGGCTCGATAGGGTGCCCCACCCGCGGTTTATGAGCGTGGGTCTTGATCTTTCCATCGCCGCAGGCCTTAAGAGCGCAGGACCTCTAATCCTTCTCTACTATTCAGTCCCAATTCGGAACGCGTAGAATGTCCGTGCAACGTTCTCCCGAAAGCGGCTCTGTGAAACGAATGTGGATATGGATCGCCGCCGTCCTTGGCGTGCTCTTGATCGCAGCCTTCGTCGGCCTCTCGATGATGGCGGGCAGCCCGAAGGACGCCTACGGAATGCTCCGCTACGCCCTGCCGCACATGCATCGCGGCAAGCTCAAGCCAGGCGACACCGCTCCCGACGCTTCCCTGCTCACGCTCAGCGGCACGGATCAATTCCGGATTCATGATCGTATCGATCGCATCGGGGGCCGCCCGCTGATGATCGTTTTCGGCAGCTACACTTGACCGCCATTTCGTCGCCAGGTCGGCGACATCGTCCAGATCTACAACGACTACAAAGATCACGCTGATTTTCTGACCGTCTACGTGCGCGAAGCGCATCCCACTGATGAATGGCAGATGAAGTCCAACGTCAAAGAAGACGTTTGCTACGCGCAGCCCAAGACTCTCGAACAACGCATTGCCATCGCCAACGATTTCGTCCAGCGCCAAAAGTATCCCGTTCCGTTCGGCATCGACGACATGACCAACGCCGCGAACGACGCCTACTCCGCCTGGCCCGAACGTATCTACATCATCGATGAGCAAGGTAAAATCGCCTACGCCGGCGGCATGGGCCCCTTCAACTACCATCCTGATGAAGCCCGCGCCTGGCTAGCCGCTCGCTACGGCGAAGTAAAACACGACCCGAAGCCCGCCGCCTATCGCGACAAAGACGGATAGCGTCTCCGCGCTCTTCGTCTTTGTTTTCTTCGATTTACAGCCGTTCATCAAAAAATCCCATCGCTTCGGCTACACTACTGCCTCCAATAACTGCACCATATCGTGGCTCACTTCGGAAAGGCAGCTCCTTTCACGCATGCTTGTTCAAGGCTACTTCCGCGTTCTCAGCTTTTTTGATGTCAGCGAAGCGTTCGAGCTCGACCGTCTTACTGCGCTGCTGAAACCAGACGCGTCGCCGAAAACGACCGTACCCACGGTTCGCGCCCCAGATTACGCCCAGGCTCCAACCGCGCCCATCGTTGAGACAACAGGGACGATCGAACTTCCGACCGGCGAATCGCTGGACAGTCGCATCAAGTATTACTGGTTCGGCGTGGCCTGCGTGGAGTTGGTCACTCCGTTCCATTGCGAGCTGGATTCCCTTCCCAACCATTCCTACCGCTGGATGAATGCGCCCGAGGTCGAGAAGGCGGCCGAAGATTTGCTGCGTGCGCGGCTCGAGCGATTTCGCCCCGCGCTGATCAAGCAATCGCAGAAATGGCTCGACGAAGACTATCTGATCATCGACGTGCAGTCGGCGAAGAACGGTGACGGCGTCACTGCAACCGCAGCGGAGCTGCTCCAGAGTTACAACGACCCGATCACGCGCGCCGTTCGAGGAGAGTTGGTCGCTCTTTCCGCGGGAGAGCGCGACGAAGTCGTGCGCTCTGGACTGTCTTATTATCCGACCGATCTCGTAGTCGTCGGCTGGGCAGCGGCGCTCGTCTATGACAAGCCGGAAGCGACTTCCTCGGTGATCGATTTGCTGGAGTACGCGAACACGCAGTTGCTTGAATTTCGCTATTACGACGAATTGCTCACCAACGTTTTGACTGACGTTTACAGTTCGCTCGAAGGGCGCGAGAGTTTCTGGAAGCGCTTCCGTCTCTCGCGTCGCGCGGGCCGGCTCAACGAACTTCGGCTCGACATCATGGATCTCGCGGAACGCACCGAGTACGCCGTGAAGTTCATCAGCGATACGTACTACGCGCGCGTCTACCGTGTGGCTTCGGCGAGGATCGGCGTCAACGACTACAAGACGCTGGTGGCGGAGAAGTTGAAGACCGCTGGCGAGCTATACGAATTCATGGTCGCCCAATTCAACGAACGTCGCATGTTCGTCGTGGAAGTCGTTGTCGCGGTACTCGTGTTGCTCGACGTGATTCTGCTGCTGCGCGGAAATAAGTGAGGCTGGCGAACGAATGATTGTGATCGTGATGGGCGTGACAGGATCCGGAAAAACGACCGTCGGCAAAATGCTCGCGCAGCGACTCGGATGGGAATTCGCCGACGCCGACGATTTTCACTCCGCCGCCAACAAAGACAAAATGCATCGCGGGATTCCGCTGACCGACGCGGACCGCATGCCGTGGCTCGCATCCATGCACGATTACCTTGCCGAGGAGAATGCCGAGAAGCGCAGCGTCGTGCTTGGCTGCTCGGCGTTAAAGCAGAGCTATCGCGCGATCCTTTCGGATGGGCTTTCGATTCAGCTCGTCTATCTGAAGGGCACGTACGAGGTGATCGACGCGCATCTGCGCGCTCGCAAAGGACATTTCGCCGACGACAAAATCCTCGCAGCGCAGTTCGCCGACCTCGAGGAGCCAACTGACGCGATCGTCGTCGATGTCCGGCTGGTGCCGGAACAAATCGTCGACGAAATCTGCAAGCAATTGAAGTAATTCAGAAATGCGTGGGGCAGCATTTCGTTGTTGCCGCCGCGACGAGCACGCAGGGTTTTACGAAGCGGTTTTACTTCTTAGCAGGAGCCGCTGCGGGCGCCGGTTCAGCCGCAGGTTTCACATCAGCGGCGGCCTTCTGGAGTTCCTCAACCACCTTGGAGTCGAGCTGATACAGTGACGGCTCGCCTTCGCGTCTGGCGATGTAATTGTCGCCGCTCTTTGCTATTGAAATATTCTCGACGCGCTTGCCTTCGTTGGAAGTTACCTTCATCGTGATCGCCGGCGTCGTGAAACCCGAATCGACAAACTTGGTCGCTGCCAGGTCGCGGAACTTGTCGATGAACGCCTGCGCGCTCATGTTGTCCATTTTCTTTCCGTTGGACCACCAATCCATTCCACCCTTCACGAGCGAATAGGCCTTCGAGTCATCGTGCATTTCGACGGCGCTCACGTCGTCGAATCCAAAATCGAACAACTTCTTGTTGCGAAAATCGTCGAGCGCTTTATCGAGGCTCATGCCGAGATCGCTCGCCACTTTGTACACGCCTGCGACAGCAGTCGATTTCGCGTAGTAGTCGGTTTTGTTCTTGCGAACTTCCAGGGTTTGCGTCCCAGTCGCGTCGGTCACTTTCGCCGTCGCTACCGGAGTCGCGGACGCAAACGCAGCCGCCATCTTTTTTTCGTCCGCATCGGCCGACGCCGACAAATCCATCTTGGCGTCTTTCAGTTTGCGCACCAGATCTTCGACAGAAAAATTGTCCGCGCGCAACGGGCGCGGCTTCACGATCTGCCAAGCATCTTTGCTCCGCCCAAATTCGAGGCTCTGCTTCTTCGCAGTGAGATCGACCTGGCTTACTTTGTCGAAATTTACCGTCAACAGTCGCTTGTCGCGCAGGTCGGACGCGGTCTTGTCGAGACTCGTTTTCGAGTAGCTCGCCAGCGTAAAAACCCGCGGATCGCCCGCAACCGCAGCGTAAACGGCGTTTCCCGTCGGCGTGTCATCGCCGAGCAATACCTTCTGCGATTTGCCGTCCTTCAGCGTGAGATCGATCTTCACGGACGGTTCGGCCAAGCCGTATTGCTTCAAATCAATCGCATGATCCTCGACGACCTGCTCGGAATTCAGGCCGGAGAGAACAGAAATGACGCCGGTGATCGCATCCTGATCGCCGGTGAGCGATTGCGGAGCGGTGATCGCCCACTTCCCGTCGCCGCCCTTTGCGAGTTCGACCTGCTCGGTTCCCTTCTTATCGATTTCGATCTTGGTGACGTCAGCGTCTTTGATTGAAAGTAGTTTCGTCGCGGCTGGAGTTGCAGATTTCGTCGTGTCTTCCGCCTTGTGGTGATTCGACCAATACAGAACCCCAGTGAGCACCGCCAACAAGGCAGCAGCAATCAACAGTCCGGTACTTTTCATCGATGGAGTCCTGGTCGAGTTTCTAACATGCTGGAATTGAGCGCGCGCTAACGGCGCCGCCACCACACGGATACGCCCGCAAAAATCACGATCAACGGAATCACGAACTGGCTGGTGATGCGCACCACGTTCATCTGCGCGCGCGTCATCGTAACGCGTCGATCCTCCGGCGCTTTCGGGCGGATCGAAATCAGATCCTCGTCCGAAGAAAGCCAGTTCATCGTGTTGAGCGCCAAATCGCGGTTGCCGTTGAAATTCAAGAACGAGTTCGCAGCCCACGCGGCGCTGCCGATGACGACGAATCGGCCCTGCGAATTCTCTTTTCCGGTGTTGTACGAACCTGCGGCCGCAATCGTGAGCGGGCCCTTTTTATTCTTAGGGTCGTTGGGATCGATGTCGGGCGAATTCAGCTTCGTCGTGGCTAGACTCGAATCCGACGAGCTGAACAATTTATCAACCGTCGATTTGCCCTCATTCTTCGTATCCATGGAGCGCACGAGCGGGAAACCGGTCGCCGTGCCCTTCATCTCTGCCACGATCGGCTGCGACCCATAAGTGGTCACGAGCGCAACTTGCGGACCAAGCCCCGCGAGCTGACCGATCGGATTCAGATCGAGGATTAAGTCTTTCTGTAACGTGACGCCCCAGCTTGACAGCAATCCAGCGAGGGCATCGTTGTCGGCGATATCAGAGCGGCCGATTTTCAGAGGCGGATCGAGCATGAACAGAGCGCGGCCGCCGTCCTCGACGTACTTCTTCAACGCGTCGACTTCGGGCTGCTGATAATCACCGGTCGGACCGCCAACAACGACAACGGTGCAATCGGCTGGAACCTCGGCCTTCTGCAGCAGCGAAATCGACTTCGCTTCGTAGTCGTCCTTGGCGAGCAGTTCCTTGAATCGCGAATAGCCGCCGCGCTCGGAGTCGTCGATCTGATGTTCGCCGCTGCCCGTCACAAAGCAGACGGTGCGCGTCGTGTTTTTCAGATCGCGAATGAAAGCGCCTGTAATTCCCTCTTCGGTCAGGCTCTTCGCTTCTTCTTTCTTTGCGCCGATCTGAACGATCGTCGTGCCGTAGTTCTTGATCCCGGCTTCGCGCGCCAGTTGCGGCTTCTTGTCTACATCAACGTAATCGACGTGGATTTTAGGCGACAGGTTCGCGTACTGATCGAGCTGATCTTTCGCGCCTTGAAATCGCGTTGCCTGGTCGTAGTAAGTGATCGTCGCAGGCTGCTTCAACTCCTTGACGATCTTCGCCGTCTGCTCCGACAAGCTGTAGCGCTTGTTTGAGGTCGAGTCGTACGACTTGTTGTAGCGATTCGCGAGAACGTTGGCGACGGTGATGATGGCGAACACGACGACGATGTACATCGTGGCGTACGCCGCGTATTTCGTTTGCCGAGCCTTCAAGAATGCGGGGGTTGGCATTACGACCTCCACCGCAGCGACTCAAGCGAGCGCGCCGTCAGGAAAAGTCCCACAAAAATCAGCGTGAGGTAGTAAATCGTGTCGCTGGTAGCGAGAAGCCCCTTCGAGAATGGCTCCATGTGCGTGGTCACCGACATATAGGAGAGAACCTGCGTCCAAGTCGCCGCTTCGTAGCTTCCGGTCCAGCCGATGACCCAGAGCACGAGGCAGACGCCGAAAGTCGACGCGCCGGCGATGATCTGATTTTTCGTCAGCGTTGAGATGAACATCCCGATCGCAAGCATTCCCGCCGCTTGCAGGATCATTCCGAGATACGCGATCGCGACCGGCTTCCAATCGGGCTGACCATATTTGAATAGAAACGCCAGATTGACCAGCGTCACCAGCAACATGCAGCCGTATAACGCCATGGCCGCGAGCCACTTCCCCGAGATGATTTCGAGATCGCGAATCGGCGAAGTGACAAGCAACTCGATCGTGCCCGAACGCTTTTCTTCGGCGAACAACCGCATCGTTATCATCGGGATGAAAAACAGGCCGATGACGTTGATGTTCGAGAGCAACGGCCGAATCAACTCTTCGTTGATATTCATCGGCATCGACTGCCCGCGCATCTGCGATTCCATCGAGTAAAAAACGAAAGCGCCCAGCGCGTTCCAGAAGAACAAGCCGAACACGACTGCGAACATCGTCAACAGCAAATAAGCGACCGGCGACGTGAAGTAGCCGCGCAGCTCTTTTCGGAAAATCACCAAAACGTTGCGCATCAGGCGGCTCCCGTCGCGACAGGCGCATCGCTGGATTCGACGGCAGCGGGCTCGCCCGTAAGCTGCAAGAAGATTTCTTCGAGGCTGACCGCGGCAGGACGCAGCTCATTCAAATCCCAGCCGGATTCGACGACGGCGCGCGCCAGATCGCCGCGAACGAAATTGTCTTTGTGGCTTTCGATCTCGAAGACGCTGCGATTCTGCTGCTTCTCTTTGAAAATAATGTGCGTGATGCCGGGAACGCGCTCGAGTCGCTCCCGAATCACGCCCGAGTCGACATCGGCGCCGCGTCCCGCGATTTCGATGAACAACTGTTCGGCGCCGCGCGCGCGATTCTGGAGGTTGTTCACAGAATCTTTCGCCACCAAGCGGCCCTTATTTATGATGAGCACCGACTGGCAGGTCTGTTCGACTTCCGGCAGGATGTGCGTGCTCAAAATGATTGTGTGGTCGCCGGCGAGGCTCTTGATGAGGTCGCGCGTTTCGTTGATCTGTTTGGGATCGAGGCCGGAAGTCGGCTCGTCGAGGATCAGCACATCGGGATTGTGAATGATTGCCTGCGCCAGGCCGACGCGCTGGCGATAGCCCTTTGAGAGCTTGCCGAGCAGCTTGTCTTTCACGTCCGCAACCGAGCATCGCTCGAGAACAAAGCTGATGCGCTTTGCGAGTTCGTCGCCCGACAAGCCTTTGAGCTTGCCGACGAATTCCAGATACTCCGACGTTCTCATTTCCGGATAAAGCGGCGGCGTTTCGGGCAGGTAGCCGATACGCTTTTTCACCTCAAAGGGCTGCTCAAGGACATCGAAGCCCGCGACGGTCGCGGTGCCGGCAGTCGGCGGCATAAAGCACGTCAACATGCGCATCGTCGTTGTTTTCCCGGCGCCATTAGGGCCGAGAAAACCGACGATCTGTCCTTTCTGCACTTCGAAGGAAACGTGGTCTACGGCGGTATGCCGGGCATACCTCTTCGTCAAATCGGTAACGGTAATCATAAGAATTTAGTTTTGAAAATCAGACGCACAAACGCTCGCAATTGCCCCACTGTCACACCTAAAACTTGCGGACAGTTACTGTCTCAAGAATTTGATGAGTCTTTATCCTATGAATTCGGGACGGCGCATGTCAATGGCTGTTGAATGTGCGCCTTAAAAGCTCGATGCGGGTTGGCGCGCGATGCGTTGCCTCGGTGGGCTTCGTGCTCGACCCGAGATCGGAAGACGGGCACGGGGTGCCGTGCCCCTACGGACTCTGCACTCAACGCGTCCAGAAGGTGCCGTTGTCCCAGTTGATTCGGTTGCCGCCGTTGGTCACGATGCCGCTGATGATCGTGCCCGACCAGTTTGTGGTGAGCTGACGGCGCGAATCCCAGGAGCCAGTGGCGTGCGCGCTGGCTTCGTTCGTCAGTGTGTAGGTATCGCCCCGCCGGCGAATGGCACAGCGCTGCGAGCGATTGCCGCTGCGATACCACGTGCCTTCGATTCGCGGACGCCGCCAGCCCCCTCCGCCGCCACCATTGTTGCAGCGCTGCCAGTAGGTGCCGTTTGACCAATTGATTTGCGAACCGTCGGGCGTGAGCGTGCCCGTAACGAATTGCCAGCCGGGCGCAGATATCACGTTCGGCCCCTGAAGCGTGCCGGGCGAGGTGTCGCCCTGTTCGTTGGTGAGATTGAAAAAGACGCCGCCGTTGCTGGTGATAGAGGTTTGCTTGTTGGGATCGCCCTGCGCGCACCATTGGCCGAGGAAGCCTGCGCCCTGATTCCCTTGCGGTGGCGAGGCCGCATTTGCGACTTGGGAATAAATCAAGAAAGACGAAACGANAAGAACGGNAAGGCCGATCAGAGGCGGAGCGAATGCGCCGGACCTGCGGCTGGGATTTCGCATGGGACTCTCCTCAGCTATGCCTCGCCTTTATCGCGAAGCCGGATGAGACGCCGGGAGAGTAGCACAGTCCTTAGAAGTGGCTGAAGAGGCCGATCAAAATGATGATGGGGAGTGGAACTCCCAGTAACAGTAAGAGAATCGAGCGCATTTTGTTTCTCCTTAGCTGATTTTTGATTCGGCGCTTCGTTACAAATATTCGCTACAAGTCTTTGCGAACGCTCGCGGGCGTTACGCGTTAGGCGGCGCGCAGTACCGGAAGGTGATCACGACGGTGACCGCCCATTGTTGCTGCGAAACTCGCCGTGAATGCACCGAGCAGCAACGCGACGAAGAGCCAATAGAGCGAATGTGCAACGGATTTCCGCGCCTGGTCGAGAGCGGCGAGATCGCGCTCGAAAACGTCGTTCACGCGGGTTTCGGCGTCGCTGTGGCTAATGCCAGTGCGCGCGGTGACGAGATCGGCGACATAGTTGCGATCGTCGGAAGAGAGAGCGGTGCGATTCGCGATCGCGTGGGCGAATACGGCAGCGGCTTCGGCCTTATAGGCGGTGTCTTCGGTGCTGTTCGCTGCTTTGCCGCCGCGGAAGAGGCTGTCGATGTAATAGCGATTGGCTTCGAGCGCTGCCGTGTCGGCGGCTGCTGCGCCGGAGGTGCTGGCCGCGNGCGTGTTGGCAGTGGCGGAGGCGCCGACCATGCCGGCCGCTGCCGCACCGAGGAACGCTGCGCTCATTACGAGCGCCACGCACCACGCGATGAAACCATGAGCAGTATCGCGAAAATAGACTTCGTCGGTATGGACGTCGACCCACTTGGTGCGCAGCCGTCCGGCGAGATAGCCGCCGACGCCGGACGAGATAATTTCGGTGATGCAAAGATAGACGAGCGCGCCGAAGCCAACGGTCGTGGCGGACATGCCGGAGAACGGCGAAAGCGACGAGAGACCGGCACCGGCTCCAAGCGCGAGAAGGATGAGAGACAACGCGGCGGTCGCGAACGCGCCGGCGAACACCGCGGCCCATGAGACACCGGACGCAGAGGCTTCAGTGCGATTGGGCGCGTACGAATCGTACGCCACCGCTGCGGCACCGGCGGGTGCGTAAGTCGGAACGGTTACGTCAGAAGCCATTGCTCGGGTTGG
>JGI12635J15846_10005381_pt1 | contig 11059 bp, 7 predicted proteins | sample BlaSpr_A8_OM2_M2_FD_15846 | JGI IMG/M metagenome (IMG submission 15846) | reverse complement strand
TCTTTCGCGGTCACGTTCAGGATGCCGTTGGCGTCGATGTCGAACGTCACTTCAATCTGTGGCACGCCCCGCGGAGCCGGTGGAATTCCGGTCAAGTGGAACTTGCCCAGAGTCCGGTTCTGCGCTGCCAATGGCCGCTCGCCCTGCAGTACGTGAACCTCAACCGAGGTCTGGCTGTCGGCCGCCGTCGAGAACGTCTCCGTCTTCTTGGTCGGGATCGTCGTGTTGCGCGGGATCATCGGCGTCGCCACGCCGCCCAGCGTTTCAATCGCCAGCGACAGCGGAGTCACGTCGAGCAGCAGTAGATCCTTTACTTCGCCGCCCAGCACGCCACCCTGAATGGCCGCACCGATCGCGACCACTTCGTCGGGATTTACGCCCTTATGGCCTTCCTTGCCGAACAATTCCTTCACGAGCGCCTGAATGCGCGGCATGCGCGTCTGCCCGCCAACCAGGACTACTTCGTTGATCTTGCTGGTATCGACCCCCGCGTCTTTCAGGCACTGCTTGCACGGACCCACCGAGCGCTGAATGATGTCTTCCACCATGCCTTCGAGCTTGGCTCGCGTCAGCTTTTGCACCAGGTGCTTCGGGCCGCTGGCATCGGCCGTAATGAACGGCAGATTGATTTCAGTTTCCATGGTCGTGGAAAGCTCGATCTTCGCGCGCTCTGCGGCGTCGCGCAGACGCTGCAGGGCCATTTCGTTGCCCTTGCCGCGCAGGTCGAGTCCTTCGTTCTTCTTGAATTCGTCGATGAGCCAGTCGACGATGCGCTGATCGAGGTTGTCGCCGCCCAAGTGCGTGTCGCCATTGGTGGCTTTTACTTCGATGACGCCCTCGCCGACTTCCAGCACGGAAATGTCGAACGTTCCGCCGCCGAAGTCGTATACGGCGATCATCTCGTCCTTAGTCTTGTCGAGGCCATAGGCCAGAGCTGCCGCGGTGGGCTCGTTGATGATGCGCTTTACTTCCAAGCCAGCGATCTGTCCTGCGTCCTTGGTCGCCTGCCGCTGCGCGTCATTGAAGTACGCGGGCACGGTGATGACCGCCTCGGTCACTTTCTCGCCGAGATAGTCTTCCGCCGCCTTCTTCAGCTTCTGCAGAATCAGCGCGGAGATCTGAGGCGGAGTGTACTCTTTGCCCTGCGCCATAACGGCGACGTGATCGCCCGACTGCACGACCTTGTAGGGCACCATCTTGATCTCTTCCGTGACTTCGTTGTAGCGCCGCCCCATGAAGCGCTTGATCGAATAAACCGTGTTCTCCGGGTTGGTGATGGCCTGCCGCTTTGCGACCTGTCCCACCAACCGCTCGCCCGTCTTGGTAAAGCCGACCACGGAGGGTGTAGTTCGCCCTCCTTCTTCATTAGGGATCACTTTGGGCTCGCCGCCCTCCATGACCGCCACGCAGGAATTGGTAGTTCCCAAGTCAATCCCAATAATTTTACCCATAACACGTTCCTCCTGAACCTATTAAGTGCTTTGTAATCAATGTCTATACGATTGCGCCAAGCACCATGCTAAGACTTGAGTGCATCGTTGTCAATGTTTAGATGTCTACAGAGTAGAAGAGGATGCGAGGGATTTTGACGGAAAACCGCGAGGCCGCTCAAACCTGGACGGGCAAAGTGCCCGTCCCACCCGAGTCCGGCTAGCCTAGTGCGAGATCGGCCCGTTCGTCCGCTGGTCGTTCACCGTGTACCCTGCAGGCAGGTTGAACAACTGAGCCTCCGGGTCGCCCGTCGAAATCTCGGTGATCGTGAAAGTCTGCTTGCCGAAATATGGGCTGGAGCGAATCGACAGCAGGTTGATGCCGAGCGGTTGCGAATGCCAGTATTCGCTCATGCTGTTGAGCGGTTGGTCGTTGCCGAGGACGCCTACATTCGTGACCGTGGTTTCGCGAACCCCCTCGGTCTCGATCCCAAGAATATTGCGAGTTCCAAGGTCCTCCCAGACGTCACTACCGTCGCCGTTCTCCAGAGGATGCGTAGAACCCCTTCGTAGCCTGGCAGCCGAAAGATCCGATTCTGGATCGTAGACCAGAAGATCGCAGATGTGGCGCTGCGGGCTGCAGTTGTAAAGCGTGCGCTGTTTGGGGTCGGCGAGTTGAATCCAGTTCATGGACGACTTTACGTTCGAGCCCTTGGGCACCAGATACCAGCGCTCTTCGTAGATGCGGCCTTCTGCGTTGCGCGCAATGTGGCGCTGGTTGACGAAGGTCATGCTCGCGCCGTCGGCCGCGTATTTCACGGATTCGGTCGCCAGGGTTGCGAAGAATGGTGCATGAGGGATGGGTGGAATTACGATGCTCTCGAGCACCTCGCGGACTCCGCCGTCCTGTGCAGGCTGAGGGTGGCGCGGGGTTGGCGGCACTTCCGACCGCTGTACTTGCTGTGGTGGCGGTTCTTGCGTCTGCGCCAAACTAACGAAACTGCTAAGCCCGAGAATCCCAGCGAGCAACGTCCGCATAAGAACCCCTCCCGGTTGGAAGCATGCTATGCCGGGGCGATTGCACGAGTCAATCAACCCCTGCTGATTGTCGCAAGGCGGCGCGCTCCCACCGGGACCGCGACGCCGTCACTCCGGTTCGACGACCCACAAAGGCTCCCCACCCAGCGAGTGATAGAAGCCCCATCCCGCCAGCGCCACCACGCTCAGCAGGGCAAATATAGATGTCGCCATGTACCAGGTGGAGACGTCAGAGCTGATCGGAACCCCAGAGAGCATGTCGACGGTGAAAATCGCGATGGCTAACGGCACCAGTCCAAACCGGAACACGATAAGCACCGCAATGGCATAGACCAGAATTTGCACCGGCAGTTCAATCGACACATAATCGGAACTCAATCCCTTCGGCAAGGCAAATAGCGCGACAAACGCGATAGCGGCCAGCCAGTCTTTGCGCAGCACGACCTTCAAGGCCAGCAGCAGGAAGAAGAATTCCAGGGTGGCCAGAATCGAAACGGAGATGTGGGCCAACCATGCCCCCAGCGCGGTTCGGCCGCCCATCAGGTAATCGGTCTGAAAGAGTTCCGGCGCGGATCCCATCCGCATCATGAGAATCACGCCGGTCCGAAAAATAAGAATCCAAACCACACCCAGCATGACACCAAACAAGATGTCGCGCCCTACGAGGGGATCGCGGAACTGTCCCGACAACAACCGGCTCCAGGAAATTATGGCGTGAGGCCAGCGCCGTCGCACCCAGGGTTCCAGCGCCAGGTACAACATCCACGTCACTCCGGAAATGAAGAGTCCGGTACTCATTGCCATAATCGCGTAGAAAATCATCCCCGGGCTGGCTAACAGGTGGCCGCGGCACAACCACAGCAGCATCTGGAGAGCGAACATCACCGCTCCGATGCGGAACGCGCCCTGCCGGTCGGCTCGCCCCATGCGGTAATTCCGTCGTGCCAAGAACAGAGCTCCGCAAAACAAGGAGAGCGCAAGCGCCAGAAAGAACATTTTCTGTGCTTTTTTTCTTGTGGAATCCGGCGGCCCGGTCGTGCGCTGCGGCTTGGTCCAGTCACTGATCAGCGAAAAGAAGACCGGTTTGCCGTGCCACGCCGCAGCTTCGACGCGGAGCGGCCGCTGGGTGCCCGGCCACGTTCCAGTCCACGCCATGCGCGCGTCGGACGCCGCCAGCGAGTTCCATGCGGGCTGTGCTTTTTGAAACTGCGCCGGATCCAGGCCCGCCGCGACGAACAGCGGGTTCCAGTCCAATGCTGCCGCCGACGCACTCGAATTTTCTTTCTCCGGAGGAATCGCCTGGAAATACATCAGCCGCCCTTGCGGATCGAGTTCCAGGTTGATCATTCCCGAAAGCACGGTGGGCGGGTCGTCGCGAGAAACGATGCCGGGGTTGAGAAGTTGATCCCGAAAGCCATCGGCTCCCATATCGTCGGAACTCTGCCGGTACCAGTACCGAAGCAGTGAAGGTCGGGCGGCCAGTACGGCATTCCAGTCCGGATGCGGCTTGTCATTTTTTTCTACAAAGTCCTGGAATTCCCGGTCGTTGTCGAGTCCGAACGCGCTATCGACAGGGCGCTCGGGATAACCCAACCGACTTGCAATTTCATGCGCTTTTTGTGTGAGTACCTCGGGCGAAAGTTCGAGCTTCATTCGTTCGAGCGCGCTGTTGCGGGCAGCCATATAGGTCACCAGCGCCAAGGCCACCAACACTGCGCTGAAAAAGGCGAGGGCCATGGGGGGCCGCAGCCCCGCTTTCTCTCCCGAGGCCGCCACGAGTTGTGGCGACGGCGTTTCACCAGCAGCCAGGGCAGCGGCCAACGGATCGCCACCAGGCAAGGCCGCCGCCACAGCCAAAGCTGTGGGCGGACGCGATGACGGCTCTGTCTCCAGGCACCGAAGAATCACCTTCTCCACGATCAAATCGAGATCCTTCACCACCGACGACGGCCTGCTGGGCGTGTGTTCTCCTCGCGCGCGCACTAGCGCCGGCGCTTCCGCGAACGCTCGCTTCCCCGTGAACACTTCATACAACACCAGCCCGAGCGCATAAATGTCGCTGCGCGTGGTTACTTCTTTTCCAGCCAGTTGTTCGGGTGACATGTAGGCTGGAGTGCCGCTGCGCACCTCCGCACCTCGGATGTTGTCGGCCACTCCGGCCAGGCCAAAATCCGTGATCACTACCTGCCCGCGTCCATCGAGCATGATGTTCGCCGGCTTCAGGTCGCGATGCAGAACGTCTTTGGTGTGGGCCGCGGCCAGTCCTGCGCAGAGCTGTCGCGCAATTTCCAACGCTTTGTCGGGCGGGAGCCGTCCAATACGCCGCAGCAGGGAAGCCAGGTCTTCGCCATCAACGTATTCCATCGTGAAAAACGTGTGGCCGTCGACCTCGCCCACGTCATACACACGGCAAACATTGGGATGCGAAACTCGCCGTGCCATCCGCACTTCATTGCGAAAGCGTTCGAGCAATGCCTCGTCGCCGGCGGCTTCGTCGGGAAGAAACTTCATCGCGACCGCCTGTCCGAGCGTCAAGTCGTCCGCGCGATAGACCTCGCCCATGCCGCCTTTTCCAAGCAAGGCGATGATGCGGTAACGACTCGCTACCAGACGGCCCGGAAGGAATCGACCTTCGTTCAGCAAATATGCCGGGGAACTGGAAGGCCGCGATGAGGAGTCCGACCCCGACCTCGGCCGCGGGGGCAGCGGGGAACTCGCCGTGGCAAAGTCGAGGGTCGCCACGTCGTCGGTATTCGAAGCAGGCCGTCCACAGGACGAACAGAAGCGGACGTTGTTCGCTAACTCAGTCGCACAACTCGCGCACTTGGCCATGAAAATTTCCCGCTACAGTCTAAACCAGGACCTCGGACGGCGGACCTCAGACTCAGACTTCAGGCCACAGCTTTCTCGCGGCGGCTGTCCGGCGGGCGTCCCCGCCCGCCGCGCCGAGGGCGAGACGCCCTCGAGACAGCCGGCAAGATGCCGGCGCTACGAAGTCGGAGGTCCGACGTCCAAGGTCCCTTTTGTTACCATCCAAAGCGATGACTTCACGCTTGGGGCTGAAGCTGAGCAATCCTGTATTTCTGTTGTGTTTAATCGCTGGTCTGCTCGCCTTCGTGGTGCAATCTGGCGAATTGGGAACCGCCGACACGCTGCATCGTCTGCAGACCACGCACTGGCTCTGGACCTCGCAGCCGCAGGTGTTTCCCAACGAATACCCCGAGTTCGGCCTGCACGGCACCGGGGGCCGCATCTTCAGTTGGTATGGGATCGGACAATCGCTGCTTATGCTGCCCGCGGACCTGGTGGGCACCTGGATCGCGCGCTGGCACATTTTCTCCGGATACGAGGATGACCCAGCGGTGCGCAGCATCGTGGTCAGCTACAGCGCGAATATCCTGGTCAACGTGCTCACGGCGTTGATTGCGTTTCGCCTGCTTCGCCAGTTGCGGTTTAGCGTAAACGAAGCCGTAGCTGGCGTCTTGGCCCTACTGTTCTGCACGACTCACCTGCATTACACACAAAATATGCAGGAGAACAACTACATCATGCTGCTGACTCTGACTGGATTTTCCTTCCAGTATGAGTGGCTTCGCACCAGGAGCCTTCGCGCGCTCTTCGTCGGTTCGGCCGCGCTCGGACTGAACCTGTTGACCCGTGTGACCACCTCCCTCGATCTCATCGCAGCGGGCATATTCCTGCTGGCCGTACTCTGGTTCGAGCAAGTGCGTGGCCGAGAATTGTGGTCACGCCTGCTGCCTTACTGCAAGATTGCGGTCCCGGTCTGTGTTTTCTTTGCGGTCGTAGAGCGGATCTACAGCTTCTACCGATTCGGATCGCTGACCCAAACCTATCTTCCAATCTTCGCGCGAGAAGCACGCCTGCAGGATCCGACCCTGCCCGCAAATTTTCCCTGGAGCACGCCGCTTCACCAAGGCGTTCTGGGCGCGCTCTTCAGCCCCGAGAAATCGATCTTCCTGTTCGACCCTCTTGTGGTGCTCGCTCTTTTTCTTTTGGCCTTTTTATGGAAGCGCCTGGCGGTCGAAGTCCGCGCCTATGCGCTGGCGTCGCTGTTGCTTCTGCTTGGCTATATCTTCTTCTACGCGCGCTACACGTACTGGGCGGGCGACTTCTCCTGGGGAGATCGCTACGTTTCGACCGCGGTAGAAATGGTGGCGCTCCTGGCCACCCCCATACTGCTCCGCCATCGTGCCAATCTGAGCCTGTGGATCTGGCGCGCCAGCATCGTGCTTATCGCCGCCAGCTTCATCATCCAGATCGCGTCGCTAGCCTTCTGGCTACCACTCGAGATTTACCAGATGGAGACGCTCGGCCATCCTACCCTCGTGATCGCGCTGCGCTTCAAGAACATCGCTGCCTTTGCTCTCGGCAAGATGGACGCGTGGGGCCTGAACACCGAAGCCATGTCGGAAGATCCATGGGACTACGTCCACATCACGACATGGAATTTTCTGCCGTTCCTGTTGCGCAGGGTAGGGGCTGCGCCACCTTGGGTTGTGAAGACCGCGTTCGCGATTTGGGGAGCCGCACTGGTGGCGCTTGGCTCTGTCTTCTGGCGCTTGAGAATAACGCTTGATCGAGCAGAAAATGCAAGTTAGGTTCGCGCGGCGGCATGTCGAATCAGCAGAATTCTAGCCCTACTCCACCGTTACCGACTTCGCCAGATTTCTCGGTTGGTCCACGTCGCAGCCGCGCCGCACCGCAATGTGGTAGGCCAGCAACTGCAGCGGAACGATTTCCAGAATCGGCGACAACTCTTCCGGCGCGGCTGGCACGTAAAGAACATGATCCGCCGCTTCCTTGATTTCTTCGTCCCCTTCGGTGGCCAGCGCGATCACGACCCCGGACCGCGCTTTCACTTCTTTCAGATTGGAGATGGTCTTTTCATATCGCAACACCGAGCCCGGATTGTTGACGTCCCGCGTCGCGATCACCACCACCGGAAGGTTTTCGTCAATCAGCGCGTTGGGCCCATGCTTCATCTCGCCGGCCGGATATCCTTCGGCGTGAATGTAGGAAATCTCTTTCAGCTTCAGCGCCCCTTCCAGCGCGATCGGGTAATGAATCCCTCGCCCTAGAAACAAGAAATCGTGGACTTTCTGATATCGCTTGGCCAGATCGTCGCAAGCCTCATCGTGAGTCAGGATGGTTTCGAGCTTCGCCGGAACGCGCGTCAACTCCTGCATCGCCGTCCGCGCCTGTTCGGCACTCATGGTGCCTCGCACCTGGGCCAGATACATCGCGAAGATATACAGCGCAGTCAGCTGTCCCGTAAAAGCCTTTGTCGAAGCTACGCCGATCTCCGGCCCTGCATGCGTGTAAATCGTGCCCTGCGCCTCGCGCGTGATCATCGAACCCACCACATTGCAGATGGCCAGCGTCTTCGATCCTCTAGCTTTGGCTTCGCGCTGGGCGGCAATCGTGTCCGCCGTCTCGCCGGACTGCGAAATCACCAGCGTGATCGTCTCTGGATCGACGATCGGATTTCGGTAGCGCCACTCGCTGGCGTAGTCCACTTCGACCGGCATACGCGCCAGCGTCTCGATCATGAACTTCCCCGCCTGGCCGGCGTGCCAACTGGTTCCGCATGCAATGATGTTGATCTTCTTCGCGGCCCGGAACTCAGCCTCGCTGATTTCCATCTGGTCAAGGAATATCTGGCCTGTCTCTTGCGAGACCCGGCCTAGCGTGGTATCGCGAACGGCGCGCGGCTGCTCATATATCTCCTTCAGCATGAAATGCTTGAAGCCGCCCTTCTCCGCCAAAATCGGGTCCCACATGACGTGCTGCACCGGGCGCACCACGGGCTTGCCGTCGAAGTCCGTCAACTGCACGCCGTCGGCGGTGACCACGGCCATATCCCCGTCTGCCAGAAAGACAATGTCGCGTGTGTGATACAAAATGGCCGGCACGTCCGACGCCACGAAGTACTCATCGTTGCCCAACCCAATCACCGCCGGCGGCCCATTGCGCGCCGCGACAATCTTGTTGGGTTCATCGCTTGAGATTACGGCCAGCGCAAAAACGCCGCTAAGTTGCTTCACAGCCTGCCGCACCGCATCTTCCAGCGCTGGACGCTTCCCATTTCCCGAATTGCTCGAATATTTTTCAATCAGGTGAGCAATGATCTCAGTGTCGGTTTCGGTCGTGAACTTGTGGCCTTCTTCAGTCAGCTTCTTCTTCAGGCTGAGATAGTTTTCGACGATCCCGTTGTGGACCACGACGATCTTGCCTGTGCAGTCGCGGTGAGGATGCGCGTTTTCTTCGGTAGGACGTCCGTGCGTGGCCCAACGGGTATGCCCAATCCCGTAGCTGCCTTGCAGCGGCTTCTGACGGATGACTTCTTCCAGGTTGCGCAGTTTCCCCTCGGCGCGTCGCAACTGCAGCCCGTTGCCGTTCCCGGCTACCGCGATCCCGGCCGAATCATATCCGCGATATTCCAGCCGTCGCAGCCCCTCGATAATGATCGGAACTACACTTTTCTTGCCGACGTACCCGACAATGCCACACATAAGAACCTCAAAGGATTTTCCTGCGCGACCTCTATTCGGCCAGGGAGAAACGGAACTCTTCGATGACAGGATTGGTCAACACTTCGCGGGCGATTCGCTCAACCTCGGTCTGCGCCTCTTCGCGCGACAGTCCCCCGTCCAGCGTCAGCTCAAAATACTTCCCCTGGCGAACGCTTTCCAGGCCTTTGTACCCCATTTTCTTGAGCGCGCCGTGAATGGTTTTGCCTTGAGGGTCGAGAACGCTTTTCTTCAGCGAGACGTAAACGTAGGCTGTCATAAAACAGTAATTATACGTGACGGGCTCTGGACGTCAGACCTCAACACCTCAAGGCCAAGGTCCGACGTCAGAGGGCTGACGCCGGTTTCTCACTTGTTCAGCTTGTCATCCAGATCGGCCAACGCGTCCTGCAGCAGCTTGCGATGTCGAGGATTTGTACTTGCTTCCAGTTGCTGAAGGACTCGTTGCCGCGAAAGACGAAGACTTTCTTTCTTCCTCCAGCGGGCCGCCTCTTCAACGCTCATCGGCGGACGCGGCTTGGCCGACTTTTCACTCGCCTCTGCCTGCTGCGCTTCCACCGATTTGCTCTCCCAACCTCGCGCCATAAAGCAATGATATCGGAATTCTCCACCCGGTATTGCCAGGACGGCTGTTCGGATTTCGTAACAAGATCGCATGGATCCGGTTATAAACGCTGATCATCGCGCAAATAACTATTGACCCCCTTCGTTCCGAGGATATAATTCCCCCGCATTGTTCGTGAACAGGACGTCCGCCTTTTGAGGGGGAGGCAGGGACGGGGAGTAGTCTGTTTGTGCGTACGGCAAGCTTGCCACGCTTGAAGCTTGAGTTTGCCCCTCGGTCCACACCGCCCGGTGTGGCCAGTATTGCTCGTGCTTATTTCAAGTTTTCCGCCACGCCGACCGATTTGTCCCACACGGTCAGCATCTCGCCGCTCGGTATTCTTGCCATTGGCGCGATCGCCCTGGTGGTCTTGGCATGGGTTGTATGCACCCATTTCGCATCCCGACGAATGGCCGCACAGGCGAAAGAACTGGAGCAGCGCATCGTCGAGCGCACCCGAGAACTTACGGCGGTTAACGAAGAGCTACGCAAGGACATTCTCGAGCGCCAACGGGCCCAGGATGCTCTTCGCGATCCCGAAGAGAAATTCCATCAACTGGCTGACAACATCCAGGACATCCTCTGGATGGTGGATGCGGTCACCAAACAGGCGATCTATGTAAATCCAGCGTTTGAACAGATCACCGGACGGACGATGGCCAGCTTGGTCGAGGCTCCCCTTTCTTACTGGGAAATCATTCATCCCGACGATCTGGAGCACGTTTTGAGCGCGTTAGATGAAGCGGCGAAAAGCGGAGGGTTCGACGAGGAATTCCGTATTGTGCGCCCCGACGGAACTCTCCGCTGGGTTAGTGCCCAGGGTTTTCCCATACGCGACCAACACAACAATCTCTTGCAGCAGGTCATGCTCAACTTGGCCGCGAACGCTATCGACGCCATGCGAGCAGTCACCGGTCGGCCCCGGGAACTCATCATCCGATCGGCCAAGAATCGGGAGCATGTGCTGATCCAAATGCAGGATTCGGGGAAGGGAATCGGTTCCGAGCAACTGGATCGCATCTTCGAACCATTCTTTACGACCAAGCCCCAGGGAATTGGACTCGGATTATCGATCAGCCGGTCAGTTATAGAGTCTCTTGGCGGCCATCTCTGGGCCACCTCGGCATCTCCTCTCGGAGCCACTTTTCATTTCACTTTGCCCACGACGGACCGTTTTCATGAGTGAACCTGACGCCATCGTGTTCGTTGTCGATGATGATGCATCGGTCCGCGATGCCCTGGGCAGGCTGATGCGCTCGGTTGACCTGCAATGCGAACTGTTCAGTTCCACTGAGGAGTTCCTGCAAAGGGAGCTAGTGGATGCGCCCAGCTGCCTTATCCTCGATGTCAGGTTGCCCGGAAAAAGCGGGCTCGACTTCCAACGTGAGTTGGCAAAGAAAAGAATTCACATTCCCATTGTCTTCATCACCGCCCAC
>JGI12635J15846_10005379_pt1 | contig 11061 bp, 12 predicted proteins | sample BlaSpr_A8_OM2_M2_FD_15846 | JGI IMG/M metagenome (IMG submission 15846) | reverse complement strand
CGCGTTTGAATTCGCGCACCGCGGCGCCGGCCTGCTCGACGATACCGACCGGCTCGTGGCCCAGCACCAGCGGCGCCTTGCGCTTGATGTACCAGGGCATGATGTCGCCCGAGCAGATGCCGCACGCGCTGGCGCGAATCAGGATATCGCCCTCGCCGACCACCGGCCGGGCGCTTTCCTCGACGCGGATGTCGCCGAAATCATAAAGCCGAGCTACCTGCATAAAGTTACCGCCATGTTAGAATCGCATCATGCCACGGCCGAAATGTCCTCCGATAGCCGCCGACATAATTACCGAGATCGGCGACAAGGTAGTTTTGATCGAGCGCAGGAATTTTCCACTCGGATGGGCGATTCCCGGCGGCTTTGTCGATTTTGGCGAGACGGTCGAGGCGGCTGCCGTGCGTGAGGCGCGCGAGGAGATCTCGCTCGAGGTCGAGCTGCGGGCGCTGCTGGGCGTGTACTCGCGGCCCGATCGGGATCCGCGCGGCCAGACGATCACGGTGGTGTATGTCGCGCGCGCGTCGGGGACGCCGCGCGGCGCCGACGACGCCAAGAACGCCACGCTGTGCGATCCACGTAATCCGCCGGCTCCGCTCGCCTTCGATCACGCGGAGATTCTCGCCGACTATGTGCGATGGATCGACACCGGTGAATTCCCGGCTCCGTGGCGCAAGCACTGACGATCGATATCGCCGCTAGCGCTTGAGCTTGGCGACGGCGCGCTCGATGCGATCGAACGCCTCGTTCAGATTTTTGGTCGAAGTGGCGTACGAAAGCCGGACGTGATTCGGCGCGCCGAAGTCGTTGCCGCCCACCAGCGAGACGTGCGCCTCATCGAGCAGGAACGCCGCGAGCGTGTCGCCGTCGATAATTTGCTTGTCGCCGAACCGGCTGCCGATCAATTCCGACACATTTGGAAAGGCATAAAACGCGCCCTGCGGAACGTTGGGTAAGCGGAAGCCCGGGATTCGCCGCACACGCTCGACCACCAGCGCGTTGCGCTCGCGAAACGCTTCGAGCATCGGCTTGAGCGCGTCCTGAGGACCGGTAAGCGCCTCGATGGCGGCGGCTTGCGTGATGGAATTGGGATTGCCGCTGTTCTGGCTCTGCAAGCGGCCGGCAGCCGCGATCGCTTCCTTCGGCCCGGCCGCAAATCCGATGCGCCATCCGGTCATCGCATAAGTTTTCGACAGCGAGTTGAAGACGATGCCGTGCGGCTTGAGGCGCGGCTCGATGTGAAACAAGTGCGGCGCGAATTCGCCGTAAGCGATGTGCTCGTAAACGTCGTCGGACATCACCCAGATGTCGGTGTCGACCAGCACGCGCGCGATCGCGGTGAGTTGCTCGGGTCCGTAAACGGCGCCGGTCGGGTTCGACGGCGAGTTGAGCATGATGCCGCGCGTGCGAGGCGTGATCGCGCGGCGCAATGCCTCGGGCTCGAGCATGAAGCCGGATTGTTCCGAGCACGGCACGAACTTCGGCTCGGCGCCCGACAGCGAGACCATCGCGGCGAAGCTCACCCAAGCCGGCGTCGGGATGATCACCTCGTCCCCTTCGTCGAACAACGCGGCGATCACGTTAGCTTCGGCCTGCTTGCATCCCGCCGACGCGATTATCTCACCCGGCTCGTAGTCGAGGTTGTTGTCGCGCTTGAGCTTGAGCTTGATCGCATTCTTGAGCGCCGCAGTGCCGCCCACCGCCGTGTACTTGGTCTGTCCTTCGGCCAGCGCCTTGTAGGCGGCCTGCTTGACGTTCTCGGGAGTGTCGAAGTCGGGCTCGCCGGCGGCCAGCGAGATGACGTCGATACCGGCGAGCTTCATTTCAGTGGCGCGCGCGTCGGCGGCGAGCGTGGCGGAAGGTTTGATAGCGGCAATTCGGCGATTGAGCTTCAGCATTTCCTGAATCCGATTCTAAAAGTGATGCGCGCGGCGTTAGGCCGCCGCGACGAAGTGAGATTGTATCTTTCCCGGCGTTTAGAAAGAACCGCGGACGAAAAGGAAGCTTGGCATCCTAAATGCGCTGCAAGTCGGCGACTGTGCGCGCGCCAATCTTCTCGCCCGTGTTGAGCGTGGATTTCGGTTCCAGCAGCAGCACCTCGACCTCTTGTTCCGCGACGGGCAAGTGTTCGACGCCGCGCGGCACGATTACGAACTCGCCCGGTTCGAGACGCACTTCATGGTCGCGAAACTTGATCAACAAACTACCGCGCACCAGCAGAAACAGTTCGTCCTCGTTCGCATGATGATGCCAGACAAATTCACCCTTGAACTTCGCCAGCTTGACATACGAGTCGTTGAGCTCGCCGACAATCTTCGGGCTCCAGTGATCGTCGAAGAGAGCAAACTTGTCGCGCAGATTTACCTTGTCCACGAATTTTATCTTTCCTTGCTGACGCCCACGCGCCCAGCGCTTACCCTACTTCGAGCTTGTTCAGTGCTCACGATTCGAGATCACGGGGAACGAATCCGGGGACCCATTTCTCGTGCTTGGGGAGATCGTCGTTCAGATCAATCCACGGAACTTTGGAAGAAACGAACACGTGCATCGAGGGACGCACGCCAGGATCGCTGTCCAGGAGGCCTGCGGGGACGCTCACCATGCCGGTCGATTCCAGGAATTTTGGCGCTGGAGAACCGCATCGCTTGCAGAAGCTCCGCGCATGCCCTGGCGTCCATTCGTATCCGGGATTGATAAGGTCCTCACCGCTCAACAGCTTGAAGCGGCCCGAGCGCACGTGAGCGTAGGTGGCGAAGGATGCGCCGGTCGTCTTGCGGCATATGGAGCAGTGGCAGTTCGTCATCGCGGTAACTTTTTCGATCTCGAACCTGATTCCGTCGCATGCGCAGCTTCCTTTGATCATGATCACCTCAAGCTCCTCTGAAAATCTTCACTTCGATCGCGGCTTCACAGCCTCAAGCAGAAAATGGTGCGCACGAATCTTCAGCGGCCCGCTTGTATCGGTTGCCTCTCAGCCTCGGCAATCAGCTCATCGAATCGCTCGCTCGTCATCGTCACCAAAGGATCTCCGGGTGGATAGCCTGAATTTCTGAAACCGCGGTCGCGCTTCAGGGTCTAACGTCACCGCGTTTTTGAAATCGCAAGCCGTCCAATCTCCGCTAGAACCGATTCTCGTTCACCGTACGATGCGCCGGTTTCTACATAGTAGGCCGTCACGACAATAGGTGCGCGAGCCGGTGGCCAAATGACGGCAATGTCGTTGGTTGCGTTGTTCGCATCCGAACTCGTAATCCCAGTCGTGCCAGTCTTGTCCCCTACCTTCCAGCCCTGTGGCACCGCTGCCCGCAGCCGTCTGTCGCCGGTCTCATTTGCGAGGAGCCATCTTATCATCTGCTCGCGTGATGATGGCACTAGCACATCGCCGAGCACGATCTCCCGCACCAATTCAAGCATCGCAAGCGGTGTAGTCGTATCGCGCGGATCGCCCGGCCTGACCTCGTTTAATTCGGGCTCTCGACGGTCGCACCGCGTGACAGCGTCACCAAGCGTGCGGATGAAAGCGGTGAGTTCCATCGGTCCGCCAAAGCTATCGAGCAGCAGGTTCCCCGCGGTGTTGTCGCTGAAGGTCAACGCCGAATCGCAAATTTCACCGATCGTCATGCCTGGAGCGCCCGAACGCTTCTCGGTGATCGGCGAATAAGGAACAAGGCAATCCTCGCCGAATATGACGCGCCGAGTAAGGCTCTCGCGCTTTCGATCAACCCGGGCCAGGACGAATGCAGCAGCGAGAAACTTGAAGGTGCTGCACATGGCGAAACGCTCGTCACCACGATACGCGATCGACTCCGTGTTCTCCGTATCGAGGATAGCGACGCCGAGCCGGCCGCCGTGTTCGCACTCAAGTCGACGAAGATCGCCTCGCAAGTCTCTGCTGCGATCGTGCATAGCGGCGTCGATTCTAATGCACTTTGAACGACCGACTAGCCGACTTTTAGTTTTGCGCGCAGGCGCTCGATGACCAGCTCCGGGACAAGTTCCGGCAGGCGCTTGCCGTAGCCGGCGACTTCCTTGATCAGGTGAGAGGAACTGAAGAAGAGGCGCGGATTGGAGAACATGAAAATGGTCTCGACGTTCGGGCTCATCGTCTTGTTCATCTGCGCCATCTGCAGCTCGTAGTCGAAATCGGTCACGGCGCGCAGCGAGCGAATCAAAACCTTGGCGCCGATTCTCTCCGCGTAATCGACCGACAGGCCGCTGAACTTGTCGACCCGCGCGCGCGGCTCGAGGTCGCGGATGACCTCGCGGATTATTTCGACGCGCTCGTCGCCGGAAAACAGGGCCGCATCCTTGTGCGGATTGTAGGTGACGGCGACGATCACCTCGTCGAAAATCGCGACGCTGCGGCGGATGACGTCGACGTGGCCGTTGTGGATTGGGTCGAAGCTGCCGGGGTAAACCGCGATCAAGGGGGAACGCTCTTTGCCTTTTGTCATTTCCTTTGGGCCATCATTCTGCACTCGGCGCCGGATTGGGTCGCCGGTAAAAGGCGATCCGGTGGTCGCCGAGGGTTGCTACAAACGCGCGCTCATGGGCTGTGGGAGCGGGCGGCGCCGCGGGCGCGCGTTTCGATTGTTCCACCACTATCCAGCCGCCGGGTGCTACGAGCTCGAATTCAGCCAGCAACGTCAGCACGTCGGCACTCATGTCGTCCTTGAACGGCGCGTCAACAAAGACCAGGTCGAACGACTCGTGCGAGCGTCCCAGCTCGGAGAGAGCGCGATGCACCTCGGACACGACGACGCGCGCGCGATCGGAAAGCTCGAGCTGGGCAAGATTCGCGCGAATGGCGGCGGCCGCGTCGCGCGAGGAATCCACAAAGGTCGCGTGCGCGGCGCCGCGCGAGAGCGACTCGATTCCCAGCGAGCCGCTGCCGGCGAAAATGTCGAGCACGCGGACGCCGTCGAGATCCATCCGCACCGCGAGCCGCGAAAAAATCGACTCGCGCGCCCGCGCCGACGTCGGTCGCGTGAGCAATCCGCGCGGCGCCTTGAGCCGCCGGCCGTGAGCGTGTCCCGCAATAATTCGCATCGCGTAAGTATCTTCGAGGCGAGGGTCGATCGAATCAACCATTGGCAGAATTGCGGCGCTACGGACAATCGCGCCGGAAATGGTCCTCCACCCTAACCCTCCTCCAACGTTGGAGGAGGGAATCAGGCATTTCAATCTGAACGGCTTCGCCTCTTGCCTCGAACGTGCGGACGATAGATAACCCGTTCTAGCCGGCCCCTGCAAGTTCGCGGACCGCTCGAAAGGTCGAGCTAGCGCCTCTGGCGGAATGACGAAATTTTCGCTACCAATCATTAGAATTCCAGAACTCAACCACTTCGACGCTGAAGGCCCTGTAATACTTCTGCCATGGCTGGAACCGATCAACCTAAATTTTCCGACGCGGTGCTCGACGAGTACCGCCAAATCCTTGGCCGCTATCCGACGCGGCAGGCCGCGCTGCTGCCGACGCTGTGGATCGCGCAGCGCGAGTTCGGATGGCTCAGCGACGCGACCCAGGATTACGTCGCGCACCTGATGGAATTGCCGCCCGCGCACGTGCGCGCCGTGGTCTCGTTCTACACGATGTTCCATCGCAAGCCGGTCGGACGCTACCTGCTCGACGTGTGCACCAATCTGTCGTGCCGGCTGCGCGGCGCCGACAAAATTGTGGACTGCATCCGGCGCAAATTGAAAATCGAGATCGACGAGACGACGCCCGACGGAAAGTTCACGCTGGGATCGGTCGAGTGCCTGGCGTCATGCGGGACCGCGCCGATGCTCCAGCTCAATCAGGACGCTTACTTCGAAAACCTCACCGAAGAAAGCACCCTCAAACTAATCGACGAGCTTGCCGCCCGTGACAATTGAATTAATTGCCGGCGCGATCAAAGCGATCCTGATGATCGTGATCGGGTTGAATCTGTCGCTGTTCCTGCTCTACTTCGAGCGCAAGGGCAGCGCGCTAATCCAGGACCGAATCGGATCGAATCGCGTCACTATCACCGGCCTTGGCAAGCGCATGGGGATGCCGAACCTCGGCATCATCAACACCACCATCGCCGACCCGGTGAAAATGTTCACCAAGGAAGATTTCGTGCCGGCCGGCGCGGACAAATTCCTGCACACGCTGGCGCCGTTCCTCGCACTGTTCCCGGTGATGATCACGTTCGTCGTGATCCCGTTCGGCGACCAGATTATGATTCACGGCCATCGCATCGGGCTCGAGGCTACCAACCTCAACGCCGGCGCACTCTATCTGCTCGCGACGATCGGGCTTGGAGTGTACGGCGTCGCGCTCGCGGGTTGGTCGTCGAACAATCGATGGGCGCTGCTCGGCGGGATTCGCGCTACGGCGCAGATGATCTCGTACGAGCTGGCGATGGGACTCGCGATCGTGTCGGTCATCATGACGTTCGGCACGCTGAATCTGCAGGAAATCGTGCGCGGGCAGGGCGGCGTGTGGTTTGGATTTTTACCGCGCTGGGGAATTTTCGTGCAGCCGCTCGCTTTCATTCTGTTGCTGGTCGCAGGAGCGGCGGAATCCAAGCGGATCCCCTTCGACCTGCCCGAGAGCGATTCGGAATTGATCCAGGGTTATTTCACCGAATACTCCGGCGGCAAGCAGGCGGTCTTCATGCTCACCGACTTCGCCGAGCAGGCGCTGGTCGCGATGCTGTTGACGACGTTCTTCCTCGGCGGATGGCAGGTGCCGTGGCTGATGCGCGACGGGTTTCATCTGCCGGGCGGCGCGTTTCTCGCGGTTCCCGCGCTCGCCGTTTCGATCCTCGGCGTGATCGCGTTCCTGGTCAAGGTCGTCGCGCTGTGCATTTTCCTCGGCCTCGTGCGATGGACACTGCCGCGATTTCGATACGATCAGTTGATGCGTCTCGGATGGAAAGGGCTGGTGCCGCTCGGACTGTTCAACGTGTTGATTACCGCGTTCGTCGTGGTGGCGACCGGGAGAGTCCAGTGATGCCGCCATTCCTGTACATCTTTCTCGGCGCGCTGGCGGTCGTCTCAGCGCTCGGCGTGATCATGCAGCGGAACCCCATTCATTCGCTGCTCGCCTTGATCGGAACGCTGATGACCGTCGCCATTCTTTTTATTGGCGAGGACGCGGTCGTGGTCGGCTTCCTGCAGATCATTGTCTATGCGGGAGCGATCATGATTCTGTTCCTGTTCGTGATCTGGCTGTTGAATCTTCAAGTCGAAGCCGGTCCGACGGGTCACCTGGCGCTCAAGTTCTTCGGTTCAATCGGCGCTGCGCTGTTGGTGGCCGAACTGTGCCTCATCCTCGCGCCGCCGCATCTGCTGGTGAAATTCACGCACGAGCCCGCCGGTTATGGATCGCTCGCGAGCCTCGCCGCCAAGCTGTTCACGGACTACCTGGTCGCGTTCGAGGTGACCTCGATACTGCTGCTGGCAGCCGTGGTCGGTTCAGTCGCGCTCGCTCGCCGGCTGCCGGTCGTGTTCGAGGAGCAGCCGCGCGCCGTGGAACAGCCACGCGTCGTGGAACAGCCGCGCGTCGTGGAGAAGATCGCATCATGATCCCGCTCACCTACATGATGTCGCTGAGCTCGATCATTTTCGCCATTGGCGTAGCGGGCGTGATCATCCGCCGCAACATTCTCGTGATGTACATGTCGATCGAGCTGATGCTCAACGCGGTAAATCTCGCGTTCATCGCGATCGGCAGCCGGCTCGGATCGATGGACGGGCAGGTGATCGTGTTCTTCGTGATGACGGTCGCGGCGGCCGAAGCGGCGGTCGGTCTCGGCATCATCATTTCAAGTTTCCGCAATCGCGAAACCATGCATGCCGACGACTTGACCCTGATGAGATGGTGACGAACACCTTATGACAGTTCAGTTTCCAGCACTCGCGCTAATCCTGTTGTTCCCCGCGCTCGGCGTCGTGTTCAACCTGTTCTTCGGCGCCAGGTCGGGACGCGGCGCGGTCAACATAGTCGGACCGGGCGTGATGTTCGCCGCGTTCGGCGTCGCGACATGGGCATTTTTGACGCTGCTCAGGATGCCGCCGGGCGGCGCGCTCGTCACGCACTTGTGGGGATGGATCGAGGCTGGCCCCTTCCACGCTGACCTGGGCCTGCGCGTCGATGCACTATCGGGCGTGATGGTGATGATAGTCACTGGGGTCGGCGCACTAATCCATCTTTACTCAGTCGGGTACATGGCGCACGACGAAGATTTCGCGCGCTTCTTTACCTACATGAACCTGTTCGCACTATCGATGTTGATACTCGTTCTGGCCGACAACTTGCTAATGATGTTCATCGGGTGGGAAGGCGTCGGACTGTGTAGCTACTTACTAATCTCATTCTGGTACACCAATCCTCAGTTCGCCTATAACGGCCGCAAGGCATTCGTCGTCACCCGAATCGGCGACGCGGGCTTTCTGCTCGGAATCTTTACCATCGTGGCGACGCTTGGCGCGCACGGCGTCTGGACGGTCAACTTCGTCGAGCTTCGCAACAATGCGGCCCTGCTCGGCCCGGCGGCTGCGACCGCGGCATGCTTCCTGCTCTTCATCGGCGCGACCGGAAAATCCGCGCAGATTCCGCTCTACGTCTGGCTGCCCGACGCGATGGTCGGCCCGACTCCAGTCAGCGCGCTGATTCACGCGGCGACGATGGTCACCGCCGGCGTGTATATGATCGCGCGGCTCGGATTCATGTTCACGATGGCGCCCGGCACGCTCGACCTGGTCGCGACGATCGGCGCGATGACGGCGCTGTTCGCCGCGAGCATCGCGCTTGTCCAGCCAGACATCAAGAAAGTGCTCGCCTACTCGACCATCAGTCAGCTGGGCTACATGTTTCTCGGCGTCGGATCGGGCGCGTACGCGTCGGGCATCTTCCACGTGATGACGCACGCGTTCTTCAAGGGCCTGCTCTTTCTGTGCGCCGGATCGGTGATGCACGCGCTCGGCGGCGAGCAGGACATGAACAAGATGGGCGGTCTGCGCAAAAAGATCCCGATCACGTTCTGGACGATGTTCATCGCGACGCTCGCAATCTCCGCGATATTTCCGTTTTCCGGTTACTTCTCGAAGGATCTGATTCTCGATTCCGCGTACGAGTCGGGACACTTCTGGCTCTGGCTCATCGGCGTGGTCACCGCCGGGCTCACGTCGTTCTATATGTTCCGGCTGATCTTCATGACGTTCTTCGGTGAGTCGCGCGTCGATCCTGATAAAGTTCCTCACATCCACGAATCGCCGGCCGTAATGACTATTCCGCTGATCGTACTGGCTATTCTCGCGACGGTTGGTGGATGGGTGAACATTCCCGATCAATTGCTTTGGGGAGACACGTTCGTGAGGTTCCTCGCGCCGGCGGTCGGCAATTTCAAACCGGTAGTTGAGGCGAGCTCATTTGATTTGTCACTACTCGCGATAGGCGCCTCGCTCATCGGAGTTGTCCTTGCATGGATCTTGTACATCCGATTGCCGGGAATACCGTTCCTGCTCGCGTGGCGGCTTAAGCCTGCATACGACTTGCTACTCAACAAGTACTACATCGATGAAGTATACAACTTCATCGTCACTCGTCCGCTTTTCTGGGTATCGAGCAACGTGTTCAGAGATGGGATCGATGGCTTTGTGATCGACGGCACCGCCGAGGGTGCCGGACTCGCCGTTCAGACTTCCGGCGAGGTCGCGCGGCGCGCCGAGACCGGCAACGTCCAGCACTACGCGTTCGTTTACCTGCTCGGCGCGTTGGGGGTCGTGGGTTACTACCTGTTCCTGGTGACGGGCCGATGAACGGCGGGTTGCTCACGGCTCTGATTTTCCTGCCGCTGGTCGGCGCGCTCTTCATTCTCATGCAGAGCGAAGAGCGTGCGATCTGGAACTCGGCGTTCATCTTCTCGCTGCTTCCGCTCGCGCTGAGCTTCTATGTATTGTATGAGTTCAATCCGCAGCAGGCGGATTACCAATTCGTCGAGCAATACGACTGGATTCCCGCGTTCGGCATTACGTACCATATTGGTATTGACGGCATTAGTCTGTTTCTGGTTCTTCTGACTACTATCCTGATTACCCTGTCGATTCTTTATTCCGGCGGCGGCGATATCGAAGAGCGGCCGCGCGAGTTCTGCTTCTTCATGCTGATCCTCGAGACCGGGCTGCTCGGCACGCTGCTTTCGATCGATCTGTTCCTGTTCTACGCGTTCTGGGAAGTGATGCTGATCCCGATGTACTTCCTGATCGGCATCTGGGGCCATGGCCGCAAGATTTACTCCGCTATCAAGTTCGTATTGTTCACGATGTTCGGATCGTTCCTCATGCTGGTCGCGATTCTGTACCTGGTGTACCAGGCGCACGTGCATTTCAACCGCACCAGCTTCGATTTGNCGCTGCTCTACCAGGTGCCGCTCACTGTGAATGAAGCCCGCTGGCTGTTCGCGGCGTTCGCGCTGGCGTTCGCGATCAAGGTTCCGATGTGGCCGGTGCATACGTGGCTGCCCGACGCTCACACCAACGCGCCGACGGCGGGTTCCGTGATTCTTGCGGGCGTGATGCTCAAGATGGGCACCTACGGCTTTTTGCGTTTCGCGATTCCGCTGTTTCCCGGCGTCGCGGTCGAGGCGATTCCGCTGTTCATGGCGCTGGCGGTAATCGGGATCATTTACGGCGCGCTGGTCGCGATGGTGCAGCCCGACCTCAAACGAGTGATTGCCTATTCGTCGGTGAGTCACCTGGGCTTCGTGATGCTCGGGATTTTCGCGCTCAATCCGGTCGGCATTGATGGCGCGATTTACCAGATGCTCGGTCATGGCATTTCCACAGGCGGATTGTTCCTGCTGATCGGGATGCTCTACATGCGCCGCCACACACGCGAGATTTCCGAGTTCGGCGGTTTGTGGAAGAGCGTGCCGGTTTACGCCGCAATCTTCATGATCGTGATGCTTTCGTCGATGGGGCTGCCCGGGCTCAACGGCTTCGTCGGCGAGTTCCTGATCATGCTCGGCGGGTTCATCCGACTCAGGCTGGCTACCGTTTTCGCCGTCGCCGGCGTGGTCCTCGGTGCGC
>JGI12635J15846_10005377_pt1 | contig 11062 bp, 11 predicted proteins | sample BlaSpr_A8_OM2_M2_FD_15846 | JGI IMG/M metagenome (IMG submission 15846) | reverse complement strand
AAGTCTTTACTAATGTCTAAAATATGTATTGCTTTGTGTTTAGACATTATGTTTTAATACCTCCATGACGGAACTTGATTACAAGGTACTGCTGGACAAAACGAAAAATGACTTGCTCGCGACTCAGAACGAGTTGGGACAGCTTTTCAAACAGCAGGAAGTTCTCGAAAAGAAGATCGCGGGACTCCGCGCGATGATCGCGGCGATGTCTCGAATGCTGGATGAAGAGTTTGTAGAGGAAGATGCGATTGGACTCACTGACGCAATTCGTGCCGCATTTCGTGCTGCTGGACCCGCAGGAACTTTGACACCTACAGAGGTCAAAGGGCAGTTGCAAATGATGGGCTACGACATCGCGAAGTATGGCAACGTGATGGCATCTGTGCACACGATCATTAATCGTCTCGTGGGCAAGCGCGAGATCAAAGAGGCTGGCACACGAGCCGACAACAAACCGTGTTATCAGCTCATCCCCACCTTGGCCGATCTCGCTGGCAAAGATACCAACAAAACGGCAGACGCCGCGATGCGAGACGCTTTGCGCCGCAAGCGATGACTTTGGGGTGAAATGCGAAAGCCCCGCGTCAACGGGGCTTTCAGGAAGGATGGAATCAGCGTGAGACTCAGGATTGAGATTCGCTTTGCTGACGGTCAGACCGTAGTTATCACGGTTCAACCCCCACCCTAGAACATCGCTAACATTCAGCGCCCCGCTTCCTGCTTGAACAGGCGGCGGGGCTAATCCAAAGCGCGGGGTTAGCCGCACTCCAGACCCAAAGTGAGTATGTGGCTTTCTCCCGCAGAAATCAAGCGGAGAAAAGCCATGACGTGCGTAAAGTGCCAGCACCAAATCTGCAAGAAATTTGGTTACTTCGGTAAGCGCCGCATTCAACGCTGGCGCTGCACATCCTGCAAATCTACCTTCTGCGAACCCCACGACAAACTCACGCGGGACACGATGACTGCGAACCCCGACGCGGCAGCACGGGCGCTGCAATGCCTTCTTGAAGGCTGCTCGATTCGTACCACGGAGCGGCTCACAGGACTCAACCGGAACACCATCATGCGCCTGCTTGTCTTGGCTGGCGAACGCTCCGAGAAATTGATGAATCGCAAGATGCGACAGTTGCCTTGCCGCCGTATCCAATGCGACGAAATCTGGACTTTCTTGATGAAGAAGGCGCGGCACGTCCGCAAGGACGATCCTGCTGACTTCGGCGATCAGTGGGTTTTCGTCGCCATGGACGCGGATACGAAGCTCATTCCTGCGTTCTTGGTCGGCAAACGATCCAGCGATAACACCCAAGCCTTCATGCGCGACCTCTGGAGTCGGATCGCTGACCATCGCGTCCAACTGACCACTGATGCCTACATCTTCTACCGCAAGGCCGTCGAAGAATCGTTCGCGGCTGATGCGGACTTCGCACAGCTTACGAAGCTCTACGGAGACTATGGCCAGCACGGAAATGAGCGCTACTCCCCAGGAAAGATCACGGAGGTTATATCCAAAGTCCGCAGCGGTAACCCCGATCCCGATCACATCTCCACCAGCTATGTCGAGCGGCAGAACTTGACGATCCGAATGCAGCTTCGCCGCTTCACACGTCTGACCAATGCGTTCTCGCGGAAACTGGAGAATCTTCGGGCTGCTGTGAATTTGCATTTTGCGTATTACAATTTCTGCCGTGTCCATGCTTCTCTGCGCGTCACTCCCGCTATGGAAGCAGGATTAGCGGATCACGTTTGGAGCATAGGTGAACTCTTGCTCGTGGCTTAGAAATAGGTTTTCGATTTGCTTATCCCATTCATCTGGCATCGCTTGAAGTTTGCCGATAGAATCCGCATCTAAACGGTGCGGCCCCGATTTATCGCAGAAAACAATTTCCAAGCCATCAATAGCCGCAGAACTCAATTTGCTAGCTGAAGCGATAAAGTGCGCAGCAAGGGGAATCAGCTTCTTAACAGGAAGCCGTCGATAATATCGCTCCACCCAAAAAGTCGCTGGGTTAACATTGTCTCCGGCGAATACATACCTTTCCATCTTTCGAACAATCGCACCCCGTTTCCCTTCGCGCGTTGGACCGGACGTAAACAGAAAAAGTTCAGGAGTTGGCTTGCTGAATGCGACCATACACTGTACTTCGAGTCTGTCCCACTGCGCTGATTCAAGTACCCTCTCTCCAATTTCCTGAATTGCAGTCTCTAGATTGGTGCCTTGCGGAAGATGTTCAATGATCTGCTTGGCTACTTCTTCGGCCACTTCCATGTTGTTCGCCCGCGATATAGCAATCCCGCGCTGGTAATCGATAATGATCTTGGGGCTGAAAAAGGAAACTCTTGGCTTATCACCCATCCAAAATTCGTCCGACACGCGAGGCACCTTGTACCATTTCGTGTCGCTCGCTATCAACACTCCATCCGTGCCCACCATACCCACTTGCATCGTCATTAGGAGCTCCTCCTCTTTCACCGGAGGAAACCCTACAACAACATTCCGGGAAGGGCTACTATTCACAGCCCGCCTCCGGCAACACGTTTTTTAAGACACCACCCAATGCCCGCTTCTCTAGGGTTTTCACGTTTCATCGGGTAAGATACTTCGGCTGCGACAAGAGACGTTGCCAGCAAGGTCTCTACGCCGCGTTCTTCTTCTGATGAATCGCGAATATCACAAAGCCTACAGCCAGGAACTGCACCGGGACATCGAGGCCCTGGTTTTCGGGCATGCGGGGACGCCGCTTCTGGTCTTTTCAACGTCGCAGGGGAGATTTTTTGAGTACGAAGATCGGGGAATGGTTGGGGCGCTCGCGCCAAAGATCGAACGCGGCGAGCTACAGGTGTTCTGCCCGGACAGCGTGGACAGTGAGAGCTGGTACAACAAGGGCGTGCATCCACGGGCACGAGTGCTGCGGCACTTGCAGTATGAGCGCTACCTTCTGCATGAGTTTCTGCCCTTCATCCGCTGGAAGAATCAGGCGCCGCGACTGGCGACGACAGGATCCAGTTTTGGCGGATATCACGCGGTAAATTTCGCGTTGAAGCATCCGGACATTGTCACGCATTGCGTCAGCATGAGCGGGGCGTTCGATATACACCAGTTTCTCGATGGGTATTACGACAACGATTGCTACTTCAACAATCCTCCGGACTTTATTCCCAACCTGTCGGACGACTGGTTTCTCAGCCGTTACCGGCAGATGAAAATTGTTCTGGGATCGGCGGATTGGGATATTTGTCTGGATCAGAACGTGAAGTTCTCCGCGATTTTAAATGGCAAGGCGATTCCGCACTGGCTGGACGTTTGGAATGACAATTCGAGGCACGATTGGCCGCTCTGGGTGAGGATGGCGGGAAAGTATTTTTAATTAAATCGTAGAGACGTAGCTCGCTACGGGAGTGGGTATGAAGAAAATTGGCATTCTGTTTGGAATGGAGAATACGTTTCCGCCGGCCTTGGTCGAGAAGATCAACTCGATGAAGGTTGAGGGAGTGGAAGCAGAGTTCGTGAAGGTCGGCGGAGTTCGGATGGATGAGCCGAAGAAGTATGAGGTGATCATCGATCGGATTTCGCAGGACATCCTGTTTTATCGCGCGTATCTAAAGAACGCCGTGCTGCATGGGACCATTGTGGTGAACAATCCGTTCTGGTGGACGGCGGATGACAAGTTCTTCAACTACGCGCTGGCGCATAAGATGGGCGTGGCCATTCCGCCGACGATTATTTTGCCGCACAACAAGCATCCGGAGGGAACGACGGAGCAGTCGATGCGGAATTTGATCTTTCCCCTGAATTGGCAGGAGTTGTTTGACTACGTCGGCTTCCCGGCGTTTCTGAAGCCATATTCCGGAGGCGGATGGAAGCATGTGTACAAGGTGCATTCGCCGGAAGAGTTTTTTCATCACTATAACCAGACCGGTGATTTGTGCATGACGCTGCAGCATGGCGTGGAGTTTGAGGAATATTACCGCTGCTACGTCGTGGGGCAGGAAAAAGTGCACATCATGAAGTACGATCCGCGGGCCCCGTTTCATGAGCGCTATGTGAAGGGTAATCCGGCGCCGTCGTCGGACGCGCTGCGGGATCGCATGGAGAAAGATGCGCTGTCGCTGTGCCGGGCGTTGGGATACGACTTGAATACGGTGGAGTTTGCCGTCGAAGGCGGAGTGCCGTATGCGATTGATTTTCTGAATCCGGCGCCGGATGCGGAGATTACGTCGGTGGGGCAGGAGAATTTTGACTGGATCGTGAATGCGGTGGCCGAGATGGCGGTGAAGATGACGCAGAGCGAGGAGAGACCGGTAAAGGAGTTTCGGTGGGCGGAGTTTTTGGCGGGGACTCCTGCTAAGCAGGGGCGCAAGGGAGAGCCGGCTTGGGTGGCGGAGCGCAAGCGAGGAAAGACCCCGAAACCGAGTTAGCGAATGCGGCTGAGCTTCGCTCGGCGGACAGCCGAGGGCGGCTGTCCCCACATAAACCACAGATCCGGAGTTCTGAAATGAAAGGCAAAGCTCCCGCGAAGAGCGTGGACGAATATCTGGCGGCCGTGCCGGAGCCAGCTTGCAGCACTTTGAAACACGTCCGCGCGGTGATTCGGTCGGTGGTGCCAAAAGGAACCACCGAGGTGATCAGCTACGGCATTCCGATGTTTAAATACAACGGAATGCTGGTGGGGTACGCGGCCTTCAAGAACCACTGCAGTCTGTTCCCGACGGGATCCGGAGTGCTCGACCGGTTCGAGAAGGAACTGAAGGGCTATCGCACCTCCAAGGGCACGGTTCAGTTTCCGCCGGACAAACCTCTTCCGGACGCGCTGGTGAAGAAGATTGTGAAGGCGCGGGTGAAAGAGAATAGAGGGTGGGACTAAGTAGCCCGCCGGAGCGTTTTTCGGGCGTTGTTATACTGTTAGGACTTCGCGGGCGGGGCGCCCGCGCTACATGGACAGCCGAGGCGGCTGTCTCTACGTGATTCGATATGCAACCTACTTTTACCATCGGAATTGAAGAGGAGTATCAGACCGTTGACCCGGAGAGCCGGGATCTGCGGTCGCACATTCATGCCGAAATCCTGGAGAAGGGGAAGATGATTCTTCAGGAGCGGGTGAAGGCGGAGATGCACCAGTCGGTGGTCGAGGTGGGAACGTCGGTCTGCAGCGACATCAAGGAAGCGAAGGTCGAACTCAAGAAGCTTCGGCGCAACATGGTGCGGCTGGCCAAGGAGAACGGACTGCGGCTGGCGTCGGCGGCGACACATCCGTTTGGGGATTGGCGGGAGCAGGCGATTCATCCCGACGAGCGCTACAAGAATATAGTTGAGGATTTGCAGTTGGTGGCGCGGGCCAATCTGATTTTCGGGCTCCACGTGCACATCGGGATTGAAGATCGCGAGACCGCGATCCACATGATGAATCATGCGCGATATTTTCTGCCGCACATGCTGGCGCTCTCGACCAATTCGCCGTTCTGGCTGGGGATGAACACCGGACTGAAGTCGTATCGCTGCAAGGTGTTCGACAAATTTCCGCGCACCAACATTCCGGATTATTTCCCCAGCTGGGGCGAGTACGAAAACTTCATCAAGCTGTTGATCAAAACCAACTGTATCGACAACGCGAAGAAGATCTGGTGGGATATCCGGCCGCATCCGTTCTTTAACACGATTGAGTTTCGGGTGTGCGATATTCCCATGCGGGCCGACGAGACAATCGCGCTGGCGGCGCTGATTCAGGCTACCGTGGCCAAACTGTATAAACTATATACAGCGAATCAGGGATTCCGCTTGTACCGGCGGGCGTTGATCATGGAAAACAAGTGGCGGGCGTCGCGGTACGGGCTCGATGGAAAACTGATTGATTTCGGAAAGCAGAAGGAAGTACCGGCGCGCGACCTGGTGCGCGAATATCTGGAGTTCGTCGACGATGTGGTGGATGAACTGGGGTCGCGCGAGGAACTGAATTATATTCACGAGATTCTGGAAAAAGGTAGCGGGGCAGACCGGCAGCTGCGCGTGTTTCAGGAGACGGGGGATTTGAAGAAAGTCGTCGATTACATTATTGAGGAGACGGAAGCGGGGCTGGAAGAAGAGCCGGTTGCCGTTCGAAAAATCGGATAATGAGTATTCCTGTAGAGAAAGTCAAAATCCCCACTTCTCGCCACGAACGCGAGAAATGGGGCACCCAACGCGAAGGTTTGGGTCAGCACCTTCGTGAAATTCCTTTTGATCCGGAGTACGCGCCGGGGGCCTTCAATGCGATCAACGTTTGTTTGCGAGTACAGGCGAACGAACAGGTCTGCGTGATTACCGACCAGGCGACGATCGAGATTGCGGCGGCGCTCGTGCGTGAAGTCGAAAAAGTGGGCGCTCCTTATCATGCCTGGGTACTGGAGGAGTTGGCGGCGCGGCCGCTGAAGGATTTGCCGCGCGAAATTTTGGACGATCTGGAGAATAGCCAGGTCTCGACTTTTGCGGTGCAGGCGCAGACCAACGAATTGCGTTCGCGGATTCAGATGACCGATGTGGTGAACCGCAAGAAGATTCGCCACGCGCACATGGTGAACATCAACCGGCAAATCATGCTGGAGGGAATGCGGGCGGATTTTGCGCGGGTGGACCGGCTCAGCCAGAAAGTGGTCGAGATGGTGCGTAAGGCCTCGAAGATCCGGGCAGCGACGGCAGCAGGGACTTATCTGACGGCGGATTTGAATCCGAATTACAAGTGGCTCAAGACCAGCGGGATTATTTCGCCGGAAAAATGGGGGAATCTGCCCGGTGGGGAGATTTTTACGACTCCAGGTGAGGTGAATGGGACGTTTGTGATCGACGGTGTGGTCGGGGATTATTTGTGCGCAAAGTTTGGAAACTTGCAGGAGAATCCGCTGACCGTGCGGATCAAAGAAAATCGGCTGACCGAAGCGCATTCGGAAAATCGCGAACTGGAAAGCGATTTCTGGAAATATACGCACACCGACGCGAACAGCGATCGCGTGGGCGAATTTGCGATTGGGACGAACATTGATTTGAAAAATGTGATTGGGCAGATTCTGCAGGATGAGAAGTATCCCGGGGTGCATATTGCGTTTGGGAATCCGTATGGGGCGCACACGGGGGCGGAGTGGGATTCGACCACGCACATTGATGTGGTGGGACGGAAGTTTAATATTTGGGTCGACGACGAGCAGATTATGCGGGAGGGGAAGTTTCTGGTGGAGGCGTGAAATCGGGTCTTAGGTCTTAGGCGTTAGGTCGTGGGTTTTATCCTTCCAAGGGCTTGCAATTGCTGGTGGCTGGCCAGCGCTACTCATGATTCCTTCCTTGCGTCAGCAGTTCAACAAGAACTTCACTTCCGATAAATATCGCGCGTTCTTGCGGCGGGTGGATGAGGCTTGCGGGACACACGTGCAGTTTCGGATTTCGGAGACTCCTTGTTTTTTTCCTCAGTCGCTGATTGATCGGATGGCGACGGATGGTCAGGAACTGATTCGGCAGTTGGTGGACAATCCGGCATATCGGGCGAAGTCGGATGAGGCGGTTCCCACTGAGTTCAAGGTTCCCAATGAGCCTTTGCATCCCATGTTTGTGCAAGTGGATTTTGGGCTGATGAGGGATGCTGCTGGCGAACTCCAGCCTAAGTTGGTGGAGTTGCAGGCCTTCCCTTCCCTCTACGCTTATCAGGGGCCGTTGGCGCAGGCTTACATGGACGTGCATGGGCTGGCGGCTTCCGGCTTTCGGCTTCCAGCTTCCGGAGAGTTGAAATATCTTTTGAGTGGGCTCGACGAGAGTTCCTATCGCGAACTTCTGCGACGCGCGATTGTCGGGGCGCATGATCCGGAAAATGTGATTCTGATGGAGATTCATCCGCAGGAGCAGAAGACGCTGCCGGATTTTTTGCTGACGGAGAAGATGCTCGGAGTGAGGGCGGTCGATATCGTGGACATCAAAAAAGATGGAGCGCTTCTTTATTATGAGCGGGACGGGAAGCGCGTGCCGATCCGGCGAATTTATAACCGCACGATCGTGGACGAACTGGAGCGCAAGAAAGTAAAGCTGAATTTTGACTGGCGTGACGATCTTGACGTGGAGTGGGCGGGACATCCGAACTGGTATTTTCGCATCAGCAAGTTTTCCATTCCCTATCTGAAGCATGCGTCGGTGCCGAAGACATGGTTCCTCGATCGACTGGAGGAGATTCCTCAGGATCTGGAGAACTATGCGCTGAAGCCGCTGTATTCGTTTGCGGGACTGGGAGTAGTGATTGCTCCGACGAAAGCTGATATTGCAGCGATTCCTGCGGAGAAGCGCCCGTACTACATTCTGCAGGAACGCATGCATTTCGAGCCGGTGATCGAGACTCCGTTTGGCGCGACGAAAGCGGAGGTCCGAGTCATGTATGTGTGGCTGGACGAGTTGACACCGGTGCTGACCATCATCCGCATGGGGCGGGGGCTGATGATGGGCGTAGATCAGAACAAAAATATGGAGTGGGTGGGAGCGTCAGCGGGATTTTATTTAGACGAGTAGGCGGCGGAGAGATTCCCACGAACCCACCATGAACGAAGCGCTGGTTGCGACTCCCGCCGTCCCGGTGCTGAATTATTGGGCGGGAACGCTTTCGAGTCGGCGGCCGATCAGAATTCCGGCCGCGATCAAACCAGCAATCATTGCAATGGAAATCATCAGCCAGCCCCAGTGGTCAGTGGGATGGCGAAGAGCGCGAGTGAAGCGACGGCCGTAGAGGTCTGCGACTAAAGCGATGGCTGAATAGCGGGCGGCACGGCAAAGCGTGACAACTATGAGGAACTTGGCGAGTGGATAATCGGAAGCACCTGCGGCCGCGAAGAACATGCTGGTCGGCGTGGGAAACGGAATGGCGGTCGAAGCCACCAGAGTTCCGGTGCCCCACTTCTTAAACAGCGTCAGAAACCTGGAGACCTTACCCTTCTTGAATTTTTTGTCCAGATAAGCCGATCCGGCTTTGCGTGCAAATCGGAAAGTGATGTAGGCGCCGACGACGGACCCGGCGGTTGCCGTGGCTGCGTACTCATACCAAGGATTGCGATGACTGGCAGCCAATACGGCGGTGAGAATATCGAGGCCGCCAAAGGTTGGAAGAGGAGAACTGTCGAGAATGGCAAGGAAGAACAGCCCCACTGCCCCCAAGTGCAGCAGCGTTGAGGTCAGAGTCCGGGCGGCGGGCCGGCGCCTCTGACTTTGAAGGAGCAGATTCAGCATCTTCCATTAGTTGCGCGGAAGCGGGGCTGCGATGCGAATCTTTAGCAGAACTTCAGCTTATCTGCTTGACGATCGTAGTCTCGAGTTCCTTGCCGTTGGGACGCTTCACGAACATCTTGTCGCCATGGAAACGGACGGGGACGGACGCCCCCGCGCCGAATTCGCCGGGAACATAGCCATCGGAGGATTCGGGATTGTACTCGCCGAGATATTCCGCTCCGTTGACCCGAACCACAATGGCCGTTTTGCGGTGAGGGCGGTCGGCAAATTCCTGCAGGATCTCCTGTTCCGCTTGAGCCCAGTTCTCCACATCGCGACCGGGGATTCGTCCATTGCGGATGTAGATTTCTTCGGCGCGGCGGCGGATTGCCTCGTGCCGGTCGGGCACAATGGTCGGCCAAGGGTTCGGGGGGTTGGCAGCAGCGTTCATGAATTCATATCTCCTAATGCGGCGGCAACGTCTTGTGTCAATAGTAGTGCTTAGACTGCGTTTCAGTTCACCGGTGGCCTCTCCGAAGGACGTAGGCGCGGGTAGTTTTGGGAACCGACGGTGGAGAGGTCCCAAAACAGAATTAGCGCGGGAAATTGCAGGACCGCGAGATTCAAAGCGTTCCAAAAAGCGCCCAGTACTCTCTTTTGGAAGCGCTTGCGGCGTCCGGGCAGGCATCAAAGATAAGAGAGAGTTGACCGGACTCGACTGGGGGCCTAACATTACCGCCGAGTAGGGTCCAACGCGTTCATGATTGGTCAGCAGGTGTCCCATTACCGCATCCTTGGCAAGCTTGGAGGCGGGGGTATGGGCGTGGTCTATGAGGCGGAAGACCTGAAACTGGGCCGGCACGTGGCCCTGAAGTTTATCCCGGAAAATCTGGCTGGCGACGCCAAATCGCTGGAACGCTTCACGCGCGAGGCTCGGGCGGCTTCGCAGTTGAACCATCCCAATATCTGCACCATCCACGGCATCGAGGACAATAACGGGCATCCCTTCATCGTCATGGAGAAGCTAGAAGGCGAGAGCCTGAAGCAACACATCGGGGGACAACCGATGAAGCTGGAGGAGGTTCTCGATGTGGGGGTGCAGGTTGCAGACGCGCTGGTGGCGTCGCACACCAAAGGGATCGTGCATCGCGACATCAAGCCAGCCAACATCTTTCTGACGCCGACCGGGCCGGTCAAGGTGCTCGACTTCGGGCTGGCGAAACTCGTACACAACGCGGGCACGGAAGAGGACCAATCCCTGACAGCGGTTGGCATCATTCCCGGAACGGCTGTTTACATGTCGCCGGAGCAGGCGCGCAGCGAAGCCGTGGACGCTCGCAGCGACCTGTTCTCGTTTGGCGTGGTGCTCTATGAAATGGCAACCGGAAAAAAGCCGTTCCTGGGAAACAATTCGCTACTCACGCTGGATGCGGTGCTGCACCAGAAGCCGACGCCGCCGCACGACCTGAATTCGAAAATTCCCATCGAGTTGCAGGGAATCATTGGCAAGGCGATGGAGAAGGATCGCTCTCATCGTTACCAGAGCGCAGCCGAGATCCGATCGGATCTGGCGCAGCTGAAACGAGAGGCCGAGTCGGGCACCGTCAAGGCAAGCAGTAATTCGTCAATGCTCCGGGCAGCATCGAAAACATTCAGCAGGAATTCACGATTTCAGATGTATTTGGTGGTCGCGATGGCAGCCCTGCTGGTTACGGTGCTGGCTGCGGTGGGAGCATGGTGGGTCAAGCATCGTGCAGTCGCCAGCGCGGAGCAGAAGAATGCCATTGCGGTCCTGCCGCTGCAGAACCTGAACGGGGATTACAACGTTGACTATTTGCGATTTGCGCTGGCGGATGAACT
>JGI12635J15846_10005375_pt1 | contig 11062 bp, 14 predicted proteins | sample BlaSpr_A8_OM2_M2_FD_15846 | JGI IMG/M metagenome (IMG submission 15846) | reverse complement strand
TCTGCAGGAGATCGAGCCGGAACATGAAGGGGTTCGTCTTCGCGTCCGGATCCTCCGCGAGCGGCGGCCGGTTAGCCGGGGTCATGACCTCGATGACGCCCGGATGGCTTTTTGCCGCCGCCACATCGAGGAAGCTGACGCGACCGCGCGCGATGTGACTGACGGCGAGCACGGCATGCAGCATGCCGTTGGGGTGATTGTCCGCGGCGTAGCGGGCTTCGCCCTTGACCTTCAACACGCCGTCGCGGCGGGTCAGTGGCTGTCCGATGTTCGAGCCGTGGCGGGCATGGGCGGGAGCCTGGGTGAGGCTGATGATCTCAGGCGTCATGCAATGCTCCAGGTGTGGATACAAAAGGCGAGGCGGGAAGGGCGGCAATGCGCCGCGGCGTTCCCGCGGCGGCGAGCGTCAGCGCGCGCATCACGATCCGCCGCGCGAGTTCGATCTTGAACAGATTGTCGCCGGAGGGCTTTGCGTCGGCGAGCGCCGCCTCGGCCGCGCGGCGGAATGCGGCGGCATCGGCACGGGCTCCGGTCAGGATTTGCTCCGCCGCGCGGGCGCGCCATGGTTTGGCGGCAACGCCGCCGAGCGCAAGCCGCGCCTCGCGGATTTTGCCTCGTTCGATCCGCAAGCCGGCGGCGGCCGAGACGATGGCGAAGGCAAACGAGGTCCGTTCCCGGACCTTCAGATAGCGTGCATGCGCCGAAAAACTGCGCGCCTCGGCCGGCAGCCGCACCGCGACGATCAAATCGCCGGGCTCGAGCGCGCTTTCCCGCTCCGGCGTATCGCCGGGCAGACGGTGCAGGTCTTCAAGTGCGATCTCGCGCCGGCCAGCTCTGCCCTCGATCTCCACCACGGCGTCGAGCGCGACCAGCGGCACGCAGAAATCCGACGGGTGGGTGGCGATGCAGGCTTCGCTCCAGCCGAGCACGGCGTGCAACCGGTTCTCGCCGTGACGGGCATCGCAGCCCGTGCCGGGTTGGCGTTTGTTGCAGGCGCTGGCGGTGTCGTAGAAATATCCGCATCGCGTCCGCTGCAGCAGATTGCCGCCGACGGTTGCGGCGTTTCGAAGCTGGGCGGAGGCGCCCGACAGCAAAGCCTCGGCAATCGCGGGACAGGATTTTGCAAATTCGGGATCGTGCGCGAGATCGGCGTTGCGGACCAGCGCGCCGATGCGGATGCCGCCATCGGCGAGGTGTTCGATACGCTCGAGCCCTGCAAGACGCGTGACGTCGACGAGGCGGCTCGGACGGCTGATGCCGCCCTTCATCAGGTCGAGCAAATTGGTGCCGGCCGCGAGATAGGCCGCGCCGGGTTGGGCGGCTGCCGCGACGGCCTCGGAGACGGACGCGGGCCTGAAATATTCGAAGCTGTTCATGCGGAGCGCCTTTGGTTGGCCTCGGCGAGGCGTTTCTGTGCATCGAGCACCGCTTCGGTGATCCCGGCATAGGCCCCGCACCGGCAGAGGTTTCCGCTCATGCCCTCGCGCACACGCTCCGGATCATCGCCGGCCTGCCCCTCATCGATCAGGCCGATCGCGCTCATGATCTGACCCGGCGTGCAGAATCCGCACTGGAGGCCATCATGGGCGACGAAAGCGGTCTGCACCGGGTGGAGCTGATCCCCGCGGGCGACGCCCTCGATGGTGCGCACGTCGGCGCCGTCGTGGCTGATCGCCAACGCCAGGCACGAGTTGATTCGCCGTCCGTCGACGATGACCGTACAGGCGCCGCATTGGCCGCGGTCGCAGCCTTTCTTGGTGCCGGTCAGGTCAAGACGTTCGCGCAAGAGATCGAGCAGCGTGACGCGCGGGTCTTCCAGCGCGACGTTGCGCCTGACACCATTGACGGTGAGGCCGATGGAGAAGCTCATGCAAAACTCCGATCAATGCTATGGTCAGATCAGGTCGCGGCCGTTCGCATCGACCGCGGGCATCGCAGGGGTGGCGCCTGCCGGCATATACGGAGGCATCCTCCGTTTCGCAAGGGGATGGACAACCGCAGCCTGAGCCAGAAAAATGCCCGCCGGTTTTCCGAAAACATCGCGGTTAAACAAAGAGATGAGATGACCGCCGGTTCAATCTCAAGAGAACGTGATTAGATCATTCGCGATGGCAAGCCACTCCGCAGCATCCATTCGCAAGCCCCGCGCCGACGCGGTTCGCAATCGCGAGCGCGTGCTGGAGGCGGCCAAGGCCGTGTTCAGCGCCGGTGGTCCGGATGCGAGCCTGGAGGCGGTGGCCAGGCGGGCCGGCGTCGGCATCGGAACGCTTTACCGCCATTTCCCGACGCGCGAAGCCTTGTTCGAGGCGGTCTATCGGCGCGAGGTCGACCAGCTCGGCGAATTGGCGGAAGCGTTGAAGGGCGCCGCGCCGGTCGACGCGCTGCGTCGCTGGCTGCGCTCCAATGTCGAATTCGTCGCCACCAAGAAGGGCATGTCGGCCGCGCTGGCGCTTGCCTTCAACGCGTCGTCGGATCTCTCGGCCTATTCCTTCGACCGGCTGACCAAGGCTGTCGGCGCCCTGCTGGACCGTGCCGTCGCGGCCGGCGAAATACGCGCCGACATCAGCCCCGAAGACCTGCTGCGGGCCTTGGTCGGCATGTGCTACATGCACGACCAGCCCGGCTGGCAGAAGAGCGTGGTGCGGCTATTGGACGTGTTCGTCGACGGCCTGCGCGTGAAAAACAGGATCGACGGAGTTGGCAAGCGGGCGCCACCGCGCGACCCCAAGGAGGGCGCGAAGGCAATACCTCGGCGACAAGCACCGCGCACAGGCCGCAAGTGACGTGAAGCAAATATCAGGTGATCGCGATATCGCCGAGGTAAAGGCCGAAAACCAATTTCACTCTCGGTCGTATCTCTCTTGAGACTTTCAAACTCCGGATCATCCAGCACCCATGACCACGCCCGGCGGCAGCGACAGTTTCTACAGCACCATTCCGGTGTTTCGCGGCTTTGGCAGCCTGATGGACCCGGCACTGTATTCGCCGCTGCCGGACGACTGGAGTATCGGGGTTGCCGATATCGTGGAATCGACCAAGGCGATCGCGCAAGCCCGCTACAAGGCGGTCAACATGGCGGGCGCTGCCGTGATCGCGGCGGTCACCAATGCGCTCGAGGGACGCGAGTTTCCGTTCGTGTTCGGCGGCGACGGCGCCAGCTTTGCGGTATCGCCGGACGATCTCGAGCGCGCGCGCGGCGCGCTGGCGGCGACCGCCAGCTGGGTCAAGGACGATCTCGATCTGGCGATGCGGGTGGCGCTGGTGCCGGTCAAGGCGGTGCGGGCGCAGGGTCTCGACGTCCGCGTCGCCCGGTTCGGGCCGTCGGCCAACCTGTCCTATGCGATGTTCTCCGGTGGCGGTCTCGGCTGGGCGGAAACCGCGATGAAGCGCGGCGAATTCGCGGTCGCGGCCGCACCGTCCGGCACCCAGCCCGATCTCACCGGGCTGTCGTGCCGGTTCGAGGAGATCCCCGCGGTGCACGGCCTGATCCTCTCGGTGCTGGTGGTGCCGATGCGGGGTGCCGACGCGAGCGCGTTTCGCAAGCTGATCGAAGACATCATTGCGCTGGTCGAGCGCAGTCCCGATGCGGGGCGGCCGGTGCCCGCTGGCGGCCCGCCGCTGAAATGGCCGCCGGCCGGCGTCGACTACGAAGCGCGCGCACAGCGCGGCGGATCGCTGTTCAAGCGGCGCGCCGGCGTGCTCGCCCACACGCTGTTTGCCTATCTTATCATGCGCTACGGCATCAAGGTCGGCGGTTTCGTGCCAAAGACCTATGTGCAGCAGGTGGTGGAGAATTCCGACTTCCGCAAATATGACGACGGACTGCGCATGATTCTCGACTGCACGCCGGAACTGGAGCGCGCGCTGACCCAGCGGCTGGCGCAAGCAGCTTCGGCAGGCGTGGCACGCTACGGCCTGCACCGGCAGGATGCGGCGATGATGACCTGCTTCACGCCCTCGGCGCTGCGCAGCGATCATGTGCATTTCATCGACGGCGCCCGCGGCGGTTACGCCTCGGCGGCGACCGCGTTGAAGGCGATGGCGGCCTAGCTCCTCATGGTGAGGAGGCGCACGTGTGCCATTTCGGCCGTCATTCCGGGGCGATGCCAACGGGTCCGCGCAAAGCGCGGCCCGATGACAGGCTCCGCATCGAACCCGGAAATCTGGAGATGGTTCGCGCTAACGCGCGCCCCGGAACGACGTGCTTCCGGATTCCCGCTCAGCGCGCCGATCGCGTCCAGGTTTCGCCGCCGCACAGCGCGCCGACGCAGCCTTCGACCCTCAGCGTGTCCGGGCCTGACACCGCAACATTGCTGGCGTAGCTGTTGCCGTCATCGGCGTTGTAGATCTGGCCGGACCATCGATTCGGGCCAGAGGCGCGCATGTCGCTGAACAGTGGCAGCCCGATCATCGGGCGCCTGGCCAGCGAAGGGTTGGGGTTCTTGTCGTCGACCTGGGGCTTGCCGGTCGCGGGATTGATCGGATCCTTGAGCCAAACCACCACGCCGCAAATGCCGCCGCTGCACCGGCTGACGCGCACCTTGGCGTCGCCCGCCTGCGTCAGCCAAATACCGCTTACTTCGCCGCCGCTCTCCTGCGCCTTTGCCGGCGTCGCCCCCAGCAATGCCGCCAGAAGCGCAATCAAGAAGCCAAATCTGCAAGCCATCGAGTCCCCCAAAAAGCAGGCCTGCATAGCAGTAAATGCAATTTGTGCAATGCCATATTCGCTGGTTGAGGGTGCAGCTTGCGAGCGCCTCCCGACCTTGACTTGATTAGTGAAAACGCCTTCGAATCAGTTGTCCCAGCGCGTGAAGCGCACGGAGGCGGCGGTGCCGAGGCCGAGCACGACCATGGACGCGGCAACCAGCGCGAATAGCGTCCAGGCCGGCGCGTCGATCGAGGCCAGCCACCATCCGCCGATCGCGACCGTGAGAAGCCGCCCGCTATAAGCCAGCACCGGACCTCCGACCTTCGCAGCCCCCTGCGAGGCGAAATAGAGGCAGGCGCCGATCCCGAAAAAGACGAAGGCCGGGCCGGCCCAGGCGAAATAGGTATTGGCCGCCGCCGTGACGCCGGGATCGCTGGTGAACAGCGATACCCACAGCGAAGGTTTGATCGCCACCACCAGACCGACCAGCCCGACGGTCAGGCCGGACGCGGCGGCCGCGGTCCACGCCACCTGACGCGCCCGCGTCACCAGGCCCGCGCCGATCGCCATCCCGACCATCGGCACCGAGGCCACTCCAAACGCGAATGCAATCGGCGTCAGCAGGAATTCGAGCCGCGAGCCCATGCCATAGCCGGCCAGCGTCTCGGTGCCGAAGCCGGCAAGGATTTTGGTGAAGATCAGGATGGTCAGCACGCTCTGCAGCGGCGACAGGCAGGCGATCGCGCCGACCTTGAGAATATCGATGAACATGCCGCGTTGAAACGTGAAGGCCGCGAAATTGAGCCTCAGCCGGCTGCGGCCGCTGACGAGATACCAGATCAGGAATATGGCCGCCAATACGAACGCGGTGAGCTGGCCCGCGGCAACGCCGCGCATGCCGAATTGCGGCAGGCCGAACAGACCGAGGCCGAGCGTGCCGCCGACCAGGATCTGGACCAGCGCCGCGACGATCAGGGTCATTGACGGCAGCCGCATGTCGCCGGTGCCGCGCAGTACCGACGCCAGCGTGTTGACCAGCCAGATCGCCACCGCGCCGGAAAACAGCACCTGCGAATAGGCGCAGGCCTGTTCGAGCACGCGGCCGCGGCCGCCCAGCAGCGCGAAAAACTGCCGGCCGCATGTCAGCATCAAGATCGTGAAGAACAGTCCGGCGCAGGCGCCGATCATGGCGGCATGCAGCGCAAGCGTCGCGGCACGGTCGCGATTCCCGGCGCCGAGCGCGCGGCTGATCGCCGACGAGACGCCGCCTCCCATGGCGCCGGCCGACATCATCTGCGTCAGCATCGCGAACGGGAACACCAGCGCAATTCCTGCCAGCGGCTCGGTCCCGAGCCGGCCGATATAGGAGGTCTCGGCCACCGCCACCAGCGTCGAGCCGAACATCGCGATCGTGTTGGGGAGCGCCAGCCTGAGCAGCGTCGGCAGGATCGGCGACGTCACGAGTGTGCTGGCGGGAATGCTGACCCGGGTCGCGTCGAGCNGGGCGTCAATCGTCATGCGTCACCGGTCAACAGGCGTCAGCGGATTTTGATGGATTACGAGCGACATATTATGGACCGGACAGGACCGCCGCCATCCCTTCGCCGCGCAGGGGTCACCACGGCAGGCCGCATAGGTCGATCGTCCCCTGCCGCGGCGCGCGCCCGAAATCGAACACGAAGGGCGCCATCGTTTCAAAGCGAATGCGCCCCTGCCCGGGTTGCTCGGCATGGATTTCGCCGGCGAACGGGTGCCAGCCGCGCGCCTGATAGAACGCAAAATTGTGCGGCTCGCAAAACAGCAGCGCGAACTCGACGGCTTCGTGATCGCGCATGGTCTGGATCGCCGCACCGAGCGCGATGCTGGCATAACCCCGGCCGCGGCAGTCGGCGCGGGTCGCAACGCCGCCGAGGCCGCCCATGTGGACCTTGCGCCCGTTCCAGATCACGGTCCTGAAGTAGATGCCGATATGGCATGCAAGACCGCCGTCGGGGGCGTCGATCAGCACGCGCAGGTCGGCGTGGGCCCATTTGATATGGCCCCAGCGCTGCATTTCGGCACTGTCGGGCGGCCAGACCGCGTCGAGCAGCGGTTCGGCGATCGCCCACGATTCGTTTCCGTTCAAAACGTCGATCTCGATACTCATTCACTCTCAACCTTTCGGCACGTGTCCCGGACGCGGTGCAGCGCCTCTTCGGCGGTGCGCCGCAGAGCCGGGACCTACGAACATTGTGGGCCCCGGATCAGCGGCCACGCCGCAAGGCATAGCGCGTCGAAGACGCGCGTGAGCGCGCTGATGGCGCTGCGCAGCATCCGGGGCACGCAATTCTGGTACGGTCCGATCGGGCCGGTCACCGCCGCCACAATATGGCAAGGACTGAATTTCATTGTTTCCAATCCCTTAAGCACTTTTTCGCAATAATATTCCGGATTTAATTCGATCGTGCGGCGTTTGACATTGTGCGGCTGCCCAGGCGCGGCCCGGATTTGCCGGCCGGTCCCGCGGCTACCGCGATTTGCCAGATTGCGGTGTTTAAGCCCGATGGAACCTTCTATAAGGGTCTCCGTTAAGTCACGTCTCCCACCATTTTCGGACATCCCCCCATGACCTTCACGCTTCCCAACCTGCCTTACGCCTATGACGCCCTTGCGCCCCATATGTCCAAGGAAACGCTGGAATATCATCACGACAAGCATCACCAGGCCTATGTGACCAACGGAAACAACGCGATCAAGGGGACCGAATTCGAAGGCAAGTCCCTCGAGGAGGTCGTCAAGGGTTCGTTCGGAAAGAATCCGGCCGTGTTCAACAATTCCGGCCAGCACTACAACCATTTGCATTTCTGGAACTGGATGAAGCCCAATGGCGGCGGCGCCAAATTGCCTCCCCGGCTGGAAAAGAAGATCACCGAGGATCTCGGCGGCCTGGAGAAATTCAAGACCGATTTCGCCGCCGCCGGCGTCGGCCAGTTCGGCTCCGGCTGGTGCTGGCTGCAGGTCAAGGGTGGCAAGCTCGAAATCTCCAAGACCGCGAACGGCGAAAGCCCGCTGGTGCATGGCGCCACCCCGATCCTCGGCTGCGACGTCTGGGAGCACTCTTACTACATCGACTATCGCAACCGCCGTCCGGATTACCTGAAGGCGTTCTGCGATCACCTGATCAACTGGGAATATGTCGACCAGCTGTTCTCGAAGGTCTGACGCTGGCGCCGTCATTCCGGGATGGTCCGAAGGACCAGACCCGGAATCTCGAGATTCCGGGTTCGATGCTTCGCATCGCCCCGGAATGACGTGATGGTTTTTCGAACAGATTTTTCGGGGGCGGTGGCATGAGCCGCCGCCCATTTTCATTGGGCGGCCGCCCGCCGATCCTTGCGGGGACCGCGCGCTTGCGGCAAAACCGGCCTTGCCGGCGGTCTTATCCTGGGAAAAACGTGAGATGAATTACCTTCTGGTCTTCATCGGTGGCGGTCTTGGCTCATCGCTGCGCCACACCCTCAACGTGGTTTGCCCGCGCCTGTTTGGAACGGCTTTTCCGTATCACACCTTCATCATCAACATCACCGGCTCCATCGTCATGGGCCTGATCGCGGGCTATCTCGCGTTCAAGGGCGACGCGACGCAGCATTGGCGGCTGTTCCTGATGACCGGCATTCTCGGCGGCTACACCACCTTCTCCGCGTTCTCGCTCGATGCCGCGGTGCTTTACGAGCGCGGCGAGATCGGATCGGCGCTGTTCTACGTGCTGGGGTCGGTGGTGTTCTCGATTGCGGGCCTGTTCGCCGGCCTCGCGCTGGTGCGGCATTTTACATAGCGTTTTCGAGCGAAAGCCTGCCCCGCACTTGATGCGGGGTGGAGGCCGGTTCGCGTGAAGAAAACGCGTCAAGACAAAGACCACCAATCCCGCATGGGCATCCATGAGCCGTGCATGGGTCGGATTACGCTTCCATTTGCATCGCCGCGCGGTCGAGACTAAGCAGAACCAGCTTTCACACCGCGCCAGACCCAACCCCTTGACAGAACTCCCCTTGAAAGACCCGGCGCCCGCCGACGACGCCGCGGACGCCGAACCGCGTCCGGGACGGAAACGAAAACCGATTGGCTGGTCGATGATCACGATCGGCGTGCTGGTCGCGGTCAGCGCGACGCTGGTCTGGCGGCGCGACGGCATCAACGGCGTCACCGAAATCCTGACCCACGATCTGACGCTGTTCGGCGGCATCCTGCCGCGGGTGCTGGCGGGCTGCCTGCTCGGCGCCTTCATCGCGGAGATATTGCCGCACGAAAAGGTGTCGCGTTCGCTCGGACCGCAATCCGGCCTGAAGGGCTTGTTGATCGGCACCGCGTTCGGCGCGATTTTGCCCGGCGGTCCCTTCACCGCCTACCCGGTGGCGAGCGCGTTGCTCACGGTCGGCGCCGATTTCGGCGCCACCATCGCCATGGTCGTGAGCTGGACCTTGATCGGCTATGGCCGCGCGGTGGCCTGGGAATTGCCGATCATGGGCACCGACTTCACGCTGTGGCGGATCGTGATCTCGCTGCCGCTGCCGGTTTTGGCCGGCGCGCTCGGGCGTTTTGTCTATGTCCGGATGTATCCGAAAGGCGCCGAGCCGTGAGCGCCGCGCTGATCATCGACATCATGCTGTGGGGATCGGTGGCCGCGGTCGGATACATCGCGTTCCAGCGCGGAAGGCCGGTGCTGACCGCGGCGGTGCGCGAAGGCAGCATGGATTTCATCCATATCGTGCCGCGCATCGCGCTCGGCGTGATCGGCTCCGGCTATATCGCCGCCGTCATCCCGCAGGAGATCATCACCGGCTGGCTTGGCCCGAACTCGGGCTGGCTCGGAGTCGCCACCGCCGTGATCGCGGGCGCTGCGACCCCGGGCGGTCCNGTAGTCGGATTTTCCATCGGCGCGGTGGCGCTGAAGGCCGGCGGCGGTCCGCCGCAGGTGATCGCCTATGTGATCGCCTGGGCGCTGTTCGCCTTCCAGCGGCTGTTGCTCTGGGAAATCCCCTTCATGCCGGCCCGCTTCGTCTGGTTCCGCGCCGCGGTGTCGCTGCCGTTTCCGTTCCTGGCGGCAGCGATCGCGATGGCGATCGGGAAGCCCTGACGATCTGCCGAGAAGCCCCGGCTCGGTTGGAGGCTTCCTAAGGGAAGCTGAAAGCCCTATTTTTCGGGCATGACCCGATTGAGTTGGACAGAATAATGAGCCGTTTCTGGAGCCGCTTGACGCACGACCTGAAGCCCTATGTACCAGGCGAACAGCCGCGCATGGCGGAGTTGGTCAAGCTCAACACCAATGAAAATCCGATCGGTCCTTCGCCACGCGTGCTGGAGGCGATCCGCGGCGAGGCGACTGACACGCTGCGCCTGTATCCGGACCCACAGGCCACTGCGCTGCGGACTGCTTTGGCCACCTACCACCAGGTGCGACCCGAACAGGTGTTCGTCGGCAACGGCTCGGACGAGGTACTGGCGCACGCCTTCTGCGCTCTGCTGAAGCACGATGCGCCGCTGCTGTTCCCGGATATCACCTACAGTTTCTACCCGGTCTATTGCCGCCTGTTCGGCATCGCCCACGAGGCCGTGCCGCTCGATCAGGCCATGCACATCCGCGTTGCCGACTATCGCCGGCCTGCCGGCGCGCTCATCCTGCCCAATCCGAACGCGCCAACGGGGGTTGCGCTGTCACGGGCAGAGATCGCGACCCTGCTGGAGGAACATCCTGACGCTCCCGTGGTGATCGACGAGGCCTATATCGATTTCGGCGCAGAGACCGCGATTCCGCTGGTCGCCTCCCACCCGAATCTTCTGGTCATTCAAACCATGTCCAAGTCCCGGGCCCTGGCCGGCTTAAGGGTCGGCTATGCGGTCGGCGACGCCGACCTGATCGAGGCGCTCACCCGGGTAAAGGACAGCTTCAACTCCTATCCTCTTGGCCGGCTCGCCCAGGCCGGCGCCATCGCCTCCCTGGAGGACGAGGCCTATTTTCAACAGGCCCGCGCGCGCGTCATCGAAGGCCGGGAGCGGCTCAACCGCGGACTGGTCCGGCTTGGCTTCGACGTGCTGCCGTCCGCCGCCAATTTCGTGTTCGCGCGTCATCCGGCGCATGAGGGCGCGCGGCTTGCCGCCGCGCTGCGCCAACGGGCGGTAATCGTCCGGCATTTTCCCGCGCCTCGCATCTCCGATTATCTGCGGATAACCGTGGGCACAGATGCGCAAATCGATCGGCTGTTGTCGGCCTTATCGGACATCCTGGGGAGCGAGCCTGCAGCTCGTAGGATAGGTTGAGCCTTCGCGAAACCCATCATGAGACCCCAGATCGCCGAATGAGCCAATTGGCCTGTCGCAATGACCGACGATCGCCGCAACTTCCTTGCCGCCGCACAGGCGATGTCGCGAATTGCGATA
>JGI12635J15846_10005374_pt1 | contig 11063 bp, 5 predicted proteins | sample BlaSpr_A8_OM2_M2_FD_15846 | JGI IMG/M metagenome (IMG submission 15846) | reverse complement strand
GGATGCTGTCCGCTTCGCACTGCTTTTTCCGATTCAGCGATCTCCTCAAAGCTCCCGCCGAGGTGTACCGTCGCGGCTCGCGAACAATCTGCAGCTTTCCACGGGATGGGAGCATTCAGCGCGTAGTCCACTTTGAAGACAGCGGCTCCATAACGGTAGTTCGCGAGTTGCCGCTTGAAGCTCTCCGACAACCTGTGTCCTCCCACCTTAAGCAGTTGCCGCGGAGTCAGATCGCAAAGCGTTAGGTCGTAGTTCGACAACGCCGTCAGGTTTTCGACCGGCGCCGCGGCGCGCACCTTGCCTGAGAAACTCCCGAGAACTCCGCATAGTGCGTTCGTAATGGATTGCGCGCCACCTCGAGGAATCGGCCAACCAACGGCGTGCGCCGGCACGGCCATCAGAATTCCGAATGCCGCACTCAAGGGTTCGTCCAGGCTGAGAAAAGAATGCGCGGCCAAACCCGCGAAAAGCGCGCGTGTTCTCGGGTCACGAAATCGGCGAGCTACAGAGTGAGCCGATTGCACCGCCAGCATTCCAAATCGCGCCATCAGCAATGGGGTTTTTGGAAGCAATGAAACCGGTCCTAGGATTTGTGGAGCGAATTCTTTCCAGTGTTTGACGAACGGCCGCATCAACTGATCCCAAGCCTTTCCGTCGATGCCCAGAGAGTCGCTGGTTTGATCCAGATTGCGTTCCAGCATCACGGCGGCGCCGTCATCAAGAGGATGCGCCAACGCGGCCGGCGAGTGAATCCACTCCAGGCCGTGGTGGCTCAGCGGCAACGAGGAAAAGAATGGCGAGCCTGCGCCGAGCGGGTAAACCGCCGATCCAAAGTCGTGCATGAAACCCGGAAGAGTTAACTCCATCGTGCGCGCAGCCCCGCCGGGCTGAGCCTGCGCTTCCAGCACGTCCACGTGGAGCCCAGCCTGAGCCAGAACGATGGCGGCTGCCAACCCGTTAGGGCCGGCCCCGATAACGCACGCCTTAGCACTCATCGCGAAATCACTAAGTGCACCTCAAAAGCAGCTACCGCCCATAGCATAATTTAGGACCCGCCCGAACTTCCCAGGAAGTTTTCTTTATCTAGAATCATTGGCATTGGCATCGCTATCTCCGATGACGGCGTGCCGAGGCATCGAAATGTGAGAGAGCGAGAGTGATGCAAGTGGTAAAAATGTTCCATCACGGCCGTAAATGTACAGACGCTCGAGCAAAGTTAACACCATGTGAACTCTACTTTCGCCGTGCAGGACGCATCTAAGGTAGATGTCTATGCGCAATCCTACCCGAAGAGAATTGCTGAAGCTGGGTCTGGCGGGCACTGTGGCGCAATTCGCGTCTTTGGGTTTGCACGGATGTGGCGGAGGTTCTGCCATTTCTTTGCCGAATCCAACTCCTTCCGCTTGCTCTAAATTAACGGACATACAACACGTGGTGATTCTGACTCAGGAAAATCGATCTTTTGATCACTATTTTGGAAGCTACCGCGGAGTTCGTGGATTTTCCGATCAGAGCATGGCATTCCAGCAACCCGATCCGGCAAATACAACAGCATCGCCAGTGGGCGTACTTCTGCCGTTCCACCTGGACACCTCCACGACCAATGCGGTCTGCACGCACGATATTTCTCACGACTGGGTGCCGCAGCATCAGAGCTGGAACAATGGCGCAATGAATGGTTTCGTGACGTCGCGCCTTCCGATCGATGCGAATGACGCGGTCTTAAGCATGGGTTACTACGCGCGCGCAGACATTCCGTACTACTACGCGTTGGCGGACGCTTTCACAATTTGCGACAACTATTTTTGTTCGGTAATGGGTCCCACCGATCCGAACCGCCTGTACACCATGGCCGCCTCACTCGACCCTGATGGAAAAAACGGCGGACCGATTTTGCAATCGATCGTGACCAATCGTTCGGCTTTTTATGGGCGTCTGACGTACACGACGATGCCCGAACAGCTGCAGGCTCGTGGAATTTCCTGGAAGGTTTATTCTTCGCCGGACGAAACCATCCTCGGCGGAATTCTCTCGGACAATGTGCTGTCCTACTTCAAAAATTTTCAGGACCCTTCCTCGGTGCTGCATCAAAATGCGTTTGGACCACAATTCCCTGTCGACTTTCTCTCGGACGTGGTGTCCGGGAATTTGCCGCAGGTTTCCTGGCTGATCGGATCGGTCGTAACCTCCGACCACCCGCCTTCACCTTCCATCTTTGGCGAGAACATTCTGTCGCTTATCGTGAGTGCGTTGACCGCGAATCCGACGCTGTGGGCAAAAACAATTTTGTTGGTTAACTTTGATGAGAATGGCGGATTCTTCGATCACCTTCCGCCGGTTACGGCGCCTCCCGGGACGCCCGGCGAATATGTGACGGCGCCCGCGGTGCCGGACCCCACGGTAGTCGGTAGCCCAGCGATTAGCGGTCCGATTGGCTTGGGCTTTCGCGTTCCCCTGCTGATCATCTCGCCGTTCAGTCGCGGCGGCTTCGTATCCTCTGACCTGTTTGACCACACTTCCGTATTGCGATTTCTCGAAACTCTGTTCGGCGCTGAAGTACCAAATTTGAGTGCGTGGCGGCGCGCGACAGCGGGAGATTTAACCAGTGCGCTTAATTTCAAGAAACCTGATCAGTCGATTCCAAACCTGCCCTCCACTCTTTCCGCTCTTCCGCAGATTATCCAAAGCTGTGTAGCGAATCTGGGCGGAACGACAGCCTATCAAGTTCCAAGCAGCCAGACTGTTCCGACGCAGGAGTCTGGAAACGCAGTTCGTCCCAGCGGCCAGTGCTGAAGGCCGTTCGCTTCCGACAAAAAAAAGAGCGGCTGGATTTTCCTTCCCAGCCGCTCCTCGATCCTCGACAAAACCCCGAGCGTGTTAACACGCTTTATGCTTGGTTAGAAACTGAAGCGGGCTCCCAGGGTAATGACACGGCCGGCAAGTCCACCGGAAATTGTGCCGAAATTAGAGCTGCCAATGTTATTGGAGATTTGGTTGGGGTTAAGGTTTAAATTGTTGAGTAAGTTATAGGCATCCACGCGCAACTCAATCCTAGCGTTTTCGCCAAGTACCCGTGCTTTCGGCAGGCCAAAGCCCTTGGCCAGCGTCATGTCCAGGCTCTTATATCCGGGAAGGTTGAACGAATTGCGATGGACGCCAGGGGCCGGAGGAAGCGTGGTGCCGAGGAAAGCAGCGTAGGTGGTCGGCGCAAAATAGGCGGCGCCACCTTTAGGGAAATTTGAGTTGGCAACCGTCTCGAATGCACTATTGCTGGTGCTCTGACCCGCGCCGCCCAAGTACGTGGTAGGGAACAGCGACCCGTAGCCGCATTGCGTGCAATACGTGTTTCCGCCATTGACGCTCACCATCGGACTCCAGGGGAATCCAGAGTGGATATTGAAGATGCCGCTGACGGTCCAGCCACCGGCGATCTTTTCCATCCAAGCGTTGCTGCCATGAAAAAAGACCGGCTGCCAAACGCCAAAGACCTTGAAGGCCTTGCCTACGTTGTAATCACACCGCCCGTAATCCAGTCCGGGGTTGAACGGGTAGGGCTGCTCCGAAAATGGCGCGGAGCTCGTGTCCATGCATTTCGACCACGTGAATTGAGCATCTGCAGAGAAATGGCGCGCGAACTGATGTTTTAGTTCCGCGAGCATAGCGTTGTAATTAGCGCGGCCGTTCAGACTCCAGTAATCCCCGCCACCAATCTGTGGGTTGAGGGCAAAACCTTGGGTTGCAGGCACGGCAAGTGGATTCTGATGGAAGTAGAGGTCCCGCGACAAGCTTCCCTGATATCCCAGCGACGCTATGAATTGGTGACCCAAATCGTATTCGACGTCGGCAGAGTAATGATGGACACGCGTGGTGGGCAAGTCGGTGGGAAAAATTTGAACGTTAACGGAGCCGGTTGTTGGCAGTCCATTCGGCCCAAATGTTGCGATGGCGTTGGGATTTGCTGGAAAGCCATTTAGGTTGTTCACCCCGGAGGAAAGGGCATAAACAATGCCTGGATTGGGCGATGTCGGCGTTGGAATGAGAAAAGTCGGGGACACCGCTAACCCAGGATTGTTGACGATGTTGGCCGAAATAGCGATTTGTTCGCCGTTATAGTTCAGGCCGTAGCCGCCGCGCACCACGAGTTTGTTATTGAAATGGCCCGGACTCCAGGCAAAACCGATCTGGGGTCCGAAGTTGTCGTACTGGGGGTTCCATGAATTGCCCCTTCGGACGACCAAGCCAGTCAGGAAGTTCGCCCCGGCGCCAGGAATGGCTTGGAACATATCGTTATGTTTGTCATATAACGGACCAAAAAGCGACCAGCGAAGACCGATATTAATAGTCAGGTTCTGGCGAAGTTTGAAGTCATCCTGCACGAAGACGCCAAAGACGTTTTCGCGGTCGTCCTGGCGAATCGTGGTCGGGAGCCCCGTATTAGGATTGAAGTTTCCGGCCTCCTTCTGTGGCGCATCGTTGAGAAAGTCCCAAATATTGAAGAAATTATAGCTGGGCACGCCGCACCCGGGACAGTCTTGCAGGTATTGGAGGCGCGTAATATCCCCCCCAAACTTAATAGTGTGGCGCCCATGAATCCAGGTGGCCACGTCCTTAAAACCGTAAGTCCACTGGTCCAGAATGCTTCCGACGTTTGGCCCAAAAGAATTGAGGGTAATGCCACCGGTCGGATTAATATTATCCGATGGGAATCCGATCGGAGCCTGGGGGTTGGAATTGAGCTCATTCCAGCGCCAACTGGCGGCATTGACACGAGCTTCGTTGAGGAAATTCGTCGAGAAGGTACGGTCCCAGATTCCCGAGATGGCTTCGTTGATTTGCGAGTGGTGAAAGATGTCGTAGCCGCGATTGCCGTTGAAGTTGTCTTTGGATTGCGGAACATAATAGATCGCAAAAGCGAGGCGGTCTTTTCCGGTCACGTTCGCATCCAGACGGCCATTGTATTGTGCGGCGGTAAACTTGGTGGGATTGATGGTGTTGTAGTTCGCAATGTCGGCGACATTCGATAGGCCGCTGCCAACGCCGGGATTAGCCGAACTCTGCCAAGTGGTGTCCTGCGTACCCAGCGGGGTCGTGAGCGGCGAGCCGACGTTCAGGCCCTGACCTGGAATCGTTCTGCAATTTACTCCTTCCGTAAGGCCGGCAGTTGCGCAAGTGGCGGCAGTATTGAGGGTGCCAACTACGGCGTTACCGGGAAAGGTAAGATATTTCGCGGCGATGCTTCCGGCTGGGGCCAGAGCGGCCAAAGCCGGGGTATCGTACCAACTGTTGCCCGTTATATTGGTAACAGGTTCACGAACAGTCTCATAGTTGAAGAACGCGAAGATCTTATTCTTCCAGATCGGGCCACCGACGCTGCCGCCGAACTGTTCGAACTTATTGTTGTCTCGCGTCACCGCCAAGCCCGCGCCGTTGAAGCGCTGATAAGCGTTCAGGTTCGGTTGATGGGTGGTAAGAAAGAGACTGCCATGAATGTCGTTAGCGCCGCTCTTGGAAGTAATTTGAATCTGAGCGCCGCTGAAACGGCCATCCTCGGCGTCATAGCTATTGGTAAGAATTTTTACGCTTTCAACCGAATCTTCGGACGGCGTGACGACCGTTGCACCGCCCCAGACGGCGCTGGTGGTGCTGATGCCGTCAATCGAAATGCCGTTACTCTCAGTTTGCTGCCCATTGGCAATAACCTGTGCGCCGTTTTCGGTCTTGAATATCCCATCCGCACCGCCGGACTGCCCTGCACCGGACTGGGTACCGGGTAAATTATAGTTGTCATTGCCGCTCCCCTGTGAACCATCAGCGAATGAACCGGGAGCCAACTGTGCGAGCTTCAGAACGTCGCGTCCCAGGGATGGCAGGTGTTCGATCTGGTTGCTGGTGACGGTGCCGCTCAGGTTGGCTGTTTCCGTATCCAGTGCCTGGCTTGTTTCCGACACAGTTACGGTCTCTTGAACTGCGCCGACCTCCAGTGGCAGGTCCAGTGAATTGGCCTGCTCGGGGATAATCTGCACCCGCTCCAGCACCTTCTTCTTGAATCCAGGATGCTCCACGGTGAGCCGATAGGCCGCTGGCGGCAGCGCGTTGAATTGGTAGATGCCGTTGTCGTCGCTGATCGAAACTAAGGTAGTGCCCGTGTCCTTATTCGCCAGAGTCACCGTCGCGCCGGAAACCGCGTTACCCTGCGCGTCAATCACCGTTCCGCGAAGGGAAGCGCGATACTGAGCATGGACTCCGGGGAGTATCACGGTTAAGCAGGCGAGAAGAAACGCAATGCGAAGAACGAACTTGCCAAAGGGCATGTGGTGCTCCTATTCAGAATTTACCGCGCCCTCGACAAGTAAACTGCCTAACTTCTGTTATTTAGCAGTATAGTCATCGAATTTTTGGTCGTCAATAAATGATAATACTGATATTGCATGCTTATCATTGATCCCGGGGGATTTTGGGGCCGGTTTATTTCAGCGCCTGGCATACTTCTCCGGTCAGGGACAAAATGCCACCGATGAGGCTATCATCGGGACAATAAAGCCGGTGTTCTTAAAAGGCACATGTGCGGGCCGCGCGGACATATAAGGTTTTGAAAATGGGGCACTTGATCTTGGCGGGATTCGCCGGGTTGCTTTGCGCCGTCCCCACGATGCTCGGCGATACTCAGTATTACGAGCACTCCTTCTTCGACAATAGCCTAATGCCGGAGGCTTATTTTTATAGTTCTGGTAAGCCGTCGGCGCCTAGCACGCTGGAATTGGTCCACGACCATCTGCCGGTTAACACGAAAATCTTCATCACCCCGCCGAACGCGCTCCAGCTGTCGTGGCAGTCGGCCAAAAACGGCGGATGGGACGCTGAAATTCGGGTGGTCAATTTTCGTAACCGCCGGATCCAATTTCGGGGCGACACACTTTATTTCTGGTGTTACTCGCAGGAAGGGATCGCTGCGGCCGATCTGCCTCTGGTGAGGTTAGAGGATGTAGGCCGAAACTTCTCAGGCCCATTGCCCTTCGGCGAGTTCGCGGGAGACTTGCCCGCTGGGCAATGGGTGCAGGTAACAATTCCGCTGTCACGATTTGTGACGGCTTCGATCCACGATTTTTCCGCACAGTACTTGAGAATTATAGTCTTTTCACAGAATGCCCCCGATGGCGCAAAACATACACTGGTCATTGACGAAATTCGTATTGATGCGGCTGGGGCAGCCGCGTCTTTGCCGATCGCTGCGGCGCCTGGGAATGACATCACCTTATTGAAATCCAATTCGGCCTTTCCTGCGCCGCGCAATCTTTCCGCAAAGGGCTACGAGCGGCACATCGCCCTGCATTGGCAGGCGCCTGATGGTGCTTCACCGGTTGCCGACCCTCAGTACGGCCAAACACCAACCGGATCTGCGGTTAGCCCGGAGTCGCAGCGTCCGGAACTCGAACGGTATATTATCTATCGTTCCGAGGATGGCAAGAGCTTTAGGCCAATTGGTATGCAAGTTCGGGGAATTACGCGCTATATGGATTTTGTTGGACTTGGAGGGAGGGGGTACTACTACCGCGTGACGGCCTCGGACGCCCAGTATCGCGAATCACCCCCGTCAGAGGTGATTAGCTCTGCAACGCGCTCGGCGGACCGGCCGTTTACGGACGACAAATTGTTGACCATGTTGCAGGAAGAAGCGTTTCTCTATTACTGGGAGGGCGCGCACCCGGATTCCGGCACTTCGCTAGAAAATATCCCAGGTGATGACCGCATCGTGGCTACCGGTGCCAGCGGATTTGGGATTATGGCGTTGATTGTGGGCGTGGAGCGTGGATTTATTTCGCGCGAACAGGGGCTGGAGAGATTGCTGAAGATTGTGACCTTCCTGGAGAAGGCTCCGCGCTACCACGGCGTGTGGTCTCATTTTATGGACGGTCACACCGGGCAGACCTTGCCAGTTTTTGACATGGTCGATGACGGCGGAGACTTGGTCGAAACCGCGTTCCTGATGGAAGGATTGCTGACCGCGCGACAGTATTTTGCTGGTCATCACGGCCGCGGAACGGAGGGCAGGGCTGGCGCCGACGATTCGAAGGGCGCGGAGCTTTTTTCGCGCATCACCAAACTGTGGGAAGAAGTCGAGTGGGATTGGTACAGGAAGAGCCCTCAGGGGGAAGCGCTGTTCTGGCATTGGTCGCCGGACTTTGCATGGCATGTCAGCAACCGGCTAACCGGCTTTAATGAAGCGATGATTGTGTATTTGCTGGCCATCGCTTCGCCCACACACGCCGTTTCTCCGGATTTGTATTACACCGGTTGGGCGAACCAAAAACATGCGGCCATCGGTTCATACATCGACGATCCGCGTCCGGGGCCGCGCTATACCAATGGGAAGACTTATTTCGGAATCAAGCTGGACGTTGGATGGGGAACTGGAGGGCCGCTTTTTTTCACTCACTATTCTTATATGGGATTTGATCCGCACGCGGCTACCGACCGCTTTACGAACTATTTTGAGAATAACCGGAATATAGCCAGGATCAATCGGGCCTACTGCATCGCCAACCCAAAACATTTCGAGGAATACTCGGCGGTGTCATGGGGACTGACGGCCAGCGATGGGCCGGAGGGTTACAATCCCAACGCACCGGATAAAGAAGACGATCATGGGATCATGACGCCGACCGGGGCGTTGTCTTCGTTTCCGTACACTCCGGAAGCGTCCATGGCCGCTTTGAAGCATTTTTATCGCGATGAAGGTAGCTGGCTCTGGGGCATTTACGGACCGCGAGATGCGTTTAATGCGCACGAGCATTGGGTGTCGCCGATTTACATGGGACTGAACCAGGCTCCGATTACCGTCATGATAGAGAATTACCGGACTGGGCTGATTTGGAAGTGGTTCATGTCTAATCCAGAGATTGCACCGATGCTTGTTAAAGCTGGATTGCAAATGCACAAGCCGGGAACCAAGCCACAGGGCGCGCAATGACTGCACAGGTCGCGCAAGACTTTAATCCCTCTTGAACTGTTCTTCGCGTAAATAGTTCTCCTCTTTCGCTCGGCGCATCTATGGTATGAATGTCCTCTGGAGGCTTGTTGAGCGAAATTCCCTCAGTGACTGTAGCCGGTTCGGCACTTCAGGAACTACTTCCTCCCCTTACCGAGCAAGAAGCGGTCACTGAATCGGCGCGCTGTTTGATGTGCTTCGACGCGCCGTGTACCCACGCTTGTCCCACACATATCGACATTCCCAAATTCATTAAGAAAATCTCCACGAGCAATTTGCTGGGTTCCGCGCGCACCATTCTAGAGTCCAATTTGCTTGGTGCTACCTGCGCGCGGGTGTGCCCGGTTCAGGAATTGTGCGAAGGTGCTTGCGTGCTCGGCTCGGAACACAAACCCATCGCCATCGGCCGGTTACAGCGGCACGCGATGGATTATGTGTACGGGCGGAAGATTGACGTTTTCCACGCTGCAAAGCCTGTTGGCAAGAAAGTAGCTGTGGTGGGCGCGGGACCAGCGGGATTGTCTTGCGCCGGCGAACTCGCGAAGCTGGGCTTTTCCGTGACGCTATACGAAAAGCGTGAGCTGCCTGGCGGTCTTTCAACTTACGGCATCATCGTGCTCCGCGAACCGGTGGAAGTCGCGCTTGCCGAAGTGGCCATGATTCAGCGTCTGGGCGCCAAGCTTGAAGTCGGCAAAGAAGTGGGCGTCGATCCCACTGTCGCCGAGTTGCAGAAGAATTTTGACGCAGTGTTCATCGGCATGGGCCTCGGCAATTCCCCGCAACTGGGAATTCCTGGAGAAGAGCACATACTCGATGGGCTCGAATACATCGAACACAGCAAACTCCAGCCGGCGCAGCTCCGCGTAGGCCGCGATGTAATCGTTATCGGCGCCGGTAACACTGCGATTGACTGCGCCACGGTCGCTCGCCGTCTTGGGGCCGAACGCGTCACCATGCTCTACCGCCGCACCGAAAAAGAAATGACCGCATACCCGCATGAATATGCTTTTGTGAAGCTCGAAGGAGTCACGGTTTCTTTTCTGTCCCAACCTGTCAAAGTTCATCACGAAAATGGCGTGGTGAAAGCGCTCGAGTGTGTTCGCATCGCTCTCGGCGAGCCGGACGCGTCCGGGCGTGCTGCTCCCAAAGGGATTCAAGATTCTAATGTGCTCTTGCCGGCCGACCAGATTGTTAAAGCGATTGGCCAGAACAAATTGTCGCTGGCTTCGCGTCTCGATCTCAAAACCGATAAGGGCTTCATCCGCGTCGATTCCAATTTTGAAACTAGTTCTCCGGGGATTTTTGCCGGGGGCGACTGCATTCGCGCACACGGGTCGGCTTCCACGGTGATGGCGGTGCAGGATGGTAAGCTCGCCGCTCGGTCGATCTACCAAAGGCTCAAAAATCATGGCTGATCTCAAAACCAACTTTGCGGGGATTCGCTCGCCTAATCCTTTCTGGCTGGCCTCCGCGCCTCCGACCAATTCTGGCGCGCAAATTCAACGCGCGTTCGAAGCGGGCTGGGGTGGCGCGGTCTGGAAAACCATTGGTGCGCCGGTGCTGAACGTCTCCAATCGCTACGGAACGTGGCGGTACGGCAACGAAAAAATGCTGGCCATAAACAACGTAGAACTTATCTCCGATCGACCGATGGAGGTGAATCTTCGGGAAATTGCAAACGTAAAACGGGCCTGGCCGGATCGCGCGGTGATTGTTTCCGCGATGGTGGAATCCAAGCCGGAGGCTTGGCATGACGTTATCCGCCGCATTCAAGACACTGGCGCCGACGGCATTGAACTGAACTATGGCTGCCCGCACGGTATGAGCGAGCGCGGCATGGGCAGCGCCGTCGGCCAAGTGCCGGAGTATTGCCACGAGATTACCAGTTGGGTCATGGACGTCGCGAAAATTCCGGTGATCGTAAAGTTGACTCCCAACATTTCTGACATCGTCATGCCCGCGCGCGCAGCGGTTGCTGCCAAGGCCAACGCGATCTCGCTCATTAACACCATTAACTCAATCATGGGCGTGGATTTGGATACGCTGGATATCACGCCGAGTATCGCTGGAAGAGGAG
>JGI12635J15846_10005370_pt1 | contig 11068 bp, 7 predicted proteins | sample BlaSpr_A8_OM2_M2_FD_15846 | JGI IMG/M metagenome (IMG submission 15846) | reverse complement strand
TCGGTCCCGGCCGGCGGCGGCCACGCGAGCTTCCGGCACTTGCCCGCGGGCGCGGGACGATCTGTGGAGCTCCGGCAGACGCCGGCCCGGGACCGCCGGGCGCCTCCTGGTGGCGTCGGGGTGGGGCTTCAACAGGAGGTAGCCCTGGAGTTGATAAGTCCGGTGTTCTAGCGGCCCGGCGCGGGGAATCGGTAGACGGGCGGTCTCGTGTTGGTGCGATACCGACGTAATGGTCCGGTCCGGCTGCCCGCGGCGCCGCTCCGGACTCGGACGGCGGCTCCTGCTCAGCCGGACGGGGTTCGGCCACGGCATCCGCACCGCCCGACTGCTCTGGGCCTCCCACTGGAATGTCCCCCAGCACAGCCGGGTAGATCCCGGGCCGAAACACTCGTCGAAGGCCGGCCGGCTGCCGCCAATGCCGGGCACCCGCGGCGGCCACACGTTCGAGATAAGAACCCATGGTCTATACCTGGGCGCCCTGGCTCCCTTCTCGCAGAAGGAACCCGAGGTAAACATGGCGGCGAGGCCGCGGCATGGCGAGGATCTCGGCTTCATGCCAGTGATAGTTGTAGGCCAGGCTGTGCACCTCACTGTGGATCCGCTGGGCACCCGCGCCCAGCTCGTCGAGAATGAAGGGCACCAGCTCGAAGTCGCGACTGGTTTCGTGCCCACACTCAGGACAGACCAGGTCCATGTCGAGCGTCACCTGTGGTGCCTGTTGCTCCATCAGCAGCTCGAGCTGCTGTCCGGCTGCTGTGTCCATAAGCCCGGCCGCCGCGCCTGAACCCTTGACCGCCTCGACCTTTTCGAGGCATGAGGCCAGCAACACCGATGTCCGGTCCGCTTCGGGCGCGCGCGCCGCGCGTTCCTGGTCGCGGCCCCTGGGCAGGTGGTAGCGGACCCGCAACTCCGAACCGTCAGCCCGGACCAGCCGGGTCGTAAAAGTGTTTGCTCGCTGGGGCCGCTCGTCCACTGGAATTTCGTCTACGTCGAAGGAGAGCTCTATCCGGCTCGCGCAGCGCGGGCACTCCGTGACCGCATCGAACTTCGTGCCGAGGCTCATCCGCCTCAAGCACAGCAGCAGGTAGTCACGGTCGCCTACTAGCATCTCGGCGATCAGCTGGGGGCTCGAACCTCCTTCGCCCACCTTCGTGACACATCTTTCGAGCAGCGCACTCTGGACGATGGCACTTGGAACTGAACGGTCCCAGCCGGCGAGCCACTCCTCGTCCCATCCGGTGAGCTGTCGCAGCATCGCATCGCGCGTCCAGCGGCCGTCGACGCGCATGCCTCCCGGCAAGCGGTAGGGATGTTCCGGTGGCGCGGCCCCGCGCTGGATCATGAGACTGCCGGCCTAACCGATGTGGGCCGGCCCCTGCGCCTCAGCCGGGACCGCCGCATCCCGTTCAAACCACTCCATGGCCAGCTTCATCGAGGTGATGGCGACTGCGTTCGCGCCGGCGTCGAGGTCGGGCAGGGCCTGGTAGTCAGCCACCCAGCACCTGAACAAGTTGTACGAGATGACCTGAATGCCAGCCTCGTTGAACAGGTCAAGCGTCAGGTTCTTCCTGAACTGGCCGAGGCTGGTGATGCTGTGGCTCGCGAAGTCCAGACACAGGTCGGCCCAATCGGAAAAAGCAGTGTCGTACGTGACCCCCGCCTCGAGAGTGATGTCGTCGTACTTGGTCTTGCCTGGCAGCTTGCGGCTCGTGATGTTCTCGCCCGCCTCGCGCCACTCGACGATCTCCGTCGAACGTTTGAGCGCTGTCATCTTGCTCACGGCGGCCACGTAGGAACCGTCCCATTTGATCTTGAATCGATAGTTGCGATAGGGGTCGAACCGGTTGGTCGCGGGCGTCATGCGTGGCATCTATCAGCTCTCCTGTCTAGGCCGCCGGCAGGTTGACTTTCTGACTCAGCTTCAAGACGACGAACTCTGCCGGCTTGAGGGGCGCGAAGCCCACCAGGATGTTGACGACGCCGTTGTCGATGTCGGACTGGGTCGTCGTGGTCGCATCGCACTGCACGAAGAACGCATCGCCAGGCGTGCTCCCCTGGAAGGCTCCGGCTCTGAACTGGGTGGACATGAACGACTTGATATTCAGTCGCAGCTCGCCCCACAGCGGTGCGTCGTTGGGCTCGAAGACCGCCCACTGGATTCCGTGGTAAATGCTGGCGCGAAGGAAAATTGCCATCCGCCGTACAGGTATGTATCGCCACGCGGAGTCGGCGCTCAGAGTGCGGGTGCCCCAAGAGACGATCCCGTAAATGGGGAAGCGGCGGATCACGTTGAGACCGATCGGGTTCATGCTGTCCTGGTCGGCGTCGCCGATGTCCGCGCACAGGCCAAGCGCCCCGGCCAGCCCGGTCTCGGTGCCGGCGGGCGCCTTGAAGACGCCTCGGCTGTTGTCTATGCGTGCGTAGAGGCCGGCGATGAAGCCCGAGGGCGGCAGCGTGATGGTCGGATTGCGACCACGCCCGATCGGGTCGGACACACGAACCCACGGGTAGTAGATCGCTCCATAGTCGTTGGGGGTCGACAGGCCCTTGACGAAATCACGCGCGGCGTTCTTGTCGTTGAAGTCCGGAACCACGCCCGGCGTGCGTGCTATGGCGGGATCCAGGAGTCCGAGGTCGGCGACGAAGAACGCGTCCTGCAGTCCCCGGTTCTTGCAGTAAGCCATGCCGCCGCTGATGGTCAGGTCGTTGCCCTGCCCGGGGATCGCGATGATGTTCACGTCTGCGACTGAATCGAACGCGTGCAGCCCGGTGCCCAGGTCCGACCGACCCAGGAAGTGCATGTCGCCTTCGCCGGGCGTCCTTCCGTCCACTCCAGGGCTCTTGCTCACGTTTTTTATACCTGCGGGCATGTCCGCGTACGACAGGTCCTGGGTGTCACCGGGCATGCCGATGGTCGTGGGCACGCCCATGCTGGACGCGTACCCCGGCACCTCTGTCAGCTGGACGTAGCTCGAGGTCGGGTTGACCTTGCGGGAGAAGAAGTTCGCCTGCGTGGGATCCATGCTCAGACGGTTGTACGTCTCCAGCGTCTTGCCGCCCTGCAGGACTTCCAAACGGAACGTCGTCGGTGGGGTTTCGGCACCTGGCGTCAATTTCACGCTCAGCTGGCCACCCATGCTCGCCGCCGCCTGGATGGTGAGCACCGGTGACGAGACGCTCGCGAGGCCATTGACGGCAACAGTGGGGTCGGGCACAGGCCTGGCATCCGCGATGTTGGTGGCCGTGGCCGGAACGGACGCCTTGACCATGATGTAAGCGGAGCGACTGTTGACGACGTTCTCCACGAAGCTGTCGGTGTTGTTGTCCATGCTGAGATCGTCGTACGCCTCGACCACTGAGCCGCCGTCAAGGACGACGAGCTTGAAGTGATGATCCGGGTCGGCTGTGGCGTTCTGAATCGAGATCGCGAGTGAGTTCGCCCAGGCGCCGGGACTCTGTGCGATCACGGCCATCGAGGGCGTGGAGCCGGTCGGGTTCGTCGAGGTGGGCTGTTCGCGGTCGTACAGAGCCACGGCCGCCAGCTGCGCGTTATTGGTGTCCGCGGGAGGGGGCGAGCCGACCGGCTTCGGGTCGTCGGCAACCACTACCCGAACTATGTAGGCGCGCTTGCCTCCGTTGTCGAAGAAATTCTGCACCGAATACGCGAGAAAGCTGTCCTTCCGGTAGCTGCCGAACAAGCGGGTGAACTCTGTAAAGCTTGTGATGAGGGGGGCCTTCGGCTTCTCGCCGAATGGCATCACAAAGCCTGGTACAGGCCCCCGTGCCGCCACCCCGACGAACCCCGCGGTCGAGGTACTGACACCCTCGATCGGCTTTACCGACGCGGGTACTTCCTGGACATAAACTCCGGGATGCAGGTACTCAGGCATGGTTCCCCCTCGATCCAGGCCGGACGGCGCAGCGATCAAAATCATGGCGCCTCTAGGGGATTTGTCAAGGGGTTGCTTGACGCCACGCTCCGCGACACTTGCCAGCGCGTCTGCCATGAGGCTCGGCCCGCCCCCGATCGGCGATCGCGATCGACCCGGACCTCGGCACCGCACCACCAGCACGGTCGAGGTTGAGGCAGTATCTTGACAGCGTGTCAAGCGAGCGCCGGCCTCTACGTCGCTGAGCCGGCGTGCGCTTTCTGATCGCCTGGACGAGGAGGGGAAATGTTTGGCTCCGGCATCCTTGAGGTCGCGATTGGTCTAGCCTTCATCTACTTCGCCCTGAGCACCGTCGCGTCACACATCAACGAACAGGTGGCAGGCATCCTGTCATGGCGCGCCAAAGACCTCGAAAAGGGCATTCTCAATCTCCTGGGGGACCCAGGCCTGGGGCAAGCCGTCTGGCAGCATCCGGTGATCGCGCGGCTCGGAAGCAAGACTGGCCGCTCCCCAGCGTACATACCCGCTTCGGCATTCAGCATGGCTCTCTTCGACACGGTCTGTCCCGGCCCTGCCAGCGCGGACATCGCGCAGGTCCGTTTTGCTCTCGATCTCTTGCCTGATACAAGCGCCCGCAGAGCTCTCCTTGCGATCGTTGATTCTTCATACGGAGACATCGCGCGCGCCCGTCAAGGGGTCGAAGACTGGTTCAACTCGGCGATGCAGCGAGTTGCCGGAGAGTACAAGCGCCGGTTGCTTTGGTTCACCCTGCTGATCGCCGCCATCGTTGCATCGGCCATCGGGGCCGACACCGTCGCGCTCGCGCAAAGCCTGTGGGAGGAGGAAGGGCTCAGGGCCGGCCTCGTCGCAGCGGCCCAAAACGCGTCCGGCGCCAACAACCAGAATGCGCTCCAGATGCTCGGCAACCTTGGTCTTCCTCTAGGTTGGGGCTCGCTCCCGACAACTGCCACAGCGTGGTCGTTGAAAGTGGCGGGTCTTGTTCTCACGACGCTGGCGGTTTCACTGGGTGCGCCATTCTGGTTCGACTTTCTTCAGAAGTTCAGCAATCCGCGATCGTCCGGCTTGAAGCCTTCGATCTAGCACGCAGTCCGAGCTGCCGGAATAAGCGCTGAGCGATAACTCTCGCCGGCGGGCCGATGTCCACCCGGATGTGCGGTTCGTCCGGCGCGGGCTCCTCGAGGTCGGCGAGCTGACTGTCGAGCAGGCTCGACGGCATGAAATGCGCTTGCCGGGCGGCCAGGCGCGACGCAATCGTCGCCCTGGTACCCGCCAGGTGCACGAACACGACACCAGAACCGCCTCGATTGATGACCTCGCGATAGGACCGCTTGAGAGCCGAGCAGGTGATGAGCCCGTTCTCCCCAGCATCGAGGCGCTCTTCGATCCATTCCGCGACCGCCGCGAGCCACTGCCGGCGGTCCGCGTCGTTTAGGGGTTGTCCCGAGCTCATCTTCTCGATGTTCGCGGGAGAGTGCAGCGCGTCGCCCTCCTGGAACGGCCAGCCGAGCCGGCCGGCCAAGATTTCGGCCACCGTCGACTTCCCTGAGCCGGACACGCCCATGAGAACCAGCACCACTGGTTTCGGCAATGGAGCCCTGGCTAGTCCCAGTGCGCGAACTCTTCGCGCATGCCTTGCGCGCCGATGCGGTAACGGTCGCGGCCAAGGGCAAGAGCCGTCGCCACCACCAGCAAGACCACGGCCACCGCGGCGAAGGCCGCGAATAGATAGCCGGCCTGTGCGACGGTCAGCAGCGCGCGCAGTGAAACGACCGCCAGGGCCGCGCCGCCGCCGGCCAGTAGAACTCGACTGCGCAAGACGATTCCCGCGCCGACCGTGATCGCGCCCTCGATCAGCAGGACGACCAGCCAGTAGAGGTCTCCCGACACGGTCAGCACCGCGGCCCAACCCATCACCAGTCCCATCCCGAAGGCGACGATGAGCTGGCGGATGTGCACGTCGACGTGGAACTCGTGCTCGGTGCGCAGGCGGATGCCGCACGCGACAAGTCCCAGCCCCGGCGGCACAAGCTGCCAGGATGGAAGCCCGACGTCACGCGCGACGAAATATCCAGCGGTGGTCGCGGCGATGATCGCGAGGTAGAAGTTAGGCCGGTCTTTGTAGGTCTGCGCATCGAGCCACAGCACGCCGCCCGTGATCAGCAATCCAGCCGCCGCCAGCACGGCGCCGAGACTGTGAGAACCAGTGCGGTCTGGGAAGAAGAATCCAGCCGCGCCGGCGACGCCCAGCAAACCGAGGCCGAGGTACCGATGCATGTCGACCATTCGCTCGTGACCAAGCCAGAGCGTGGAGATTCGACCCGCGACCCAGATCAGCAATCCGAGCACGCCGAGCGCGGCGGCGTCGTAGATCGTGTCCGCGTTGTGGGTGTAAAGCAGCGTCATCGCTCCGACCAGCGCGGTCGCCGCAGCGATCGGAAGCACCCAGCGCGCGCGCTCCTGGAGCGCGGCGGTGTAAACCTGCGGCGCGTACGCGAGCAGCGCGATCCCTGCCGGGTCCGGGTATCCGCCGGCGGACATCGCCAGCAGAGCGCCGACCGCAATGGTGATCCCTCCGGCCTCGATCGACAGCGCCCACCTGCGCCCGAAGCTCACCCTTACCATCAGGCCGGCGAGGCCGACGATCCAGGCCAGACCCGCCATCCATATCTCCTCGAGCTCCACGTCCTGGGTGCGCCCGAGGGCGACGACGACCAGGTGCAGCGCCGGTACGAGCAGGAGTGAGGCCGGGTAAGCGAGGAACCACCCTTGGCGGCGGATGCCGGCGCTCACGGTCAACGCAGCCAGCGCGACGAATTCGATAGCCATTAGACCCGGCAGCGCCTGGGCGTACGGCCAGAGGTAGATGATCGGAGCCAGGGCCAGCACAGCGGCGATCGCGTACCACCGCTCGACCTCCGCCTTCGCGCGGACGTGCCATTCGGCGTGAGCGGCCGCGATCGCCAGGGCGATCAGGCCCATGAAGGCCGCATCGAGTCTGAGCACCGCCGTGCCCAGGAGCACAGCGGTGGTGGCCGAAGCGGCGGCGAGGGCACGGACCGCCGGCCGCAAACGGCGCACGAACGGCACTGCCGGAATGAGCGACCAGCCGAACAGGAAAGCCGCGGCGACGAATGCGGTCGCCGGCTGCTCCCACTGTGGCACCTCTTGCCTCAGTGCAAGCACGCCGCCGAGCAATGCTGTCGCGAGCAGGACCGTGAATGCGCTCTCTTCGAGATTCGGGCGCATCCAGACGCGACGCAGTGCCGCCCACACGCCGGTGAGCACAAGCGCCGCGACCGCGATGGCGGCGCCTTGCCACGGAAATGCGACCTTCGCGATGACAAGTGATATGGACGCCATCGCGAGCGTGCCCCAGGCGATCCACGGCGTCTCTAGGTTCGCGCGTGCGAGCGCCTGCCACCAGTAGGCGGTTGCGATCAACCCAAACGCGATCGTGAACCGCCACCACAGCAGGTTGTCGGGCCCGGTGAAGCACAGGAGCAGCGCTGCCAGCGCGGTGATGTGCACGAACCAGCGGCGCCCGGCGACCGCCACGGAGTGCCGGCGCAGGGCCCGCACCTGAGCGATCGCCGCGTAGAGGAGGGCTAGCAGCGCGTCGAACGGACCGCGCCAGCCCTGGGCATTGAGGGCGTCGACCCCTACGAACCAGGCGATCGCGAAGAGCGCGCGCGTGGTCCAGTCCGCGAGGCGGACCGCTTTGAGTTCGCTGGCGATTCCAAACGCCAGCGACGACACGACAAAGGTGGTCGGGATCTCCCAGCGTCCCGGCCCGATCATGGCGTCGGTCAGCTCGACGACCACGAGCACGAGCGCTGCATATAAGAAGGACGAGGCGTGGCGGGTCAGCGGCTTGAACGCCGTACTGGCAAATGGCAGGACGTAAACGAGCAGCGCGATTGCGGTCAAAGTCGCCGTCCAGGGGCCGAGCTCGAGGGCTCTTCCGGTAGCCGCGAGCGCGAGCGGCAGCGCGGCCCGAACCGTGTAGCCGGTGAGCTCGGTCCGGCCCAGCCAGAAGTCGGCCGCGTACAGGGTGAACGCGAACCACAAGGAGCTCGCCACGGGCCAGGTCTCACCCAGGGCGTTTTGCCAGCACGCAATCCCGAAGCCGGCCAAGACTGCGAGGTGGAGATGGGCGGGGTGGGCTCGATAGACACGTCCGACCGCGCCGAACTCGTCCGGCGTTCGCGCAAGGCCGATCAGCGGAACCGCCACGAGCATCGGAAAGAGAAAGTGGTAGGAGCTGATGCCCATCGGCCCGACCAACGCGGCCGCGGCTAGCACCAGCGAGGCTTCGCCCGCCCAGGCGCGGCTCGGGTGCGGCGACAGTGCCTGCCACGCCAGGTAGGCAAAGGCCAGGGTCGCGAGCGTCGCGGGCCACAGCCAGTCGGTGGGTTCGTGGCTGAGCATCAGCAGCACGGCGATCGCCCCGGTGCCGTGCGCGAACCACGGGAAATCCTGAAAAACCGGGTCTCGCTTGAGGCGCTCCCAGGCGCCATAAACCAGCGGCGTGAAGGCGAGAACGGTCGGCCTCCAGTGCTCGCCGCCAATTGCGCCCGACACACCCCACGCCGCGACCGCGATGGCCACGCCCGACATCAGGCCGTACGAGCGCAGGCCAAGGCTGAGGGCCAGGCCGCCATAAACGAACGCACAGGCGGCACCTGTGACCGCCAGGGCCTGGTCGACGGTGATCCCTCGCGAGCCAAGCGCGAGGAACGTCCAGGCTGCGACACCCACTAGCGGAAGCAGCACGGCGGCAAGCGCCGTATAGATCTGGCCGACCGAGCGCAGGTCCGGTCGACCCAGGGCAACGTACCCGGCCGCCGCGAAGATGATGTCGAGCGCAACCACCGCCGCCAGCCGCACGCCGCCGCCAAGGCCGACTGTGCCGTACAGCTCGAACAGCACGGTGGCGACGACCAGCAGGAAGGCGCCAAGCGACGCAAGGATGAGGACCGAGTGCTCGGCAAAGAGGTCCCGCAAAGAGATCGGCGGACGGGCGGGAGCGGCCGGGACAGCGGCCCGCGCGGGGAGTGGGGCCGCAAAGGGTTGACCCGCCGCCTCGCCGTGGGCAGGTCTAGACGCCGCCGCGGTCGCGGTCTCGGCTCGAGGCCGCAGCGGCTCGGACCACGTGCTGAGCGCCGCTGAGCGAGCGGCATATTCGAGCTCGATCGCAGCGGCCGCTTCCGGTGAGATGAGGCTCAGCGCTCCCATCTCACGCGCCTCCTGGCGGGCACGTTCATAATGCGCGAGCTCCCAGAGCACGCGGGATCGGTTATCGGCGTAGCCGGAAGAAACACCGGCCCTGAGCCGGATTATCGCCGCCACCACATCAGCCGGAAGCCCTGCCTCGAGGGCTGTGATCGCGACGTCGGTCGCGGCCTCCGCGTAGGCCGGCTGGGTGGTGAGGGTCCGGGACCACGGACCCCATTCCCGCCGGACCTTCTCGATCGCCTCGGGCGAGAGCTTGGCCCGGGTCCTGGGCGCGGCCGGCTGGTTATCCACCGATTAGCTCCGAGCGTAGTGTCGGCAAGTGGCCCTGGATTGTCCAGAAAGTTCGCATGGCGGCAGCGTGAGGCCACCGCAGTATCTCAGTCAGTACTTTTCAGTCTCATTAACGGTCTCAATCTCACGGACCCCGCCGCGTTCGTCTACGGTCGGGACACTTGAAATCACAAAGAGCGACCTGGTCGTGGCCGGCCCAGGCGATCCTGGCCGTACTTTTGCTCGTGGCGTGCGGCGGACCTCAAACCGCGGCCGCGACGCCCTCGTCCCACTCGCCGGCGCCGAGTCCGACCCCAACTCCTATCGCGGTATCCCCATCACCCTCTCCACCGCCTCCACAGCGGATGGAGACATCGCTGCCGGTGGCCCTCGAGGAATCCGGCGCCGCCGCCGCCGGTGGAAACCTTTACGTGATCGGTGGCTTCGACGCAGCGGGTAACAGCCTGAGGACGGTCTGGGTGTTCGACGGGAACGCGTGGAGCGCCGGCCCCCGGCTGCCGCTCGGCCTGGATCACACGTCTGCCGCGACCCTCGACGACCACGTTTACGTCGCCGGCGGTCACAGCTTCGGAAGCGACAGCGCACGGTTCTTCCGCCTCGACGGTTCGTCCTGGACCGAGCTCGCCGCCATGCGGCATCCACGCGGTGGCCACACGCTCCTCGCAACAGCTGGTCGCCTGTACGTAATCGGCGGCAACAACGCGGCCGCCAACGTCGCGCCGGCCGAGGTCTATGACCCGAAGGCGGGCGCCTGGTCCGACCTACCCGCACTGCCCACCCCGCGCAACCACCTCGCTGGATTCGTTTTCGGCTTCAGCGCATGCGCCGCCGGTGGCCGCTCACCCGCCACCAGGCGCGTCGACTGCTTCGACACCGAGAGCTCGTCGTGGGTTCGGTTTCCAGATCTTCCGCAGCCCACGAGCGGCGCCGGAGCGACGGCATTGGAGGACGGCAGGGCCGTGATCGTCGGCGGCCAGGACGCGGGGGAGACCAGGATCAACGACCAGTTCGCCGAGCTGCCAGACCCGACCGCCTGGAACGCGCTAGGAACCATGCTTGTGCCGAGGCACGGATTCGAGCTGGCGCTCTTCGAAGGTCGCGCGTGGGCATGCGGCGGAGGCTCGCTCCCAGGCCTTCACCCCGTCGCGACGTGCACATCGGTGGTGTGACCGGGGCTAGTCGCGGGATTCTGCGGGCTGCATCTCCCATTTCCACGGCGGCTCGGCGCCGGCGCGTGTGCACGTCAGCGCTCCGGCCAAGCATGCGAAGTCGAGCGCTGCCTTCAGCTCTTCTCTCTCAAGCGACAGATCTGGGCGGATGGCGTGGTGGTCGTGCAGCCAGGCCAGCAGCGCGGCGCCGAAGGCGTCACCGGCTCCGATGGTGTCGACGACTTCGACGCGCGGAGCCTCAACGTGCATTTGCTCGTCCCGGTGGGCTCCGAAAGCCCCCCGGGCGCCGAGGGTCACGACGGCCAGGCTCGCTCCGGCGGCGAGAATCTGAGCCGCCGCGAGCTCGTGGTCTAACCCCGGGTAGATCCAGGCGAGATCGGCCTCGCTTGCCTTGACGATCGTGCTTTGAGAGATCGCTGCCTGGAGACGCTGACGGTACTCGGGGTCAGGGACGAGCCCGAC
>JGI12635J15846_10005368_pt1 | contig 11069 bp, 10 predicted proteins | sample BlaSpr_A8_OM2_M2_FD_15846 | JGI IMG/M metagenome (IMG submission 15846) | reverse complement strand
CCGGTTGTCACGCCAGTGGCATCGCCGGGTAGCTATGTTCGGAAGAGATAACCGCTGAAAGCATCTAAGCGGGAAACTCGCCTTGAGATGAGATATCCCTGGNGCTTCGAGCNCCTTGAAGGGTCGTTCTAGACCAGGACGTTGATAGGTCAGGTGTGGAAGTGCAGTAATGCATTAAGCTAACTGATACTAATTGCCCGTAAGGCTTGATCCTATAACCAGTGTGTTTCACGTTGGCAAAACGCCAGCCCAAACACCAGGTTGAGATCAGTGTTGTGCCTAGTAACAAACACAACCCAAAGCAACACCAGTAACAACGAGGCGCTCAGGTTTAACCACCCAGAGTGAACTCGACTACTTCTTCCCCAGATTGGTTGTAGCGCCCAAACCGCGATACAACACCCCCTCATGCCTGATGACCATAGCGAGTTGGTACCACCCCTTCCCATCCCGAACAGGACCGTGAAACGACTCCACGCCAATGATAGTGCGGATTCCCGTGTGAAAGTAGGTAATCGTCAGGCTCCTCATTTGCTGCCAGCAACTCAGCAGCTAACAAAAACCCCACCCCACACGGTGGGGTTTTTGCGTTTCTGATCACCTATAACACCATCCATTCGGAATACACCTACCCAACGGCTTCCGCATCGTTCAACACGCTAAAATAGCCTCTCAGCCGGATGTGTTCACGGCTTTTGCAAAACAGGTCCCCATGCTACGTCTAAGCGAAATCAAGCTGCCGCTTGAGCATTCGGAAAGCGAACTCGAGTCGGCAATTCGCTCACGTCTCGCGCTTATTCATGTCCCTGCCGATAGCCTCATCCGCTATACGGTATTCCGGCGCGCGCACGATGCACGCAAGCGCTCCGACATCAAGCTCACGTATATCGTCGATGTAGACGTGAAGGACGAAGCCGCTGCGCTTCCTCATCTGAACGACCAGCCGCATTGCACCGTGACGCCGGACATGGCGTACAAATTCGTCGCGAAAGCGCCGGAGTCGATGAAGTCACCAAGGCCTGTCGTGATCGGCATGGGGCCGTGCGGCTTGTTCGCTGGATTAATTCTCGCGCAGATGGGCTTTCGCCCGATCATCCTGGAACGAGGCAAGGCCGTGCGCGAACGGACCAAGGACACGTGGGGCTTGTGGCGCAAAAATGTGCTGAACCCCGAGTCGAATGTGCAGTTTGGCGAGGGTGGCGCCGGGACGTTCTCGGACGGTAAGCTGTACAGCCAGATCAAGGATCCCAAGCATTACGGCCGCAAGGTGCTTGAAGAGTTCGTGCTCGCCGGCGCGCCCGAAGACATTCTCTATCTGAGCCGGCCGCATATCGGGACATTCCGGCTGGTCGGGATGGTCGAGAAAATGCGCGCGATGATTCATCAACTCGGTGGGGAAGTGCGCTTCGAGACGCGCGTCGAAGATATTGAGATCGACGATGGCAAGGTGCGAGGTCTCACGCTTTCTAACGGCGAAACGCTGCGCTGCGACCACGTCGTGTTGTCCGTCGGACATAGCGCACGCGATACTTTCGAGATGCTGCACGATCGCGGCGTCTACATGGAAGCGAAACCCTTTTCGCTCGGGTTCCGGATCGAGCATCCGCAAGGGCTTATCGATCGAAGCCGGTTCGGCAAATTCGCGGGACATAAACTGCTGGGCGCAGCCGACTATAAAGTCGTCCATCACTGCAGCAACGGTCGCGCCGTCTATAGCTTTTGCATGTGCCCGGGCGGAACGGTAGTGGCGGCGACGTCGGAACCGGGACGCGTCGTCACGAACGGAATGAGCCAATATTCGCGCAACGAGCGGAACGCGAATGCTGGGATTGTCGTCGGAATCACGCCGGACGATTTCCCTGGCGGTCCGCTTGCGGGTATTGCGTTTCAAAGGCAGTGGGAAGAGCGGGCGTTCGAGCTCGGCGGCGGTGATTACTGCGCGCCGGGACAACTGGTCGGGGATTTTATTGCGAGACGGCCGTCGACATCGCTTGGGTCCGTCGAGCCGTCGTATAAACCCGGCGTGCGTATGACCGATCTGAGTAGCGCATTGCCTGAGTACGTCGTTGAGGCCATTCGCGAAGCGCTGCCTCAGATCGATAAGAAAATCCCTGGGTTCGCTATGCACGACGCCGTGCTGACGGGTGTGGAGACGCGCACGTCATCGCCGATACGGGTTCGCCGAAAGGACGATTATCAAAGCGTGAACGTCGATGGTTTGTATCCTGCGGGCGAGGGTGCGGGATACGCCGGTGGTATTTATTCGGCGGCGATCGATGGGATAGAAGTGGCCGAGGCGCTGGCGTTGAAGATGATGGCGGCTTAGGCCGAAACGTCACGTCTGCCACTCGAGTTCGCACGATGAGTGTTGCGAGTGAAGGTGCGGGATACGTCGGCGGCAGTTATTCGGCGGCGGTCAATGGCATCGAAGTGGCTGTGGCGACGGCGTTGAAGATGACGGTGGCTTAGGCCGTACGTCACGTCAGCACAATTAGCTTTGCAGGAGGGGGTGCCCGATACGCGAGTGACATTTATCGAGCGGCGATCGATGGCATCGACATGACTGCCATGTAGACGGCGCCCGCTCAAGCCTTCGCAGGCGAATGTGCGGTCCTACGGTAAAGGCATTTGTTTCGTCTCAATCAACGGCGCCGAAACGGCCGCAGCGCTGTCGCCAAACATAACGGACGCTTAACCCGCAGCCTCAATCGCAACCCGCACGACCTAGCGCCACCCCTCGGATCAAGTAATCACGCCCACCTGCCACGGCACGAATTCGTTTTGCCCATAACCGTGCGCTTCGCTCTTCGATGCCACGCCCGACGCGCAATCCAGCATCATCTGGAAAATGGCTTCTCCGAGTTGATCGATGGATGCGGTCCCGTCGATAACCCCACCGCAATTGATATCGATGTCTTCTTCTTGCCGCTCCCACAGCGCCGTGTTCGTGGCGAGCTTCAGCGAGGGTGAGGGCGCGCAGCCGTAAGCCGAGCCGCGCCCGGTCGTGAAGCAGATCAAATTCGCACCCGACGCGACCTGGCCAGTCGCCGAGACAGGGTCGTAGCCGGGCGAATCCATGAATACAAAACCCTTCGCATCGATACGTTGCGCGTATTCATAGACCTCCACCAGCTTCGTCGTGCCGCCTTTCGCCACCGCGCCCAGCGACTTTTCGAGAATTGTCGTCAGGCCGCCAACCTTGTTTCCTGCCGACGGATTGTTGTCCATTGCCGCACCATTTCGCGCGCAATAATCCTCCCACCATTTGATGCGCGTCAGCAGCTTCTCGCCGACTTCGCGGCTCACCGCGCGTCGCGTGAGCAGATGTTCTGCGCCATACACTTCGGGCGTCTCCGAGAGAATTGCCGTGCCGCCATGCTGCACGAGCCGGTCGACCGCCGCGCCCAGTGCCGGATTCGCCGAGATGCCCGAATAGCCGTCCGAGCCGCCGCACTGCAGGCCAACGACCAGATGCGACGCCGGCACGGGTTCGCGTTTGACGCGGTTGGCATCGGCAAGTAGTTCTTTCACCATCGCGATACCGCGCTCGATCGTCTTGCGCGTCCCGCCGCTGTCCTGGATCGTGAAGCTGCGCAGTTTCGCTCCGTCATCGTTTAAACCGGCCGAGCCAAGAATCCCCGAAATCTGATTCGTCTCGCAGCCCAGGCCGATGAACAGCACGGAATGGAAGTTCGGGTGGACGGCGTACCCGGCGAGCGTGCGGCGCAGGATCGCGATGCCGTCACCGAGTGAATCGATGCCGCAGCCCAGTCCATGCGTCAGCGCAATCACGCCATCCACGTTCGGGTAATCGGCGAGCGCTTCAGGACGGACATCGCGGCGAAAATGATCGGCGATCGCCCGTGCCACCGTGGCCGAGCAATTCACACTCGTCAGGATACCGATGTAATTGCGCGTGGCGACGCGGCCGTCGTCGCGGCGAATGCCCATGAACGTGGCGGGTTTATCGGCGAAATGGGTTTCACGCATATCGACGCCGAACTCATGCTCGCGCTCGAATTCCGCCATGCCGAGATTGTGGACATGCACGTGCTGGCCGCGCGCGATGGCGTCGAGCGCCACGCCGATGATCTGGTTATAGCGCCGAACGGATTCACCTTTGGCGATGTCACGCGTGGCGATCTTGTGGCCGGGCGGAATCAGCCCGCTCACCACGAGCGGCTCGGTTTCAGACGTGATGCGCGCACCCGACATAAGCTGGCGCGTCGCGATCACGACATCGTCGTTGGGATGAAGGCGGATAACGGTGTGATCGGTGGGCATAAAAAGCATTCCTCAGGACAGCGCCGCAATAAGCCGCCGCTGGTCAATTTTCAAGCCGAGTTGATGCGCAAACTCGACAGCCTGTTTAAAGCGGCGTTGTTTTTTCTCGGCGTGGTTACGCGCGATATCCGACAGCCGATGATCGAGAAACGGATTCTCGAAGCGGTCGCGGACATCGACGAGATAGGCGCGTGCGGCGTCGTGCTCGCCGAGGGCATCGAAGACGGGTAGCACTTCGTCATGCCATGTCGATTCCAATGCCGTGCGCCACGTGTGGTTGCGCATGGCGTCCCGGACGTTGGTGTCGGGCGCGGCTTGATCGGCGAGCCAGAGTTCGGCGAGCATCGTATGGCCGAGGTTGAGCAGGAGAAGCTTGAGGCGCTCGTAGTGGGCGAGGTCGTCGGTGAGCACGATGTCTTTGTGCTCGCAAGGCAGGACCATGGCGGGCTGGCGTTCGATTGCCCATAACGCGTAGGGCTCGGCGATTGCGCCAACGGGATGGATCGGCTCCGAGACGATGCGGTCGACCAGCGAGTTCACCCAAATGCAATCGTGCTGCAGATAGCGGATGAATGCGTCGTCCGCTTGCCACTGCTTTGCAATGCCAATGACGAGATCGCGCAATGTGTCGCCATTACGCGATATGAGTTCGCAGGGAAACAAGGTCAGCGGTTCAGCGCCTGCGATAAACCGGTCGTGTAGCAGCACTGCTAGCTTGGCCGGAAACCCACGGGGGACGGAACTTTCCTTAAGGCTTTGCGCGGTGTCGTCATCGAAGGAGGCGTAGCCCGTATCGCCGGTATTCGACACGATCACCTTGACGTCATGTCGCACGCGTTCGCGTAGCGTGGACCAGTCATCGGCGGCGTTGAGGGCTTCGGTGATTGCATCGCATTGAACGGTGACGTCGATGGTCGCATCGCCTTGCCGGCCGCGAATTCGCAACGGATACACGCTTGAGGCGCGCAACGCGTCGATCCGCGCGCGGCTTTGCGCATTCGATGTGCTCTGCACGACGGTAATCCGTCCGAGCGCCTTGGAAGGTTCACGTCGCGCAGCCTCCGCGACGAACAAATCGACATGTGCCTGGAGAAAGCGGCTCGTGCCGAACTGGAGAATCGGATTGCTCATCGTCTGGTCGGTCGTGTCAGCACTCGACCAGCGCTTTGATGACGCCCGCCGACGGGTCAAGCAGCTTGGGAAACTCGTCCGGCAAATCGCTTAATTTGAGCGTATGCGTGTTGAGCGCTGCCGTGGGAATGAGGCCGGCGCGCATCGCCGCGAGCACGGTTTCGAAGTCGTCTGGCGTAGCGTTACGGCTAGCGAGCAGGGTGGTTTCGCGCTTGTGGAACTCGGGGTCGGCGAACGAGATCCGGTCGCTAACAATCGATATCAGCACGTATTTGCCACCATGTGCAACAAACTCCAGGCCGCGTTCCATTGCTTTCACGTTGCCGGTGGCATCGAAGACGATATCGAAAAACTCGTTGCCGGTGAGTTCGGCGAGCTGTTTTGCATCCGTCGCAGCGCCCGTGGTATCCAGGCGCACGATGTGATCGGCGTTCAGCAGCGTCTCGCAGAATCGCAAGCGGTCTTCGCGGCCATCCAGCACGGTGACTTCCGCACCGCGCAGCTTCGCGAAGATCAGCGCCGCCATTCCGATCGGCCCGGCGCCGACCACCAGCGCGCGCTGCTTCGGCTGCACGTCCGCTCGCGCGACTGCGTGCGCACCGATGGCAAGGAATTCGATCATCGCGGCCTGATCGAGCGTCACGCCGTCGGCCTTGAACACAAATGCCTGCGGCACGGCGAGTTGCTCGACCAGGCCACCATCGGTATGCACGCCCAGGACGCGAATATTCATGCAGCAATTCGGTTTCTTCGCCCGGCACGCGATACATTTTCCACATGCCAGATAGGGCATCACATAAACCTGATCGCCCTTCGCGACGCGCGCACCGGCCGGCGCCGATTCCACGATTCCCGATAACTCATGCCCCATTACCCGCGGATACGACAGATACGGCTGGTTCCCGGTGTAGATATGCAGGTCCGTGCCACACACGCCGACGCGCTTGATGCGGATCAGCACGTCGTCGATACCGGGTTCAGGCGACGGCCGATCAATCAGAACGAGCGTGCCGGGTTGTTCGCAGATGACAGTTTTCATGGGGATGGGACGATTTTTTTGGCCTTACCAGAATGCATGTTAATTTCCTAAAACGTAACTGGTCAAGCCAATTAGCCGCGGCTAGGGGTTTGGCCTGACCATCGGCGCCGTCGTTGTTTAGAATTCAGCCTTTCCGCCGATACGGCCAGCACGTCCAAAAAAGGAGCCTTTGTGGTTGTCAAACCCATCGAGACGCGTCGTCTCTACCTTCAGATCGCCGATAAACTGCGCGCTCTGATGGAAGAACAGGGCTTCGCGCCGAACGGCCGCCTGCCGTCCGAGCGCGAACTGGCGCTGATGCTCGGGGTTTCGCGGCCGTCGGTGAGAGAGGCGCTGGTAGCGTTGGAACTGGAAGGGCGCGTCGAGATCCGGATGGGTTCGGGCGTCTATATCTGCGCGCCGGCGGCGCCCGGTTCGCGCCCGAATCTGCCGCCCGGAACCGAGTTCGGCGAAAGTCTGCTTGAAATCATGACAGCGCGGATGGTGATCGAGGGTGCGATCGCGGCGAATGTCGCGGCGTTTGGCAAGCCCAAGGCGCTCAAGGCACTGCGCGAGATTTACGAAGGCATGGCCCGGGAAGTGGCGAACGGACAGATTCCACTGGCGGCGGATCGCGCGTTTCATCTGGCCGTGGCGCAGATGTCAGGAAACGATGTTTTGGTGCGCACGGTAGCGGCTCTCTTCGACGAACGGCATAGTCCGCTGTCGTCCAAGCTGCGGGTGCATTTTGAGGGAGAGGAAACGTGGGCGGCCGCGTTGAGCGAGCACAAGGACATACTCGACGCGCTCGAAGCACGCGATGCCATTCAGGCTCAGGCTTCTATGCAGCGCCATTTGAAGGCGTCGTACGAGCGGCTGATGACGCGCCGCAAGCACTAAAAATTTGCTTCAGGCCAGCCCGCGATGGACCCGGACTGGCCGCCAAAAAATGCACAAACAGCGCAAAACCAGCGCTCAGCCAGGATAAGCCTCGTCCACTTTCAGCCCGGCGAGCTTGAAGATCACGCGCAGCGTCTGCGGAGCGATCTCGCGCCGCGAGGCGAGTGTGGTCAACACGAAATCCATCACTTTCGCGTACTTGAGCATGGTCAGGCACGTTTCCATGTCGGTGGTGCCGTCGCGCATGACTTCTGCGAGCCGTAACATTTCGCCTGAAATTTCTCGAGCCATTTCGAGTTCAAGTTGCTGCTTTTCGCTCCACTCGGGCATTGCGGTGAGCTTTGCAAGCATTTCCTGAAACTGCTGTTCGGCTTTACTGTCTCGGATTGGGTCCATCGCCGTCCTCATTTCGTTCGCGTGTTCCCTCTGGGAACGCGCCGTGTGCGTTAGGTGTTACGTAACAGGCTGCGCATCGACGTGACATCCAGTGCCTTTCACCGGTCGTGGCCCCAAGCTTTGCCAAGGTCATCAGTTCGTCGCGCCCGCCTTGCTACCAGGGCGTGCTGCTATAAAATTCGCGGCTTGGTGCCGCCGTTATGTCCGTCCATCCCGTTGGTTGTCCCGCTCTAAATGCACGAAATGTTCCATCTGAAACCGAGGTTCTTCAGTGCTTGTGCTGAAAAAGTCGAACCTCATTTGAGCCGTCATCAGTTTCCGATGTTGCGTCATGCGGGAGCGTCTATGCGCTTTTGGGTAAACTTACCGATCTACATCGATACAACCAGCGGTTAGCGCACACTTCGCGCCGAATTTTCCGCGTGACCCCGCCTACAGAATCACTACGGTATCCAGACGATGGCCAAGAAGTCCCGGGCGCCTAATGCGCCCATCGCATCAACGGATTCGTCCGAACAAAAGCCGGAATCTTCGGCCAAGCACGACATTCGTCCCGGTCAGTCCCTCGAACTTTTGAAGGAACTGCACATCTTGACGCGCGACGGCAAGATGAATCAAGACAGCCGTCGAAAGTTGAAACAGGTCTATCACCTGTTTCAGTTCATCGAACCTTTGCTTGCGGAAATTCATACAAAACAGGGTTCGGTGACGCTGGTCGATCATGGAGCGGGCAAGTCCTACCTTGGCTTTATTCTCTACGATCTCTACTTCAAAGCTCTGCGCGATCGGTCACATATCTTTGGCATTGAGACGCGTGCGGAGCTGGTCGAAAAGTCGGAGGAATTGGCCGCGCAGCTGGGATTCGATGGCATGTCGTTTGTGAATCTATCGGTGGCCGAATCGATTACGTCAGACCGTTTGCCCGAAACGGTGGATATCGTCACGGCATTGCATGCGTGCAATACCGCAACCGACGACGCCATTCATTTCGCTTTGCAGAAGAAAGCGAAAAGCATTGTGGTCGTGCCGTGTTGCCAGTCGGAAGTTGCATCGGTGTTGCGCAAGAACAAGGGGCATTCGCTCTCGAAGAACGTGCTGGCGGAGATGTGGCGGCATCCGCTGCACACGCGTGAATTCGGGAGTCAGATCACGAACGTGCTGCGCTGCCTGCAACTGGAGTCGCATGGGTATCAGGTCAGCGTGACGGAGCTCGTCGGCTGGGAGCACTCGATGAAAAACGAATTGATCATCGCGCAGTTCAAGGATCTGCCGCGCGGGAAACCGGCGCAGCGTCTCTCCGATGTTCTCGAAACGCTCGGTCTCGAAGAGATGCACGAGCGGTTCTTTACGACTTGATGCTAGGGCTTGACGCCGGCGTCGCGTTTCATGTGTTCTAGCCAGCCGGCGTGGCCGAGACGACGCAGCGTCGCCATGTTGCGTTCGTAGATATCGGCGGCGTCAGGGAACGCATCGACCGCGCGTTCGATGCTCGCTTCGCGCAGCAAATGGAAGATCGGATAGGGCGCGCGGTTCGTGAAATTTTCGATGTCACCGGGCTCGGCGTCATCGAATTGATAGTCCGGGTGGAAGCTCGCGATCTGTAGTTCACCTTCCAGCCTGAGCTGCTTCAGGAGCGTATCGGCCAAATGAAGGGCGTCGTTGTAATCGCTGAAATCCGCCAGCGCGTGCGGGACGATCAGCAGCGTGGTGTCGGTCTTTTCCGGATCGCTGTCCGCCAGATGCTTGAGTTCCGTTTCGATATCCGCCAGCACATCTTCGAACGTGCGCGCCTCGCTGACGGCGTAGCGGATTTGGTCCTTCACATACACGGCTTTGGCGAACGGGCACAGGTTCAACCCGATGACCGCGCACGTGAGCCAATGCCGCGTCGAATCAATGATCTCGTCGTTCACGGTTCAGCCCTGCCTTCACCGCACGCGCTGCGCACCAGCAGCGCGGCCGTGGCCGGCGCACTGCGCATCGGTCCGCAACCTGGGCCGAAAGTCTGACTCGTCGCGTACACGCCCTCCACGAGCAATGCGAGGGAATCGGCGAGAAGTTGAGGATCGGCGGCGCCCGCAGCCGTCGATAACTCCAGCAACCGTGCCATCAAATACTCCTTGTTGCACGCCACCGAAACCCGCGCCGGATGCTCACGGTCAGCGAATTCGCATGCCACGTTCACGAATGGACAGCCGCGATAATCCGGGTTCGACGCACGTTCGACAAGGTCGGTAATGCTCTGCACGAGCGCCTGGGCCGGTTCGCCCGGATGTTTTGCGATGCTGCGCTCGATCCGCTCCCGGAAGCGTGCGTCCATGCGCCTGAGGTACGCGACCACGAGATCGTCCTTCGACGAAAACTGCCGGTACACGCTCATCTTGTTCACGCCGGCGCGTTCGACCACCGCGTCCACGCTGATCGCGCGGATCCCGTCGCGATAAAAAAGACTCTCCGCGGCATCGAGCAATTGTTCCTGCGCGGTGGCGCCGTCCATGTGCCGGCGCACGGGTTTTTTATCGGCGACAGGATCTTCATTCGATACACGTACCACAGCCATGTCCTTTACTTCCAAAGGGATTCTTGACATGTTACCGAGCAGTCACTAAGCTCGCAACCTAAATGTGACTGAGCGGTAACGTTCGTCGATAAGATAACCAGATAGCAAGAAGAAATCGGAGCGAAGGATGAATTGGGCAGCGAGGCGGCTTTCGGGCCGCATGCATTACGCGTGGATATCGGTCGGCGTCGTGTTTTTTGTGTTGCTCGCGGCCGCCGGCACGCGTGCGACCCCGAGCGTCATGATGTTGCCGCTCGAACAGCAATTCGGCTGGAGCCGCGCGACCATCTCGCTCGCGATCTCCATCAATCTCGCGCTATACGGCCTGACCGGACCGTTCGCCGCCGCCGCGATGCAGCGTTTTGGCGTGCGCCCGACCGTGCTTGCCGCCCTAGGAACGCTGGCAACAGGCGTGGCGTTGTCGTCGCTGATGACCGCACCGTGGCAGATGATCCTGGTGTGGGGCGTGCTGGTGGGTGGGGCCACCGGCGTGGCTGCGATGACACTGGCAGCGACGGTGGTGAATCGCTGGTTCACGTCGCATCGCGGGCTGGCGATGGGGATTCTCACTGCAAGCTCGGCCACCGGTCAGCTCGTGTTCCTGCCGGTGCTCGCCGCGATTGCGGAGCGCTTCGGCTGGCGTCCCGTGGTGCTGGTCGTGGCGGCTGCGGCGGCGCTGGTATTGCCTCTGGTGGCTTGGCTGCTGCCGGAGCGTCCCGCCGACCTCGTGCTGCGTCCGTTCGGCGAAGCCGCCGATGCGCCGCCGCCCGTGGCCGTCGC
>JGI12635J15846_10005367_pt1 | contig 11071 bp, 15 predicted proteins | sample BlaSpr_A8_OM2_M2_FD_15846 | JGI IMG/M metagenome (IMG submission 15846) | reverse complement strand
GAGGACCTCACCCGTGACCAGTCACTGGCCGACCTGCGGACACTGCGCATGCTGGACCTGATCGAGCCAGTCGGGCACGCCCGCACCCAGCGGTACATCGGCGGTCCCGCCCTCCGGGCAGCCCGCCGAGAGGTCCAGGCCGACGTCCACAAAGACTTCTTCCGCGAGCCCTATCCCGACATCTAGCTCAACCCCGCAGCACGGCAAGCCAGGACTGGCGGCCGGCCAGGGACTTCGAGTTCGCTGTACCGCCGTCTCCCACACCGTAGATCATGAGTAGTGTCCGGCCTGATCAGCAACGGCGAATATGGCGCCGGCTGCCGCCGTATGGTTCGTCAGCTCCTTGCACGTCAGGTCCCAGGACGCCGGGAACCGGCGTCTAGCTGGCGACGCTGAGCGGGTGGATCTGGTCGAGCGCGTCGCCGATGCGGTCCCTCTCGATCTCCAGGTCATATCGTGCCTGAAGGTTCAGCCAGAAGCGTTCCGATGTCCCGAAGAATCGACCTAGCCGCAGGGCGGTGTCGGCACTGATGCGGCGCTGGCCGTGGACGATCTCGTTGATCCGCCGTGCCGGGACCCCGATCTGCTTAGCCAGCAGGTACTGGCTTACGTTCAGCGGCTGGAGGAATTCCTCCAGCAGGATCTCACCGGGATGGACGGGCGTCATGATGACATCCGCTGCCATGAATCCTCCTTGTCAGTGGTAGTCGGTGATCTCGATGTCCTCAGGTCCAGCGTCGGTCCACCGAAAGCAGATCCGCCACTGCTGATTAATCCGGATGCTGTGCTGGCCCATACGGTCCCCGACCAGCTTCTCCAGCCGGTTGCCAGGCGGGATCCGCAGGTCGGTCAGTGTCTCCGCGGCATCAAGCATCGCCAGTTTCCGCCAGGCCACACGCTGCAGGGGCGTGTCGAGCTTCTTCGACCGCCGCCGCTCCCAGATGGCTTCGGTGTCTTTGTCCTTGAAGGATCGCAGCACGAACCTGATAATAACGCATCACGTTATTAACGTATCACGTTATCAATGCGGCGTCCACGCTGGGCGGGGATTTCCGGGACGGGATGGCCGGTGATCCGCTGCTCATCCCTGATACGCACCAGCTCGACGATGCCGAGCTGGGAGCTGGACAGCCAATCCGGCTCGCGCAGAACGTCCGGTGGCTCCCGTCCGCGCGCAACGCGCTAGCGGCGATTGCCAGCGTTGCAAGCAGGAGGCGATTCCGAGCCTGATGCTCATCGTAGGCCTCGTCGAAAATCGCGAGGATCGCGCTAGTGTCGACGATGAGCGCAGTCATCCGCCAAGACCATCAGCAAGCTCAGCATCGATCTCCGCTGCATCCAGCGGCCGCGAACTCCGGAACCCGCCGATGGACGGCGCCGTCCGGGGCGCACGCTCATCAATCAGCTTGTCGATCTCCTGCGCCAGCGTGATCCCATCAGCGGCGGCCAGCCGGTGAAGCCGGTCCCTGGCGACCTTAGGCACCTTGATCGTCGTGACAGTCATACCGGCAAGTATGCCGGGCTGCCGGCCGATGCCACGCTTGCCGGCGGGCCGCGAGCGCAGGACCGGTAATCATGCGCCGCTGATTGCCCTGCGAAGATCTTTCATCAGCAGGAACAGGTGCATCGGGTCGGTGGGGCTGACGTCGAACTTGGCCAGGCGCAGGTAGAAGTCGCGAGCACCATCGTTCCCGCAGTGGATGAGCAGGGCGCGGACGCCTATCACCTCCCCCGCGGCCGCGACCCGGCGGAGCGCATCTACCACCAGCGCGCGACCGAGCCCTGCCCCCTGAGTGGATATGTCCACGCCGAGCCGGGTCAGGATGACCACCGGCTGGTGGTAGCGGCCCGCACCCTGGGCCAGCCGTTGCGGAGCCTGGGCTGGTGCGACCGACCCAGCGGCCAGCGCGTAGTAGCCGACCACGCGATGGTTCTCATCCTCAGCGTCGGTAACGACGTAGACCCGTGACGAACCGGACTGGTGCGCCTGCAACGCGTGCGTGATCAGCCACGCCGACTGTGCCGCCGAGCCACAGTCGAACCCGGCCAGCACGTGCGTCTTGGACACCGTCTCGACCGGACCGAACCGTCCGCTCACCGATCAGCCCGGCCAAGCTCAGACCGGTCCAGGACGGTGGGAGCCGTCAGCAGTTCACGCAGCCCCGCGACCTCGGCCGCCGGGCGCTCCAGCGCATGATCGAACGCTTGCCACCCTGCCTCGTCCAGAACGAAGACCCGCCGGTCAGCCAGAATGTCAGCCGCCGCCTCAGTCGCTGTCCTCAGCACAAATGCCGAAACCGTACTGCCTGAGGCGGAACTGGCCGCCTCCAGCAGAGCCTTGTGGGCGGGCTCCAGCCGCAGATGCAGCCGCTCATCCTTTGCAGTACTCATCACACCAGTGTACGCACAACGTACGCCGCAGGTGCGCGGCAGCTCCAACTTTCCCCACAAGGATCAGGACTGCCCGTACTGCGAACCGTCGGCACCGGGGCTCCGCCGGCGGTCGTGCAGGCTGCGGCGACCTGGGGTCAGGGACTGCCGGCTGCGCCCCGGGCTGGCACGTCAGCCCGGCCGCTGAGCCGCGGGCCGCGCCGCTGGCCGGGACGGGACCTGCTGCCGCGGCTGCTTGACCCGGACTGATTCGACGCGGCACTGTCGGCTTATCAACGCGTCCGCACCGAGGATCCCGAGCGCATGCGCCGCCCAATTACGAGAGCTCCGAGAGCTTTCGTTACGCGGCTATGGTCCTGGGATGAGTGTCACCGAAGTGCGCGGCCCAGGCCGCGGCATTAACTCACAGCAGAACCCGCGCTTCCTCCACGTTGCCCTGTCCCGCTAGCACCCCACCGAGCAGAGTGCTCTTCCCGCCGAAGCTACTGAGCATCGCACCTGGTGAGGCTCTGGGCCTGGTCGGCGAGTCCGGCTCTGGCACGTCGATGACCGCCCGCGCCATTGACCGCCTGCTGCCGCCGGGCGCGCAGACCTCCGGCTCTATTGTCTTTGCAAATCAGAACGTCCTAGGTGCTACGCCTGCAGAATTGCGACGCTACCGGGCTGACGTAGCGATGATCTTCCAGGACCCTCGGGCACACACGAACCCGGTGCGGCGAATCGGCGACTTCATGACCGAAGCGCTGCGAGCTCAGGGCGTGCCTTCGGACGAGGCACGGCAGCGGGCTGTCGACATGCTGACGTCGGTCGGCATATCCGATGGCGCCCGGCGCCTTCGGCAGTACCCGCACGAGCTGTCCGGCGGCATGCTGCAGCGGGTCATGATCGGCACCGCCCTGCTCACCTCGCCCAAGCTGCTGCTGGCAGACGAGCCGACCACCGCACTGGACGTCACCATCCAAGCCGAGGTGATGGCCATCCTGGATGAGCTAAGGCGTTCGCTCGGGCTCGCCATGCTCTTCATCACCCACGACCTGGAACTCGCCGCCGCGATCTGCGACCGCACCGCGGTCATGTACGCGGGGCAGATCGTCGAGACCGGGCGTCGACTTCACTGCACAGCGATCCCCTGCATCCCTATACCGCAGCGCTGTCCGCGGCGCGGCCTGATGTGACCCGGACGCTGCTGCGGCTGCGGGCGATCCCGGGGCGGCCGCTGTCCGCGTTCGAGGCTCCATCAGGCTCAAGCGCGTTCGCGCTGCGGTGCGGTGCGGTGCGCGCATGCTTCGCCTGATTGCCTGGCGAATATGCCAGATCTGATATCGCTCGACGGCGGCATGACCCGGTGCATCCGGGCGGTCGAGCTGCGCGGCCAGCTGGAGGCCCTCGATGTCTGACCCTGTGCTCGTCGCCTCTGGGTTGCGGAAGACGTTCGGTGACTTCACCGCCGTGGACGACGTGTCGTTCTCCATACCCGCCGGCGGCTCACTAGCGATCGTCGATGAATCCGGCTCAGGTAAGATCACGATCGCGAAGATGAGCGTGGGGCTGGAGCGGCTCACCGCCGGGTCGATCCTCGCGTGCGGGAACGACCGGTCGCGTCCGGCGCATTCGTCGCGGGACCGGCGGCGGCGCGACAGCGAGGTACAGATCGTGTTTCAGGATCCGTACACCAGCCTCGATCCCCGGCAGAGCGCCGCGGACGCCATCGACGAAGTGCTACGCCTGCACTCCGACCTGACGCCGGCCGCCCGCGGCGCCCGCGTGGCCGAGCTCTGCTCACTCGTCGGGCTGGACGACCGCCAGTCACGCGCGCTGCCCAGGTCCCTGTCCGGCGGTCAGCGACAGCGGGTCGCGATCGCCAGGTCCCTGGCCGCCGAACCGCGGATCCTGATCCTGGACGAGTCAGTCGCGGCACTCGACGTATCGATCCAGGCCCAGGTGCTGAACCTGCTCGCCGACATCCGGACCAGACCGGGGTGTCCTACGTCCTGATCAGCCATGACCTGGCCGTGGTCCGGCAACTCGCCGAGCAGGTCATCGTGCTATGGCAAGGCCAGATCGTCGAGCAGGGCCAGACCGGTGAGGTACTCGACAACCCGCGACACGAGTACACCCAGCGACTGCGAGCCAGCGTCCCCCGCCCCGGCTGGAGGCCCGCCCGGAGGAGGCGCATTTCACATAGTGAATGGTCCCGGCTGCCGCGAGCCCCGGCTCCACCTCTACCGGAACATCCCCTGGATAGGATCGCTGTAGAGGCAGTTAACACGCAGGCTGCTGCCGGGTATTGCTAACGAAGTTTACACCGAACGACTGACCGATTTTCCAATCAACCAATTGTCACTGGCGAACCGCATTCCCGCAACCCCTGGAAATTGCCATATTCAATCAATCAGCGCTAAGCGAACTCCATGAAAACCTACTGATCCAGTCGGTCTCACCCTGAAGGTAATCCGAGAACACGGCTGGTAGCTCGTCGGGGGTCGACAAGAGCGCCCGCCAATGCTTGTCAGGACCTCCGTCTCGGTACTCGATCACATACTGCCCACCCGGCGCGCCAGCTCGATCGCCATACCCCGCTTGTAGATAAAAATTGTGACAGCGTTCTAGTATCACGAACCAATTCTCTCCGGAGATGCTACGGACACTATTGCGCACTAGATCCAGATCCGGATCAGTAATTACTCGACCGTCCGCGAGTTCGAGAGTAACCGGATTATCGGAGACGCTACCAGCTGCTGGTTGGCAAACCGTTGAAGTCTGTGGATCAAAGAATACAAATCCATGATCTCTCGCCAAGTCGCGGACTATCGGAAGCACGCGCTCCGCGAGCGTTGACTGAATCGGCATGATCGCGCAGTCCTCGCCAATGTCAGGCTCCGCAGCCCACGGCAGATCAGTCGCAGCATGTTTGGCACAGAAGCGTTGCACTACCGAATCAACAAACTCCATAATATCCCGTCCAGCGATGAAACTCTGGAACGGTCGCGAGCAAAGTTCGGAATAGAATTGGGCTGCTTCAGCAGCCGTGATCTGCTGCCCCGTAGCTCGCCAGACAGCGAGATCAAAGCTCATATTTCAGCCACACCTTCTCGACCTTTACCCTGGGTTGGGTACCCAACTATTGAATACCCCCACTAGATTGTACCCGCTGTTCGCGCCGACGCTAGTTGCGGTATTGCCAGGCGTGTTGAGCCAAGCGTCTGCAGCTTGTTGACGTGGTGTCAATGGCGAGGTTCCTCTCTTAGTCTCTACTCCATACCAGTCATCATCAATCTGAACCGCGCCATCTACATCCGCTCGCCGACTCCGGGGATATCGACGGTGACTGGGCCACGGGCAACAGGAGCCCCATCGAGCTCTAGTTGATCCAGCGTCGTCCTTTCATCTACAGCACCGACACGGCCGGGAGTTCCATCACTGTTCGCGAATTTTCCATCCGGAGTGCGGCATTGGGTGTTGTGGACGAGGACTGGTGTGCTGAGCGCTTCCCTATAGTGGGTGCCACGGCTAGCTCCCGCTGCGGTCTCGGTTGCGAAGATGTAGAAGTCGTGGTCGTTGTTGCCGGGGATGGTGAGGTCTCACATCCAGCCGTCGCGCTGGCGGGGAACCCAGCCGGTGACCACGGTAGCGTCATCGCTCCCGCCGGGAGTGCGCAGGTGGGTGCCGTACTTCAGGGCCCCGGCCTTCACCCACCGGCCGCCACCCCCGCCCGTACCGGAGACGAAGAACAGGTGATTGCTGGTGGTGTCGATGACCGAGGTCCGCGTCCCGGCCCTGATCTTGAGGTCGTACAGGTCGTTGTCGTGGTGGACCAGGACCGCGGCGACCACCTCCGCCTGGGCCTTCCCGGTCCTGGTGTTCGTGGCCAGTACCTTCTCGCCCACCCTGAGCTGGCTGATCGGAACCGCCGCACCGCTGGCGAGCAGCACCCCGGTGCCGGAAGTGAAACTCTCCCCGCCACAGGATGTTTCCGCCTCTTCCGCCTCCGTCTGCTCGGCGGTGTCCCCGGCCGCATCTCCGGCAGCATCAGCGCCCGCGCCTGCCGCGTCTACCGCGCTGTCCGCGCCCAGCGCCGCGATCCTGGCGATGTCGGCGCGCCCTCAGCCGCATCAGTCAGCGGGTCCAGGCCAGCCTGCAGCACGTTCACCACAGTCAGCGCCACCGCCCCGGCCACCAGCGCAGCCTGCTCCAGCCCCTTGGCATGCGCGGCTATCACCTTGCCCACCTTCGCCGCCGCATGCGCCACCGCCTTGACCGCCTTCTTCACCGCCCGGCCGACGCCGTCCGCCAGCTTCTTGGCCTTATGCAGCGCCAGCGACGCATACTCCTTTGATCAAAAAGCAGCCACATCATGCGCCGCCGCCGCCTCATCAGCCGCAGCCAGCCCGACCAGCGCCTGCGCCTCCCGCTCCGCCGCATCAGCAGCCAGCACCTGCCCCCACGGGTCATAACTGGTCGAAGACGTCATCGACGTACCGGACGCGCTGAACGTACCGGACAGGTCGTTGTGCCCGTCATCCAGCGCGATCACCTGCGCCCCGCCGGCATCCACGCCGGTGATCTGCCCCGACGGATCCCGCGAATAGGTATCCGCCGAATCCAAGCTGACCTCGTCGGTCATCCCGTCATAGGACAGCGTGTCACTGAAGGCAGAGTTACCCGCCTCCGTGGAGCCCAGCAGCCAGTCCACCGCATCCCAGGCGAACCCGGAAGGTCCATCGGTGACCTGCTGCCTGTACACAAACGAGCCGACTGGACGGCGAGCGACCGCAGTGGCGGCTTGTGCGAGCCCAGCGCCACGCCACCCTCCAGAAGAAACTAACCGACGCCGGAGGCAAGCATTACCGTCATCCACGAAGCACAACGGCCTGACGCGACGAGCAAGGCCACCACATGCCCACCCCGTTCATCCCCGAGAACTGCGCACCCAGGCAAGCTCTGCTCCAGGCCCGAGCTCGGCGACGGCCGCCAGGCCAGCCGCATCCGCCCGGATCCTCGCAGACGAAGGCAGGGGTCCTTCGGCTGCCTGAAACTGCAGCTCGTGGCCAACTCCTGGGACACCCCAGATCGCTACCCTGCAGTATGCGTTCCCTTGATAAGCGGCGGTCTCCAGCCGCGTTCGAAAGCAAGCCGTTCACCCTCAGTAATAAGCTGATTAACGGCCGCCTCATCGATGCCGAGCCTGCCGACAGCAGCAGCCGTGAACACCCCCCGTAGCACGTAGCGCTGACCGCGCGTGATGTCAATGACGGTGATATCAGTCTCGTCGAGGGCGTAGCGGATAAGTGCCTCAGCCGCCAGCTGATCAACAGCTACCTCGCTGGCCGCCGCCTCCCGAGTATCTTCGACGAAGGCCGAGATATCCCCGATGCTGTATTCGGTCCCGAAAAAGCTACGCATGGCCTGCTCAAAGACTGCCTCGACAACTGCCGGCTCGTCGTCGTTCCAGCCATCCCTGCCTCCATTGACCATCCCACTGAGCCTGCGCCGTTCTTCGTCTTGCCGCAGAAGCATCGCCCGCAGCAACTGGCCTATGTAAGTGCGCGGCTTCGCACGAGACACCGACCACGACCGGAATCCCGTCGTGCGTTCCGGCTCCATTCCACTCCTTACTAGTCATTTGCACCTAGCAGGCAGTTACGCCGACACCGTCGCGGGAAGGGTGCCCTAGCTTCACGTGACGGCACTCTATCACCCTCCTCCGGATCTTGAGTTCCACCAAAGCCACACCGCCCGGCCCATCATCACTGCCGCACCCGCCGCTGTCACAGGGTCGAACCCGCTACCTGGAGGGGCTGTAGTCATCACGGGAGCCGGAGATGGCATCCCGGCAGTAGATCCAGTAGCCATCGGACCATGGTCGATTTGCTGCAGTACTTTCTCGCCCGCATTTGTGAGTGTTTCAGTAAGGCCCTTCAAGTTATCCGTGGTCTCGCCGCTTTCCGCAGCCTCGGCCAAGGTGGGTCCCGCACCCCCGTCCGCAGCAAGGTCCGTGATCTCGCCGGTGCTGTCTGCCACGAACCGTGCGGGCGGTGCATCAGCGCCCTTTGCAGCATCACCGCAGTTGTGGACGAGAACATCAGCGGCGATTGTGTCGATGTAGAAGTCGTGGTCGTTGTTGCCGGGGATGGTGAGGTCCCACATCCAGCCGTCGCGCTGGGCCGGGATCCAGCCGCCAGTCACCACCGCAGTGTCGCTGCTGGCGGGTGCGCGCAGATGGGTGCCGTACTTCAGCGCGCCGGCCTTGACCCACCGGCCGCTTTCTCCGCTCATACCGGGGACGAAGAACAGGTGGTTCGACGTGGTGTCGATGACCGAGGTCCGCGTCCCGGCGCGGATCTTGAGGTCGTACAGGTCGGTGTCGTGGTGGACCAGGACCGCGGCGATGGTCTCGGGCTGGGTCTTCCCGGTCCTGGTGCTGGTGGCCAGGACCTTCTCACCGACCCTGAGCTGGCTGATCGGAACAGCAGCACCGGACGCTAGCAGCACCTTAGTCCCGGCCGTGAAGCTCTCCCCGCCAACGGCAGGACACGATGCTTCTTCCTCTTCGGCCTCCGTCTGCTCGGCGGTGTCCCCGGCCGCGTCCCCGGCGGCATCAGCGCCCGCACCTGCCGCGTCTGCCGCGCTGTCGGCTCCGACGGCGGCGATCCCGGCGATGTCTGCGCCCTCAGCCGCGTCGGTCACCGGGTCCAGGCCGACCTGCAGCACATTCACCACAGTCAGCGCCACCGCCCCCACCACCAGCGCAGCCTGCTCCAGCCCCTTGGCATGCGCGGCTATCACCTTGCCCACCTTGGCAGCCGCATGCGCCACCGCCTTGACAGCCTTCTTCAGCACCCGGCCGACGCCGTCCGCCAGCTTCTTGACCTTATGCAGCGCCTGCGACGCATACTCCTTGGTCAGCTGATCAAAAGCAGCCACGTCATGCGCCGCGGCCGCCTCATCAGCCGCAGCCAGCCCGGCCAGCGCCTCCGCCTCCCGCTCCGCCGCATCAGCAGCCTCATCCAGCTTCTTCTCCGCCGCCTCATCCGCCCGCGCAACAACAGCCAGCCCCACCGCCGCCGCATGCGCCACATCAGAGGCACCCTCCAGTACCAGCCCGGCATCCTCCAGAGCCAGGTACGCCTCCATAGCCACCCCGGCCAGCCACTCATCTGCCAGCGCAGCGCCCGTCGCAGCAGCAGCCTCAGCCAGGTACCCCGGGATCTTCCACACCTCCCACGTCAGCGCATCCCGCGCATACGTCCCCGCCGCCGCCCACTCCGCGTTCGCCTTGTCCTGCCAGGACTCAGCCGTCCGCAACATCACCTGCGCCGCCGCGAACGCCATCGCCGCAAGTTTCGCCGCCTCCGACGCCGCCTCAGCCGCCTCAGCCGCCTTCGCGTTTATCATCCGGGCCAGCGCCGCAGCAGCATGCGCCAGCCCATCCAGCGTCGCCGCGGCAGCCCGCGCCGCAAGCGCCTTAGCCTCCTCAAGCTTCGCCTTCGCCTCGGCCGCCGCCGCCCGGGCACCCGCCGCCGCGACCTCCCCCGCCGACACCGACCCGCCCTTGCCCGACCCCGACGGGGAATGCCCAGTCAGGTCCGTCAGCGTCATCGGGTTGTCATCGGCATAGGCATACCCGCCGGTCACCGCGACGCCGCCCTTAGCCGGGTCGGTGTCCTGGCTGATGAACCGGGGCCCGGTACCGCCAGACCCGGCCGAGTACATCCGCGCCCCCATGTTCACCTGCTCGGTAACCGGGTCAGTCCACTGCCCCTGGTACCCCACCTGGATCGCCGGGCCAGCCGTGGCCAGTACCTGCCCCCACGGGTTATAGCTGGTCGAAGACGTCATCGACGCGCCAGACGCGCTGAACGTACCGGACAGGTCGTTGTGCCCGTCATCCAGCGCGATCACCTGCGTCCCGCCGGCATCCACGCCGGTGATCTGCCCCGACGGATCCCGCGAATAGGTATCCGCGGAGTCCGAGCTGACCTCGTCGGTCATGCCGTCGTAGGTCAGCGTGTCACTGTAGGCGGAGTTACCCGCCTCGGTGGAGCCCAGCAGCCGGTCCACCGCATCCCAGGCGAACGCGGAGGACCCATCAGTGATCTGCTGCCCGTACCCGTCAGAGGTGTAGGCGTAGTCGCCGCTGCTGGTGTCCTCGGCGGTCAGGTCCCCGTCCGCGCCGTAGGTGTAACTGTCCCCGCTGGAGTCCGAGACTTCCTCGTCACGGGCGTCATAGGTGAGGGTGACGCCGTTGTCGTCGGTCATGTTGCCGTCGTTGTCATAGGCATAGGTCGCGGTCGTCGCCGTCCCGCCCGACGGGGTCGACGTCCAGGACGTCAGCCGGTTCGCCTCGTCATAACCGTAGGTGTTCGTTACGGTGCCGGTGCCGCTGGTGGTATCCAGACCGGCGGTTGTCATCGACGTGACATCGTCATCGTCGTTGTAGCCGTAGCCGATCGCCGCGACCGTGGCGCCACCCGCCGTCGTGACCGTGTCCAACGCCATCCGGTGCAGGTCATCGTAACTGAACGACTGGGAGTCGTTCCCTGAGCCGTACGAGATGCCAGTGACCTGATCCAGATCGTTGTAACCGTAGGTCCCGGTCGTGCCCGACGCCGCGTCGGCGTCGGTGGCCAGCAAGCCCGCGCTGTTGTAGGTGTACGTCGAGGTACCCGACGCGTTCTTG
>JGI12635J15846_10005365_pt1 | contig 11075 bp, 7 predicted proteins | sample BlaSpr_A8_OM2_M2_FD_15846 | JGI IMG/M metagenome (IMG submission 15846) | reverse complement strand
GGCTCAAGGAAGATAAGCGAGCTGTGAGCAACGTATTTTCACGGTTTCAGAAAGCATTCGAACGTCGCTTCGAGCAGCTGCGGAGCATCTATCGCGACCTTTTGACACGCTCGGTGCTGCACCGCAGGATCTTCATACCTTCATTTATTGCTGTCTGCCTGTGCACATTACTCTTGATTCCCTGGCTGGGACAGGACTTCTTTCCGCAATCAGACAGCGGGCAATTCATTCTGCATCTGCGGTCAAAGACCGGAATGCGTATTGAGGAGACCGCCCAGCTTTCCGATCTTGTCGAGCAGTTCATTCGTCAACAGATACCACCGGCAGAGATGGACAACATCCTCGACAACATTGGGCTGCCATACAGCCCGTTGAACACCATGCACTCGACCTCGGGTGTTCTAGGTGCCAATGACGTAGATGTTCTGGTATCCCTCCGGGAAAAGCACCACCCCACTGCGGATTATGTGCGTATTCTGCGGCAAAGACTCCCTGAAGAATTCCCCGGCGTCACCTTCTACTTCTTGCCAGCCGATATGGTTACTCAGATCGTGAACTTTGGCCTTCCTTCACCGATCGATCTGCAAATCGAAGGCAACAATGTTCAGGTCAGTCATCAGATTGCCGAAAAGCTGGCGGCCGATCTGCACCGCGTCCCCGGGTTGACTGATCTGCACATACAGCAGCCGCTCGACTATCCGACGTTGGAGGTGGCGGTTGATCGCACGAAGGCAGCCCAGGCTGGCTACACGGAACAGCAGATCGCACAAAGTGCATTGAACACGCTGAGCGGAAGTTTTCAGGTTACACCGGCGTTCCTGGTCAACTGGGATAACGGTGTGAACTACAACCTGGTTGCCCAGACACCGCAATACCGGGTGCAGTCGACCTCAGACATTCAGAACATCCCAATTGCGGGAGGCCATCAGGGAAATCCGGAAATCCTTGCCGATGTTGCTTCTCTGAAGAGATCTCACGAAATGGCGATTCTCTCCCACTACAACATACGCCGGGTAATCGACATTTATGGCTCGGTCCAGGACCGCGACCTTGGAGAGACCAGCCGGGACGTTGAGCAGATTATCGACAGGTACCGCAAACAGCTTCCACGAGGGACCTTCATTACTGTGCGCGGTCAGGTCGAGACAATGCATAGCTCCTATGTGGGGCTCATTGCAGGGCTTATGGCTGCCATCCTTCTTGTCTACATGCTTATCGTCGTCAACTTTCAGTCTTGGCTCGACCCATTCATCATCATTACTGCGCTCCCCGCAGCGATGGCTGGCATTGTACTGATGCTGTTCTTCACGCACACCCGCTTGAGCGTGCCCGCTCTTATGGGAGCGCTTATGTGCGTGGGGGTTGCCACCGCAAACAGCATTCTTGTGGTTTCGTTTGCGAAAGAGAAATTGTCAGAACATGGCGACGCCGTACGAGCGGCGATCGAGGCGGGTAATACGCGTTTCCGGCCTGTCATCATGACGGCGCTCGCCATGATCATTGGCATGGTCCCAATGGCATTCGGCCTGGGGGACGGTGGCGAACAGAATGCGCCGCTCGGGCGCGCCGTGATCGGTGGCCTGCTCTGCGCGACCATGGCGACGCTGATCTTCGTGCCATCGGTCTTCACTCTTTTTCACTCGAAAGCCGAGCCCTCTCAGGCTCAGGAATCGGAGGCGTAGCTATGAGCAACAGTGGTCATTCTCCAGTCATAAATCACGCAAATGGGCCGGATGGTGGGAACGCTAAAGCCCCAGTCACCACACGACGTTTCTTCATAACGGTAGCGGCTTTGGTTCTCGTGATTGCGTTCGGGATCGTTCAAGGGGTCCATTCAAGGACAGCGGCTGCAGCGAACCTGAACCAAGTAGCCCAAGCATCCGCGGTCCCAGTGGTGGAAGTTGTGCATCCGAACTTGGGAACGGACGGCCAGGAAATTGCCTTGCCTGGAAATGCGCAGGCGTTCAATGACACTCCCATCTATGCGCGTACCCGCGGTTACGTGAAGCACTGGTACGTCGACATTGGAGCGCACGTGAAACAAGGGCGACTCCTGGCGCTGATTGAGACTCCTGAACTCGACCAGCAATTGGAACAGGCCCGGGCGGACCTGAAAACTGCCCAGGCAAATCTTGAGATTGCCCAGATTACTGCCGCACGTTGGCAGAATCTGGTCAAGACGAATTCGGTTTCGCAACAGGAGACCGACCAGGCAGTGAGCGATCTCAACGCGAAACAAGCGCTGGTCGCGGCGAACAAGGCAAATGTCGACCGTCTCGAGCAGTTGCAGGCCTTTGAACGAATCACCGCGCCATTCGATGGCGTCATCACCGCGCGCAATACAGATATCGGAGATCTAATCCAAGCCGACAACATTTCAACGAAAGAGATCTTCCACCTCGCGTCGATCCGGAAGCTACGCATCTACGTTCCCGTTCCGGAAGTTTACGCCCCTAACGTGAGGAATGGAGAATCAGTAAAGGTAACCGTGGATGCCTTTCCCAATGAGGAGTTCGGCGGGACCGTGGTACGCAATTCGGACGCGATCGACCTGAATACACGCACCTTGAACGTTGAGGTCGATGTGGATAATCGAACAGAGCACCTATTTCCGGGCGCGTACGCCTTTATTCATCTGAAGCTTCCTGCCAGCGCTGGTTCAGTGATGATCTCCTCGAATGCATTGCTCTTTCGCTCTGAGGGCTTGCGCGCCGGAGTTGTCCGCAACGGCCACGTAGTGCTTACGCCGATCACGATCGGTCAGGATTATGGAAGCACAGTGGAAGTTCTCTCGGGACTGACGCCCAGCGATGCGGTGATTGTGAACCCATCCGATTCTTTGCCCGATGGAAGCGCCGTCCGAGTTAGCACAAAGTCGACCGGTATGGTGCGGCCATGAGAAGGAATGGAGTTATCTCGGCAAGCATATTGCTGCTCCTGCAGACTGGGTGCATGGTCGGTCCGAAGTACAGCAAGCCTGATGTTCCGCCGGCACCGACCTTCAAGGAAACCTCGGAATCGCAGCAAGGTGACGGCTGGAAGGTCGCTGAACCAAGCGATACCGCGCTTCGTGGAAAGTGGTGGGAACTCTACGGGGATACAAAGTTGAACGAACTGGAAGAGCAGGTAGATCCCTCCAATCAAACCCTGAAAGAAGCGGATGCAAATTTTCGCCAGGCCCGCGCGGCCATCAGATTTAACCGCGCCGCACAAACGCCAACGATTGCTGTCGCCCCCAGCGCCGCGGCGGTCCGCGCCTCCGCAAACCAGCCTTATTTCACGCCCTCTCTTGTCAACAACGGTAGTGGAGATCTCACACTTCCTGTCGACCTATCTTACGAGGTGGATCTCTGGGGACGCGTCCGCCGTACCGTCACGGCGGCCAGAGAACAAGCCCAAGCCAGTGCCGCAGACCTGGAGACGGTTCGGCTGAGCCTGCACGCCGAGGTCGCAATCGACTACTTCGAGGTCCGCAGCGCTGATGCACAAAAGCAGTTGCTGGACGATACGGTAAAGGCATACAGCGATGCACTCCAATTGACCAAGTATCGCTTTGAGGGCGGGGTCTCCCCAAAAGCAGACGTAGCACAAGCCCAGACGCAACTTGAGCAAACGAGAGTGCAAGCCTCCGACATCATCGTCCAGAGGCAGCAATACGAGCATGCTCTGGCCATCCTTCTCGGCAAATCGCCGGCGAAATTGCATATCGCGCCTATTCCAATCAACATTCAGGCTCCTGTACTGCCTGACATTCCTGTGACTCTGCCGTCGCAGTTGCTCGAACGTCGTCCTGATATTTCGGAATTGGAGCGGCGCATGGCGGCGGCCAACGAGCAAATCGGCATTGCGCAGAGTGCGTATTATCCCAGCCTTAACCTGGCTGCGGTGTTCGGCGTAGAAGGAACCTCGGCGTCGAATTGGCTTGAGTGGCCAAGCCGATTCTGGGCAATTGGCGCAACTCTCTCCGAAGCCCTTTTCGATCGCGGGAGGCGCAGAGCGACCACAGAATCCGCTCGCGCCGCCTACGACGGAACCGTCGCCAACTACCGTCAGACGGTGTTGAATGCCTATCAGCAGGTCGAAGACAATCTGGTCGCACTGCACATCCTGAATACAGAGTCCGCGCAGCAGCACTCGGCCACAGCTTCGGCGGAAGAGTCACTGCAACTTTCTGAAAACCGCTACGCGGGCGGGGTCGATACCTACCTCCAGGTAGTGATCTGGCAAACGACTGCTCTCACAAACGAGCGCAATGATATCGACATCATGCGGCGACGGCTTGAGGCAAACGTGCTTCTGATCAAAGCACTCGGCGGAGGATGGGATACCAGCCAATTGCCTAACGTGTGATCTTCAAAACGCGGCGAATCGCCCTTGAGTGCAGATGAGCTAACGGTAATGATCATCGTCATCACTAATAATTTTCGGGCAGAACAACCTAGTTATACCTGCGTTAAGGAGGAGTCCTTATGCAATTCACGAAATTCGGTCACACCGGCCTAACGGTTTCTCGAATGATCCTCGGAACTGGGACCTTCGGAAAACAAACAGATGAAAAAGAAGCGCATCGAATGCTCGATAAAGCGGCCGAAGCAGGGATTAACTTCATCGATACCGCTGACGTATATCCCCCGGGTGCGGAGGGCGGTGGTGCTGAAATTGTTGTAGGCCGCTGGCTTAGCAATAAGCGATCAGGTTTTATCCTCGGCACAAAGGGCGGCGAAAAAATGGGGCCTGCCGCTTGGGATGCAGGCAGCTCACGAAAACACCTGCTCGACGCCATCGATGCTTCGCTACGGCGCCTAAACACGGATTACGTCGATCTTTACCAGCTGCATATGGATGACCCCGCTACCCCGATCGACGAGATGGCTGAGGTTATGGATACGATCGTGCGTTCGGGCAGAGCGCGCTATATCGGCGTATCGAACATCCTCGCCTACCGTCTGGCAAAAGCGCTTGGACGGCAGGACACACTAAAGCTGACGCGTTTCGTTTCGGCCCAACCACGTTACAATCTGCTGTTTCGTGAAGTCGAACGAGAGCTTTTCCCGCTGACGCAGGAAGAAGGTCTTGCGGTGATTCCGTTCAATCCTCTTGCCGGTGGTCTTCTGAGCGGCAAATACAAGCACGGCGATACGCCTGAGAAGGGTCGTTTTTCGGCGGAACTTGGCGGATTCGGGCAGGCGTATCACGCCCGGTATTGGCACGAGCGCGAGTTTGGAACAGTTGCCAGGGTTCTGGAAATCGCCAAACAGCATGGAACGCCAATCACGACGTTATCAGTCGCTTGGATACTGGCGAATCCTGCCATTACTTCGGTCATTCTTGGCGCAAGCCGCGTCGAGCAACTGACCGACACCCTGGCCGCCGCGGATTACAAACTCGACAGCGCATTGAAAACGAGGCTGGACGAAGTCAGCATCGAGTTCCGCAGGGGCGACGCAGGGAAGTAAGGAAAGGGAGGCGATAAGAAATGAGCATCTACCCGTTGCACGGGATTAGGTTCTTCGCTTGAACGCACTGGGAGTAACACCTGTCTGCTCACGAAATACTCGTGTCATGTGAGACTGGCTAGAGAATCCGCAACGAGCCGCTATATCAATCAAAGGTGTTTTCTGCTCGTCGCAGAGTATGCGCTTCGCTCGCTCGATCCGACGTTCCGTCAGATATTGATGAGGGGTCTTGCCGGTCGCTGCCCGGAACATTCTCAGGAAGTGTCCCCGGCTATAACGCGTCTCACGTGTAAGCTGATCCAGGGACAGGTCGTTCTGTAAGTGCGCCTCCATGTACTCCCTTACGCGCCGTAAACTTGCCCGCGGTAAAGGAGAGATTTGCTTGGCAGTGGCTTGGTCACTATTTTCGTTCAGTGAAAGATACCGCACAGCTACTGCCTGCGCGAGTGAGTCAGCATAAAGAAGCCCTGTCTCGCCACCAGCTAACATCTCCATTTCTAATAGCCTGAGCAGTTCGGAAATAACGTCGTCGTGCAGCGTTCTCGAATAGGGCATGATCGATGGGGGCCGGTCCATCTCGTTGAGAGTACGTTGCACGAAAACGTCGTCCAGACCACAGTGAATGTGCCGGGCAGCAGACCAGATACGCGCAGGCAAGACGGGGCCCGCAGGTCGGACTGTGATAGCCCCGGCTTTCTTTGAGAATGGAACGAACATTCCTTGCGGCGTCAGATGTTCCCCGATTAGCTGCTTAGAACACTGGAGTGTAATTACATGCCTGTTTGTGTGACTCGGCTGACGTTCACCGGGATGCGTAAGGTGACACTCCAATAGAAAACCGCTCCATGGTAGCGAAGCACTACTGTGCAGAACCTCAGGTGGGCCTAGTGCAATTGACGTGAGACCTGTTGATTCCTGCATAATTCCTCCTCGTCGTACTTTCCTAAGGGAACCTAACTTCCACATGCTCCTCCCGGGGACTTCGAGACGAATCCGACCAGAGTTGAATCCGTTGACGATCTGGGCGCGTCCCCGGAGCATCGAAATCAAATGGCTTGGTTTGACATTAGTGGCACACGGCCATTCAAGGAAGAAACCTGGCGGTAATGGTTATTTGCGCTGGATGCAACTATTTGTTCCCCCTGGAAGTCCCAGTTTCAGATCGCCATCGCGCACCATCGTTAGATTGATGCAACCAACTTGATATACACTTGCGTGGCATGCAATTGTTCGACGCCAATCTTCTCATCGCACTTGACGCTCTCCTAGACACGGGGAGCGTCACACAGGCGGCTGAGCGTATGAACGTCAGTGTCCCTGCAATGAGCCGGACACTTCAGCGCATTCGCAAACTGATGGGCGACCCCATCATGGTTCAGGCTGGAAGAGGCCTCGTCCCAACGCCGAGGGCACTGGAGGTTCGTGCTCGCGTACACGCGCTCGTGCGGGAAGCGCAGTCCCTGATTCAGGCCCGTACTGTTCCATTGACCAAGGTGGCGCGGATCTTTACGATTCGGGCCGGGGACTCTTTTGTCGCAACATTCGCGTCCTCGATCCTCAAAGAAGTTCATAAAGGGGCCCCGGGAATTACCCTGCGCTTCGTCGCTCAGGGGGAAGCAGAGATTGGTCCCCTACGCGAGGGAATCATCGATCTCGATGTAGGGCACATCAGACTCAGAGGTCCAGAGATTAAGGTGCAGAGTCTGTTTATCGACAAGTTTATGGGCGTGGTCCGTGCCGACCATCCGTTGTCACGAGCAACGGTGACAGCGAAACACTATGTCGGCTATGAACATATCAGCGCGTCGCGCCGTGGATTGCAGTCGGGACCAATTGATGAGGCGCTCGCCAAACTCGGATTGAAGAGAACCGTCACACTGGTCGTGCCCACTTTCTTAAGCGCACTGATGGCCGCGGCGACGTCGGACATGGTAGCAACAGTGCAGGAACATGAAAACCGCTCCACGGCGTCCCTGTGCGGACTCTATGTGTTTCCGCTTCCTGTTGCAACCAATGCACTTCGTATCTCGCAGGCATGGCATCCCCGCTTCGACTCCGACCCGGTTCACCGATTCGTGCGCGAATGCGTTCTGCGAATATGCAAGATCAAAGCCCAATAGCGCACGAACAAATAGCCGATTTGCTCAGACCTCATCTTCAAGCAGACTGATATCCAAGGGCATTGATTTCTATACCCTCAAGGATGTTGGCGCTCTCCCATGAGGGGGTATTCGAGTCTGGCACGACGTGGGGCCGGATCGATCTGGTCGATCCGCTATTTGGGCTAGTTCTCAGAGCGTTGCTTGAGATTGCTCAGCCAGAGATCATGTGCCTCATGCATAGCCTGCGGTTTGTTCTTGCGTAATTCAACTGCACCTGGCCCTTTCGCGACTTCTTCCGTCACGATACGGCAGCCTGCGTTTATCTTCGACAGAAGGTACGTGTGATAGCCATTCGCCTTTGGAGTATCGCCGAACCACCCAATGCGGCTGTTCGGCACGAACTCGTGCACGCGACTCTCAACGTGATGACCATTGGTGTCCCATGAAAACCGCGTTCCTTCATGGAGCTTTCCATCGGTGCTGTTCAGCAGTTTGACATTTTGGGAATTCGGATACCAGGAAGGCCACGCCGGAGCGTCAGCCATATTGGCGAAGACCTTTTTGCAAGATGCCTCAATAACTATTTCGTTGTGAACAAATAGGTCTGCCTGCTCTGGAAGGAATCCGGCCGGCCAATGAATGTCTTTGGAGCGCTGTGCTCCGTCTGCGTTGAAAATCAGAGCTTCATTCGTGGGCTTCGATCGCGGCGTTTGAGCGTGAGCCATAGTGGCGGCTCCCGTTATCACCAGGAGCGACATCATAGCTCTCCATCCATTCCATACTGACATTTTCGTTCCTCCTTGTTGTTTGGCGAAGAGCGAAGTGAATAATGTGTCGTTCTGCCTAGACCTATACATTTGACTAAGCGCCTAATGAGGAAACGTCAAGGTTCTTCGCATTGCCATGCAATAAATTGGCACTATTCTGCCAAAATCTTATTTTTATGCAAAACGACTTTCTACTCCTCCGATATGTTCAGTACCCGGAAGACGACGGAGTAGTTGAGTCTTCCCACCGTACAGGACAAACGTTGCAGTATTGACGCATCTGTTCCAGATGTAACTAACGCCGTCAGGGGGAAGACTTCGATGAAAGTAGGTTTTATTGGTGTCGGCAGTATGGGGTCCGCAATGGTCCCCCATCTCGTGAAGGCTGGACATACGGTCAGCGTGTGGAATCTCACGCCGGAAGCGGTTCGTATGCTAGAAGGTGTTCAGGGTTTGCAGAACCCGAGTGACGCCTTTCGCAATGATGTGGTTCTCACCATGCTCGCCAACGACGAAGCCGTTCGCGCAGTCATCTTGGACTCTAGAGCTCTCGAAGCGGCAAGTCGTGATTGTGTACACATCATCATGGCAACTATTTCACCCGAGCTCGTGGACGAGTTGCAGCAAGCACATGAGAAGGCGAATGTGCCCTTTGCGACTGCTCCGGTATTTGGAATCCCATCTGTAGCCGCGAGAGGCGAACTCAACATCATGACAGCCGGTGATCCGGGCGCCCTTAAGAAGGCTCAGCCGCTGTTCGATGCGCTCGGAAAGAAAACTTGGCCTCTTGGTACAGATCCGAAACAAGCCAATGTGGCGAAGCTCGCGGGCAACATGATGATTGCACTCGCGATTGAGTCGCTTGCCGAGGCGTTTGCTCTCACACGGCAATACGGCTTGAACGACACTGCTTTTCTTGAGCTAATCACCAGCACGATTTTCCAGTGTCCGTACTACAAACAGTATGGCTCAAATATCGTGCGCGACTCTTACGAGCCGGGTTTCCAGCTGACATTGGGTCTAAAGGACATCAAGCTCGCCCTGAACGCTGCTTCGTTGAGAGATACGGTTCTTCCATCGGTCGATATCGTTCGACAGAGCTTCGAAGCGGCCGTTCAAATTGGAGAGGGCAACCGTGACTGGTCTGCGCTTGCAAAAGGCGCGTTACAGAAGCTCACTCGTCTTGATCCTTCGGCAACCCGCTCGTAATACTGACCGACGTTGCAAAAGGTCTCCCTTATGGCGACTCCATCGCGAGAACGAACCGTTGCGACTACGTGTGCGGCGATAGGAAAAGGACCATCTGCTCACAGGAAGTGAAAGGAGATGTAGTCATGAAGTACCCAACAAAATCAAAAACAGTCAAAGGAGATGCGGTCATGAAGTATCCAACCAAGATGTTAATCAATGGCTCTCTGGTAGACGGTGACCGAGCGCTTGAGGTGAAGAACCCAGCTACTGGCAAGACATTCGTAACGGTGGCGTGCGGCTCGGAAAGACAGGTAGATGAAGCCCTGCAGGCAGCAAAGGCTGCACAACCGGCTTGGGAGGCTCTTGGCTGGTCCAAGAGGAGGGCAATGCTGTTGGCGGTCGCCGATGCGATCGAGGCGCGTGCAGAGGAAGCCGCGGAGCTCGTCGTTCAGGAGAACGGCAAGCCACTGGCCGAGGCAAAAGAAGAGGTGGCCGCTGCCCTTGCTTGGATACGCTTCAATGCAAATTTTGAGCTCAAGCCCGACGTGCTCCGCGACACAGCCGAACAGAAGGTTGTCGTATCCCGCAAGGCGCTTGGAGTCGTCCTGGCAATCGCGCCTTGGAATTTCACGATTCTCACTCCGTGCTACAAGCTCGGCCCCATTCTCATTACAGGTAATACATTGGTTCTCAAACCCGCGGCAACGTCACCACTGTCTTCGTTATTCGTCGGCGAGATTGCTGCGTCCATACTGCCAGCCGGCGTGCTGAATATCGTGACGGACCAGAACGACCTCGGACAGATGATGACCAGGCACGATCTTGTGGACATGGTTTCATTCACCGGTTCGACCGCAACCGGACTTAAGGTCGTGCAGAACAGCCCGAAGCGCATAAAGCGTGTCACCCTCGAACTCGGCGACAACGGTGCGGCGATCGTCCTGCGCGACGTCGACGTGCAGAAGGCGGCCGACGGAGTTTGCTTTGGGGCATTTCACAACGCCGGCCAGGCCTGCCTCGCCATCAAGCGCGTCTACGTCGAGGAGTCAATCTATGACAAATTCTGCGATGCCGTGGCGCAGCGCGTTCAAATGATGGTCGTCGGTGATGGAATGCAGCCCGGCACTACGATTGGCCCATTGCAGAACGAGGTGCAGTTCTCAAAGGCTCGTCACTATCTCGACATCGCTCACCAGGATGGCAAGGTGATCGCTGGCGGCGCAGTCATCGACGGCTCTGGATATTTCGTTCAGCCGACGGTGGTGCGGGACATTGAAGACGGAAGCGAACTGGTCGATCAAGAGCAGTTCTCGCCGATTCTTCCAATCATTCGGGTCACTGATGCGGAAGACGCCTTGAAGCGCGTCAACAACACAGAATATGGCCTCTGCGGGTCGGTTTGGTCGAGTGACAAGAACGGTGCTCGCACGCTTGCGGCCCGGATTCAGGCCGGCACAGTCTGGATCAACCAACACCAGAACATTGGGCCGGATATCCCAACCTCAGGAGCCAAGCAGTCGGGCACCGGTGTGGAGTGGGGCGTTTACGGACTGGAAGAG
>JGI12635J15846_10005364_pt1 | contig 11076 bp, 10 predicted proteins | sample BlaSpr_A8_OM2_M2_FD_15846 | JGI IMG/M metagenome (IMG submission 15846) | reverse complement strand
AGGGGCTCCCTCCACGAGCACAGCTGGTGGAGAGTCCCCCTCACCCGAATTGCTGCGCAACGTAGCCATGGCATCGCCATGGCGTTCTTCTTCAAGAACGTCGGCCGAAGGCCGACTATGCTCTCCCCGCGAGCGGGGAGAGCTGGAAGAAGGCGAGGTGGACGACGGCGCCTGCGCCAGCAGTCGCAGCCAGAGATACTGCGCGACGTTGGTGTCCTGATATTCATCCACCAGAATGAACTTGAAGCGGTTCTGGTAGTTTCTGAGCACATCGGGGTGCTCGCGGAACAGCCGGATGTTTTCCAAGAGCAGATCGCCGAAGTCCGCAGCGTTGAGAATCTTCAGCCGTTCCTGATAAAGCGCGTAGAGCTTGCCGCCGCGGCCGTTGCCGAAAACGGCGGCTTCGCCCGCCGGCACCTGCGACGGCATCAGGCCGCGGTTCTTCCAGCCGTCGATCAGGCCTGCGAGCATGCGCGCCGGCCAGCGTTTGTCGTCGATATTGTCGGCCTGCAAAAGCTGCTTCAGCAGCCGGATCTGGTCGTCGACATCGAGCACGGTGAAATTGGATTTTAATTGCACCAGTTCGGCATGGGTGCGCAGGATGCGCCCGGCGATCGAATGGAAGGTGCCGAGCCACGGCATGCCCTCGACGGCCTGGCCCAGCATCTGGCCAAGCCGCAGCTTCATCTCGCGCGCCGCCTTGTTGGTGAAGGTGACCGAGAGAATCTCGCCGGGACGGGCGCGGCCCTGGCTCAGGATATGCGCGATCCGGCAGGTCAAGACGCGGGTCTTGCCGGTGCCGGCCCCCGCCAGCACCAGAACCGGACCATCCAGCGTCTCCACCGCCTCGCGCTGCTCGGGGTTGAGGCCGGCAAGATATTGCGGGGTCACAGCCGCACGCGCGCGCGCGGCGATGCCGCCGGAAGCGGGCTGGTGATCGGGGACGCCGTGAGGGGTCAGTCGGTTCGGCTCGGTCATTTGCGATTCGTCTTCCGCCCACGATGGCACCGCGGGGCGGTGAAGGGGAGCCTTCATAGCAGGATTGCAGGGCATATGGGGTTTTGCCGGCGGATTTGACAGGTTTTATCCCGTGACGCCTGCGCCAGCCCGGCTGCATCCAGCCCCGATTTTGTTCCCCCGATGGCTGAATTTTTAGCGCCCTCAGCGCCCTGACCCCTCAGGAACATTCATTTCGAAGCCGGATTGGTCCTGCAGCCGACGCGCGTCGCCTCTGCCGCGGTGATTTCGAACCAAACGCGGAACTAAGGAGTCCTGATCATGCTGAGTTGGGTTGTTACGTTTCTGATCATTGCGCTGATCGCGGGCATTTTGGGCTTCGGTGGTATCGCCGGAGTTTCCATCGAAATCGCCAAGGCCATCTTCTTCATCGCGGTGGTGTTGTTCCTGGTCTCGGCCGTGGTCGGCCTGGCGCGCGGCCGCACCCGCGTTTAGCCGAAGCGGCGGGTCGAACGGCGCCGGCGCTATTGTGCCGGGTTAAAAAGGCGCACCGCGTCCTGCGGTCGGATAACTCGCAGCACTCTCGNGATGGAGATGTGCCGCTAAAGCTGATATTCTCGAGGGATCAGAATTGCCGCACCGTGTCCTCCAATCGAGGAACGCGGGCGCACCTAACTGGCCTGNCAAGGCCCAGATCGGTTGCGCCCGTTGCGCTCGCTTGTGGGACCAACAACAAACGAATTCAGACAACAAACGCATTCAAATGGAGGGAGAGCCATGGCACATGTTGGAAGCTGCTTTTGTGGTGCGGTCAAACTGGAGGTCACGGGCTCACCGGAGGCCATGGGTTACTGTCACTGCAGCTCTTGTCGTTCGTGGTCCGGAGGGCCGGTGAATGCCTTTAGCCTCTGGAAGCCGGAGGCTGTGCGGGTCACATCAGGCGCCGAACACGTGGCTACGTTCCAGAAGACCGAGTTCAGCCAGCGTCAGTATTGCTCGAAGTGTGGCGGGCACCTGATGACCAACCACCCGCCGTTGGGCCTGGTGGACGTATTCGCTGCGACGATTCCAACGCTTGCCTTCACTCCCGGCGTTCACGTCAACTATGCCGAGACAGTCCTGCCGATCCGGGATGGCCTGCCGAAGCTAAGGGATTTCCCAGCTGAATTTGGCGGCTCCGGCGAGGCCATCGCGGAGTAGCGGCTTCCGGCTCGCGGGCTATTTCGAGGGCATCGCGACTTTTCGGCCGATGCCCTCGGGACGCGGGAGCGCCGCGTGCGCGTTCGCAAGCGTCTCGATCCGGGCGCGAATATCAGGGGGAAACGGCCCGGTCTTTCGCGCTTTCATGTCGATGTGCATGCTCATGTTTTCAGACGTGGCCGACAGCCAGCCCTCGCTGGCGTGGCGCAGTTCCTCAAACGTATGCAGCCGCTTCTCGTCGGCGCCGAGGAGCAGGATCGAAATCTGCACGGGATCGCCGAGATGAATTTCCTGCAAGTACCGCACATGGCATTCGGCGGTGAAGGTCGAGCCGTTGCGCACCTTCATGTAGGTGGGGCCGATCCCGAGTTGGAGCCATAATTCGTCGATGGCGCGGTCGAACATCACATTGTAATAGGCCATGTTGAGATGGCCGTTATAGTCGATCCATTGCGGCTCGATCTGCATCACCGACGACAGAAATGGCGCGGGCCGGAGCAGCACATCGTCGGCGGCGGCATCATTCATTCATTCCTCCCCGTTTGTTCGATTTCGCTCTCTTGACCCCTTATATATCCTTTGCCACGGTCGGTCGTGAGCCGGGAGGATATCGTTTGGGCCTAACCATCACCAATCAACTGAAACGTCCGGAACCGCAGGCGCTGGCGGGTGCCGTGGCGGCGCTGGCGGCACGGTTCGGCAACCGGCTGATCACCTCGCAGGCGGTCCGCGAGCAGCACGCCCATACCACCACCTGGCTGCCGTCACAGGCGCCCGACGCGGTGGTGATGGCGCAGGAGACGGCCGACATCCAGGACGTGGTGCGGATTTGCGCTCGCCACGGCGTTCCCGTGATCGCGTTCGGCACCGGCACCTCGCTGGAGGGGCAGGTCAACGCGCCGGCGGGCGGCGTCTGCATCGACCTGCGCGACATGAACAAGGTGCTGGAAGTCCATGCCGAGGATCTCGACTGCGTGATCCAGCCCGGCGTCACCCGCAAGGCGCTGAACGAATATCTACGCGACCAGGGCGTGTTCTTTCCGATCGATCCCGGCGCCGATGCCTCGCTCGGCGGCATGGCGTCGACGCGGGCCTCCGGCACCAATGCGGTGCGCTACGGCACCATGCGCGACAACGTGCTGGCGCTCAAAGTGGTGCGCGGCGACGGCGAGATCATCACGACCGGCACGCGGGCGAAAAAATCCTCGGCCGGTTACGACCTGACGCATCTCTTTGTCGGCGCCGAGGGCACGCTCGGCATCATCTCCGAACTGACGATAAAACTGCGCGGCATTCCCGAAACCATTGCGGCGGCGGCCTGTTCGTTCGAGACCGTGCGCGGCGCCTGTCAGGCGACGATACTCGCGATCCAGACCGGCATTCCCGTCGCCCGCATCGAATTGCTTAACGCGGCGCAGGTCAGCGCCTGCAACTCCTACTCAAAGCTGACGTTGCCGGAGACGCCGCTATTACTGCTCGAATTCCACGGCAGCGAGAACGAGGTCGCCGAGCAATCCAAGAATTTCGGCGAGATCGCCAAGGAATGCGGCGGCGGCGATTTCTCCTGGACCACGCGGCCGGAGGATCGCACAAAACTCTGGCAGGCGCGGCACGACGCCTATTGGTCGGTGAAGGCGCTGCGTCCCGGCGCGGGCGTGGTGGCGACCGACGTCTGCGTTCCGATTTCACGGCTGGCCGATTGCGTGACCGAAACCGAAGAGGATCTGAAGCGCCTCGATCTGCTGTCCCCGATTGTCGGCCATGTCGGTGACGGCAATTTCCATTGCTCGCTGGTCTGCGACATCGACAATCCCGATGAAATGGCGCGCGGCGAGGATTTCATGCATCGCCTGGTCGAACGCGCGCAATCGATGGGCGGCACCTGCACCGGCGAACACGGCATCGGCCAGGGCAAGCAGAAATATCTCGAGGCCGAACTCGGACCGGAAGCGATCGATGCGATGCGCGCGCTGAAGGCGGCGCTCGATCCGCAGAATATCTTCAATCCCGGAAAGATCTTGCCGGCGGTCTAGGGCCGGTACTCGTCAGACACCGGCGCAAACCTCGTGACCGCGAGCGGCTCGCTCAACGGCGGTGGAACTTTTGCGTCATTTTTGCGTCTCTTCCTATGGCGCAAATTCGGGAGGAATGGCGCGATGAAGGTGCCGTGGCCAAAATCAATGGCTGGGATTGCGGTTATCGCTTTGGCGGCCGTGCTGTCCGGCGCCGCACTGGCCCGAGGCGGCGGCGGTCACGGCGGCGGTGGCCACGGCCACGGTGGAGGCCATGGCGGAGGTCATTTCCATGGCGGAGGCCACGGCTTTCACGCTGCGCATTTCGGTGGCGGGCACCACATGGGCGGCCGATTCGCATTTTCCCATTCGATCCGAAACGTCCATGGCGTCCGCAGCGCGCTAAATTCCCTCTCGCATGCCGGGGGGTTTCGACATGGGCGCGTGCTGAGCAACCCCGCGGCGCGCGCGCAAATTGCGGCGGGTGCCGCGCTAGCGGGTTGGCATAACCGCAGCGGCGCAAACGGGTGGTGGCAACACGGTAACGGCGGATACGGATGGGTCGGCCCGGTGTTCTGGCCGTTCGCCTACCACGACATCTACGATTATGCGATGTGGGGCTATGGATTTGGCGCCCCGTTCTGGGGCTACGGCTACCCTGATATCTACGCCGGCATATTTGCGCCTTACGGCTACGATGACCTCTCGGGTTATTTTTATTCGCCGCGGCGCTCCTCACGCCACCGGAATGCATCGCTCGATCGGCTGGCGCAGATGTGCGGTGACGACAGCCCTGAGGTTGCCGGCCTTCCGATTGATCAAATTCAGCAAGTGATTGAGCCCACCGAAGCGCAACGCGCCGCGCTTGACGATCTCGCCAACGCTTCGATCTCGGCCGCTCAGAGAATTCGGGCAGCGTGCCCGACGCAGATCGCCCTAACGGCGCCAGGTAGACTGGCATCCATGCAACAGCGTATCGAGGCGATGATATCAGGGGCGGCAACGGTGCAGCCTCCACTGGAGAAATTCTACGGTCTGCTGAACGACGAGCAAAAGGCCCGGCTCAACGCGGTCGCTGAGGATCAACGCAGGATATCCGCCGCAAAGAATGCCAAAGGGTCACTTGTTCAGAGCTGTGGCGCTGCTCAGTCTGCCGCAATGCAATGGCCGACCGGGGAGATCGAGGCCAGATTGCATCCAACCGACACGCAACGCGCGAGTCTCGAGACGCTGCAAGACGCCAGCGCCCAGGCGGCGGACATGCTCAAGGCCTCGTGCCAGCCTGACGATGCACTTACGCCACCGGCACGGCTCGCAGCAGCCGCCAAACGGCTCGACACCATGCTGCAAGCGGTCAAGCTGGTGGGTTCGGCGCTTGAAGATTTCTACGCGACGCTGAGCGATGAACAAAAGGCGCAATTCGAGGCGATCGGCCCAAGGCGAACGTCTTAGTTGGATCTGCCCGAGATTATGCGGAGGCAGCGCTTTAGCGCTAAAGCGCGATCGTTCCCCAAAATCGCGCGTTGCTTTTGCACATTTCTCTTGAAGTATAGCACTATAAATTATAGTTTATGGAACTAGTGGGGCGATTGTGCGTATCTTCAAAACCAAAACACTCGCCAAGTTTGCGCGACAGAACAACATTAGCGACGCCAGCCTCGTGAGTGCCGTCGAAAGAGCCGTTGGCGGGGTGATCGATGCCGACCTTGGCGGCCACGTCATCAAACAACGGGTAGCTAGGCCGGGGCAGGGCAAAAGAGGTGGCTTTTAGTATGCTGATCGGATTCCGGTCAGACCTCGCCATCTTTCTGTTCGGGTTCGCTAAAAATGAGCGGGAAAATATTGACGACGGTCAATTGAAGACTCTGCGTGAGATCGTCGCGTCCTGGTTTGCCGCGAATGACAAGAAGATCGCACAAGCCCTGAAGGACGGAATTTTGATCGAGGTGCAACATGGCAACGAAAACAAGAAAGACCAAGGCAAAGACTAGTCGGTTGACCCAGGAGCTGCTGGAAACCGCGCGTGATATGCGCGCAAGCGGCATCATGCCGAACGCTGCCTATGAAAAAATCACCATGCGCCATTTGGGCGAAAAGCTCACAGCTCCCGTGGCCGTGAAACTTTCGCCCGAGGAAATTCGCGCGTTGAGGGTAGGGGCACGCCTGAGCCAGGCGGTGTTCGCTCACTTCTTGAATTTGACTGTGGGCTATGTTTCTCAGCTCGAACGCGGCGAAAAACGGCCGACCGGGGCAGCTCTTGCTTTGCTCAATGTCATCAAGCGCAAGGGTATCCAGGCTATCCTGTAAAGGGCTGGTTTGTGGTGAGGCAACCAGCCGGCCGGAAGCTCTGGACAAGCCTCCGCATCCGGCTCAAATTTGACCTGGGAAAAATGAGCTTCGGCGACCCGCCGAAACTCACCGCATCGGACGCTCGCAGCAACGACGGGCGCCGCAACGAGGAAACAAACGGGAGCATCACATGGCCATTTCACGTCGTGACGTTTTATTGGGCAGCGCCGGCGTGCTCGGCACCGCAGCATTTTCATTGCCAAAACCCGCGATCGCCCAGTCGGAACCGATCAAGATCGGTTTCCTTGCCGCGATGACCGGGCCGAGCTCGGCGCCGACCATCGGCTTCAACCGAGGCGTGATCTTCGCGACCGATGCCATCAACGCCGCCGGCGGGGTCAAGGGCCGCAAGCTCGAAATCGTCACCCGCGACACCCAGGGCGATCCGACCAAGGCCGTGAATGCCACGCAGGAATTGATCAGCCAGGCCAAGGTCCACGCGATCTGGGGCCCGCTCAATTCGGGCGAGGCGCTGGCCACCACGCCGATCATGGCGCGCGCCAAGATCCCGAACATTCATCCATGTGTCGTGGAGAGCCTGATCGACCCCGCCAAGTTTCCCAATGCCTTCCGCATGGCGCCATCGAATAGCCAGTGGGACGATGCCGTCCGCGGCTATTGCCTCACGATCCTCAGGGTGAAGAAGGTTGCGGTGATCGGTGACACCACGGGCTATGGCGTGACCGCAGTCGGCGCCTCGGTGGCGGCGTTCAAGAAGGACGGCGCCGATGTGGTTTATCAGGCCAACATCGATGCGACCCAACCCGACATGACGCCGGACCTGCTGCGCGCCAAAAATGCCGGTGCCGAAGCGATCGTGGTGTGGAGCGTCACCACCGGCATGGAAGCGCGGATGTTCAACACCCGCGCCGCCATGAACTGGGATGTGCCGTTCGTCGGCCATCCCTCGCTCGCCTCGGGCGAAATCGCCGGTCTGGTCGAGAAGCCCGCCAACTGGGAAAAGGTCTACGCCATAGGCTACAAGAGCGTCAGCTATGACAGCGCCGGCAAGCTGCCCGCCAAGACCCAGGACCTGGTCGATCGCCTGGCCAAGGCAAAGGTCGCGATGAACGATACGCTGTTGTGGTGGATCGCGGGCGGCATCGATGCCGTCGAGCTGTTCGCCAAGGGGATCGAAACCAGCGGATCGACCGAGGGCCCGGGCATCATCGCCTACCTCAACTCGCTGTCGAAATATCCCGGCTATTTCGGCGACTATACGTTTACGCCGACCCAGCATAATGGCTATCCGACCGACGAAATCGTCATGTCGGAGGCTCGCTCGGCCAAGAACGGCACCTTCGCGCTGGCGCCCGGATACACTTAAGCGGCGGCGGAGAGCGCGGCCGATGTTCGCTTCCATCCTCGCATCCGGTCTCGCGGCGGGCGCGATCTACGCGCTCGTCGGCGTCACCTATAACACCATGTTCTCGACCTCGCGGGTGATGAGTTTTACCGCCGGGCAGCTCGCGATGCTCGGCGGCGTGTTCGGCTCGATGTTCACGCTGAAATTAGGCATGCCGGTCATCGTCGGTTTCGCGCTGACACTGATCGGATGTGCGCTGATCGGAATCATCACTGAATTCGTCGCGGTGCGGCCGGTGCTGAAAAGCCTCGACCAGCATCTCTACGTGCTCTCCACGCTGGCGCTGGCGCTGATGATCCAGCAGGTGGCGGCGATCAAATGGGGCACCGAGCCGCAGCCGTTTCCGCGCCTGATCGGGTTGGGCAGCGGCGTGTTCGACGAAAAATTCTGGCTGCCGGTCGTTGCCTGCGCCGTCACCATCATCGGCCTCGAATATCTCTATCGCCGCACGCTGGTCGGCCGCGCCTTCCTCGCCATCGCCGAGGATAATTTCGCCGCGCGTGCGCTCGGCCTGCCCGAGCGCAATCTGCGGGTCGCGAGCTATGCGCTCGCCGGCGTGATCGGCGGTGTTGCCGGGTTTTCCGGCGGCGAATTGCTGCTGGCGTTCTTCGCCAATGGCGCGTTGTTGAATTTCTACGGCTTCGTGCCGGTGGCGCTCGGCGGCCTCGGCAATAACCGCGGCGCCATCATCGGCGGCCTCGCGCTCGGCCTGTTCCAGCAGGCCGCGAATTTCCTGGTCGGCGGCATCTTCTCGTCGGTCGCCGTATTCACCCTGTTCATCGTGGTTCTGCTGGCGGCGCCGCAAGGCCTGTTCGGCGCGGCCACGGCGCGGAGGGTGTGATGACCGCGCTCACCGCGGCTCCCGCACGTAATGAGACGCGCGCTATTCGCGCGGTGCTGCCACAGCTCGCGCCGTTTCTCGGCATTTTTGCCCTCGCGATGATCCTGCCGTTCGTGAGCAACGACTATTGGGCGCTGATCGGCACAAGGGCCGCCATCTACTGGGTGCTGGTCTCCGGCCTCAACCTGATCGTCGGTTTCGCCGGACATCTCGCGATCGGCTATGTCGCGCTGCTGACGCTCGGCGCTTATACCACGAGCGTGCTGGTGGCCGGCAATGTGCTGCCGCCGGTGCCGGTGTTCGCCGCGCTGCCGATCGCTGCCATCGTCGGCGCCGTGTTCGGCGTCATCGTCGGCCTGCCGGCGCTGCGGTTGCGCACCTTCTATTTCGCGATGTCGACGCTCGGTTTTGCCACCATCGTCACCCAGATCGCGCTGGCCTGGCAGAGCGTCACCGGCGGCGGCATCGGCATATCGGGCCCGGAATTCCCGGCGCCGTTCAATACGGCGTGGGGCTTTTATTATCTCTGCATCGCCTTCGCTAGTCTCGCGACCTGGATCAGCGCCAATGTCGCACACAGCCGGTTCGGCCGCGCGCTGATCGCGGTCCGCGACGCCGAAGTCGCGGCCGAAGCAAGCGGCATTTCCAAGCCGCGCATGCTGATCGCGATCTTCCTGCTGGCGGGAGCGTTGGCAGCGATCGCCGGCGGGATGTTCGCAAGCCTGCAAACCTACATCACGCCGGACGCCTTCACCTTCGATCTGTCGGTCCTGTTCTTCATCGCGATCCTGATCGGCGGACGCGGCTCGATCCTGGGGCCGATGCTCGGCACCATTATCCTGACCATCCTGCCGGAGATGGTCGCATCGCTCGCGGCCTGGTCGACGTTCCTTTACGCCGTGCTGCTGCTCCTGATCGTGCTGGTGATGCCGGGCGGCATCGCGGCGCTACTCGATTTCCGCAACCGACGTCCGCTCGCCTCGAACCGCGCCATCGTGCCCCGTCCCGCCGCGCTCGGCGATATCATGCGCAAGAGCGCGGGCGGCAGGACGCTGCGCCTGCGCGGTATCGCGCTGAGTTTCGGCAATGTGCGCGCTATCGACGGCCTAGATCTCGACGTCAAGCCCGGCCAGATCCACGGCCTGATCGGCCCCAATGGCAGCGGCAAGACCACAACGCTCAACGTCATCTCCGGCTACTACGCCGCCAAGGCCGGGACGATGCAGTTGGGAGACGACGCGCTGCCGCCGGGCATGCCGACACTACGCGCCGTCGGCGGGATCGCCCGCACCTTCCAGACGCCGCGCCTGATCGGCGAGGCCTCGGTGCTGCAGAACGTCATGATCGGCGGCACCATCGAGGGACAGGCGACATTCACCGAGGCGCTGCTCTCATTGCCGCGAAGCCGGCGCGACGAGCGCATGCTTGCGGCCAAGGCCCGCGCGCTGCTGGGCGTGGTCGGGCTTGAAATGCTGGCCGATGTCCGCGCCGATCGGCTGCAGCACAGCGAACTGCGCTTCATCGAAATTGCCCGCGCGCTAATGCTGGATCCGGATTTTCTGCTGCTCGACGAACCCGCCGCTGGTCTCTCCAGCGACGAGATCGAGCGGCTGGCGGCGCTGATCAAAGCGATCAGTGCGCGCGGCGCCGGTGTGCTGCTGGTCGAGCATCACGCCGACCTGATCTTCGATATTTGTGATCAAGTCACCGTGCTCAATCTCGGCCGCACGCTCGCCGCCGGAACGCCGGCGGAAATTCGCGTCCACAAGGAGGTGGTCAGTGCTTACCTCGGCGGCTGAAGCTCTGCTCGAAGTCGCCGCGCTGGAGTCCGGCTACGGAAAAATCCGCGTGCTGCACGGCATCGATTTCGAGGTTGCCTCGGGCGAGGTGGTGGCGCTGCTCGGCCCCAACGGCGCCGGCAAGACCACCATGCTGCGCGCGCTATCCGGATTGCTGCCGGTGAATGCCGGACACGTGCGCTTCGGTGGCCGCGACATGACCAACGCCACGCCGCGCGAGGCCGCGCGCGCCGGCCTCGTGCATGTCATCGAGGGTCATCGCGTGTTCACACAGATTTCCGTCACTGACAATCTTCTGCTCGCGGGCTACGACCTGCCGCGCAGCGAGCGCGTGGCGCGGGTCGAGGAAGCGTTGTCGTACTTTCCCGAGATAGCCGAGAAACGCCACGAGCGCGGCGGCGCGCTGAGCGGCGGGCAGCAGCAGATGTTGACGGTGGCGCAGGGACTGGTGCGCCGCCCACGCCTGTTGATGCTCGACGAACCATCGGCCGGCCTGTCGCCGGTCCTGGTCGATCGCGTACTCAACGTCATCGCCAAGCTGCGCGATCAGGG
>JGI12635J15846_10005359_pt1 | contig 11081 bp, 11 predicted proteins | sample BlaSpr_A8_OM2_M2_FD_15846 | JGI IMG/M metagenome (IMG submission 15846) | reverse complement strand
GCGCACGGTCGCAAACAGGTTGACCAGGCTTACCTGCGACTTGATTACCCCGCCTTGTGTCGGGGGCTCCTGCGGGAGCGCGGGCAGGGCCAGGGTGCAGACAACCAATGCTGCCGCGCATTGCGTCACAACCTTGTTCATGGAACGCATGTATACTTTCCTCTGCGAGAGATGCCCGGCCGGATTAACCCCGCGGGGGTACTGCCGCACTGTAGGATGCCGCAAAGCGGTGCGATGGATGCGTGACCGAAATCACCCGCGCGGATAAATTCAATAGGAAGTTTGGCTTGAGGACTATGAAAAGTCTACGAAAAACCTTTCCGTTGGTCTGCGGACTACTATTCGCCGGGCTGCTCACCCAGATGGGGGCGCAAGAACCCCAACAGGACCCTACGCCAGCTGCTCCGGAACAAAACCCGCCGGCGCCCGCGCAACCGAACAGGCAAGGCAAGATCGTTTTCTCGGTCAATCAAGTGGTAGTGCCAGTGACCGTAAAGAACGGGTCCGGAAAGTTGGTCGCCGACCTGCGGCGGGACGAATTTCGGATCTTCGAGGATAACGTCGAACAGAAAATCGTTTACTTCGGGGCCGAGGCCACGCCCATTTCCATGGTTCTGCTGATTGACAACGACTTGAGCTCGAAGGATGCCAAGCAGGTAAGAGAGAGTTTGCGGTCCGTGGTTGCTGGCTTGAGCTTGAGCGATGAGGCCTTCGTCTGCCGGTTTGACCAGTTTTTCCACGTGGGAAAGGGCTTCCTCAGCGACCAGGACAAACTGCTCACGGAGTTGAAGCGGACGCATCTGGATGAGGAGCCTTCGGCAGGGCCTTCGAGCGCGGCCATCAGTAATGGGCCGTCCATCAACGGTCACTCCGCCATTGGGGACGCCCCGAATATTACAGGCGCCACGTTGAACATCAAGGGCCAGCCGACCAAAGCGCTGGATGATGCGGTGTACGCCGCGGCGCAGTTGCTGAAGGACCGTGACCCGGAACGCCAGCGGCGGAAGATTATCTTTTTGATTTCAGATGGCGTGAACGGGGCGAAATTCAACGTGAATAAGTACGACGCGGTGCTGAAAGAGCTACTGCGCTACAACATCGCGGTCTACGGCGTTGGCGTGGGCAGCGCATTTTTCGAGCGGCGATTCGAACGGCTCTCCAAATACGCGCATGACACGGGCGGCGACGTCTACTATGGCCTGAAGAGCCGGGCGATGGAGGAGCTTTATGCCCGGGTGACGGAAGAAGTCCGCAACCAGTACACCCTGGCCTACTCGCCCAGCGGCACGGACCGCGGCGCGGACTATCATTCCATCGAGGTCCGCGTGAGACGCGAGGGCCTTGCCATCCTGACCCGCGAGGGTTACTACGTCGGGGCCGCACCGAGATAGCCTCGTTCCCTTCTTGACTGCAAATTACCTTGACTCTTGGGCGAACCCCTCGTATATCAGGTCAGAGGCAAATGGCTGGCGGTGACGCCCGGCATGCGCCGAGCTTGAGGAGGAAATTCGAATGAAGAAAAAACCCAAGAAGGACGAGAAAAAGGGCCCGAAAAAAGGGAAGTAAGACATCTGCAACAGGATTCGTCAGCTCAGGCGCCTTGACACAAGTTGGGGCGCCTGTTTTTTTTCGATCGGCGTGATTACGGACAACGCGATTCCATCAGGCTTTGGCTGCAGGTGCTGCTTCGACTGTACCTGACGATTCTTCCAGGGCGCGCTCGCGAAGATAGAGAAAGAGCGGCAGGGCCAGACTAACTCCTACCGCGCAGAGACCGACAATCGGAAGCCAACGGAACCGCATGCTGAGAAGTCGACCTTCGACGCGCATAAACACCAGGAGGACTGCGGACGAGACGAGGACATCCAGCCCGAAGAAGGCGCTGATGCGGTTGGCGAAGAGTTGACCGAAGAGCTGACCGAGGTGCAGCCCGTTTTCCATGATCCAGGGGACGAACTGTGAGTAGGGGATGGCGGCGCCGGGAATGCAAAGGAACAAGTAAATATTTTTGCGATTCACAGGGTGTTCTCCATCGGGACTTCCGTTGAGAAAAATCACGGAATATCTCTCAAGATACGCTCAGCTGCTCAGGGCTTCTTCGTGCGCCGGGCAAATCGGCTGATAGGCGCAATTGCGGCAGATGAAACCCGGTTTTGCGGGGAATTCGCCGGCTCGGATGTCCGCGGCGGCTTCTTGCACAACTTTCTGTGCTTCGTCCAATTGCTTCGCATCGCGGGTGGTCACCTGGATCTGGTTGTTCTGTAAATAGTGGAAGATCAACCGCACGGGGTTCCATTCGAATATTTCTTTTGCCGCCAGTGCATAAAGACTAAGTTGCAGGTCCTTCTTCGCGTCGGCATCTTTTCGGGGTTTCCCCGTTTTGTAGTCGACGATTTCAACGTCGTTCCGGCCGAGGGAATTCACCTGGTCCATTCGTCCGGTGACGATCACGTTGTTTTCCATCGGCAGTTCGAAGCTCTTCTCCTGTTCCCGGACCTGTGGGGGCGCTTCGATCGTTGCGGCGTGAAACGCGCGCAGCTGTTCGAGCCCGTCTTTCTTGTATTCCTCCTCCTGGTAGGTGTCTTCAAATCCGGCGGAGCGCCACTCCATTTCGAATAACCGCTGGACATCTTCGAAGGGCAGCTTGTTACCTTTGCGAAGTTCGGCTAGGAACCGCTTGATCGTGCCGTGCATAATGCTGCCGAAACTCAGCGTCGCTTTGGGGCCTTCTTTGAGCGACCAGAGATAGCCGAATAAATACTGCTGGGGGCATTTGCGGTAATTGTCCACCGCCGAAGGACTGAGTTGCAGCGGTTCCGGCGATGACGGATGAAATACTTCCGCCCACTGCGCGATGCGGGAAAAAATCTTCGGCGGCGCGGCGGAGTCGGGGAAGAGTGAAGGAGCATCCGCTTCCTTGCGCGTGGCTGCTGCACTCTCCGCAGGCGCAATGCTCACTTTGGGTGCGGATTGGATGATGTCCCGCCGCTTCACGGCGGGGTCCATCAGGATATCTTCGATGAAAGTGGGAACTTTGCCTTTCTTGTCCGTCAGCGTGGTGATGGTGAGCCGCTGCCGGGCCCGCGTCAGTGCCACGTAGAACAATCGGCGCTCTTCCTGAATGTGAAATTGATCGGCGGGTTCGCCCTCTTTCATGAGCGCCTCGGGAAATTCGAAGACTCGTGATCGCGCGGTCGCCGGAAAGGCCTTGTTGTTGACGCGCATCAGAAAAACGTGCTGGAATTCCAATCCCTTGGCGCCGTGTACGGTCATCAACTGAACCGCGTCCGGGGGAGCGTCGTCTTCGAGGCTTACCGTTCCGCCGGCTTGTTCAAAGTAGTCGAGATACTCCAGGAACTCCGAAAGCCCGCGCGTTTCGCTTTTCGGCTCCCACTCTTTAATAAATTGAGAAAGCTGGGACACATATTTGCTGTCGCGTTCGGCCGTGCGCTGCGGGACCTCCAGCCACTCGATCAGGTCGGCTGATACTTCGCGGGCGGTTCGCCGCTTCAGTGTTTTTCGCTGCTCGGTGAGGAATTCCAGCAGACCGCCCAGGGCAGCGGGAGAAGCATCAAAAGGAAGCTCCGATTGCGGGGCTTGCAAAACGTCGTACAGCGCCGTGCCGCGTTTTTTTGCGGCCCGCTCCGCGAGCCGCAGCAGGTCTTCTGGCTGCAAGTGCCAGGCGGGAGCCGCGAGGACTCGGGCGCAAGCAATGTCGTCAAAGGGAGTTGCGATCATCCGCAAATAGGCCAGCACGTCGCGCACCAGGGGATGATCGAGAATCGAGAGCTTGGAAATGACAAAAGGAATTTTCCGGCGGGACAATTCTTCGACGAGCTTATCGCGGTGCGCGTGCTGGCGGTACAAGACCGCAAAATCGGTCCAGCGGTGTCCCGTGCCGTGGAGCCGCTCGAGCTCGTCCGTCATCCAGCGTGCTTCTTCCTCCGCGGTAGCCAATTCTGCGATTCGAATGCGCTCGCCTTCGGGATGCGGGGTGGTCAGGATTTTCGGCGGAAAGCGCTCGCTCCTCGCATTCTGGGCGATCACGTGGGTGGCCACGCGCAGGATGTTGGGGGTGGAGCGGTAGTTTTCCGTGAGGGTGACGCGGTGAAGCCATGGGTCTTGTTCTTCGCTCAGTCCGACAAATCTTTTTTCAAAGATGGCAAAACTGGCGAAGGAAGCGCCGCGGAAGCGGTAGATGGCCTGATCGTTGTCGCCGACGGCAAAAATATTTCGCGATGGTCCGCAGAGCAGATCGAGCAGCTCGATTTGAGCGATGTTGGTATCCTGAAATTCATCCACAAGAATGTGGCGGTAACGCTGCTGCAAAAGCGAGCGCAACCCGGCATTCTTGCGCAGCAATTCGACAGCTTCGGTGATCAGCGAACCGAAGGAGGCGCGCTTTTTCTCCCGCAGCAATTCTTCGCTGGCGATGTAGGCCCGGGCGATTTCCCTTTGCAACGCCACATTTTCGGCGCGCTCCTGATAGGTGTCTTCGTCCAGCGACGCGCCCTCCGCTTTGAGGCGGCTGGCGAGCTCGTCCGCATAGCGCTGGTAATCCTGGCTGGAAACCAGTTCATCCTGGCAGCGACTGAAAAATTCCACGAAATCGTTCAGGAACTGTCCGGGATCGGCGAGGCGCCGGTATTTTTCCAGGCGCAAGCGCGCGAGGTTTCGCCGGAGCAAAATCCAATGGTCGAATTTGTCCAAAATCACGCGTTCGGGATCGGCTTCGATTAGCAACGTTTCGCAGAAGGAATGAAATGTCGCCAGGGTCACCAATTTGCCGCGCTCGCCCGTGGCCCTCACCACTCGGGCTTTCATCTCACCGGCGGCCTTCTTTGTGAACGTCAGCGCGAGAATGTTTTCACCGGAGAGGCTTTCATCCGATTGCAGGAGGTAGCGGATGCGCTCGGTGATGACGCGCGTTTTTCCGGTTCCCGCGCCGGCGATAACCAGCAGCGGTCCTTCGCCGTGGGTGATTGCGCGGCGCTGCGCGTCGTTCAGCTTCAGGCCGCTTTCACCAAGCGGGTCCATCTCAAACAAAGTTGCCATCGATTAGAAGGGTATCGGATTTTTCGTGCCAGGGGAAACGGGCGCTATTTATCTAATTCAATGCGAATGGTTCGAGGTCTTGGGTCATCGGAAAAAAAGCCGTCCACGGCATCCTTTATCATTAACTTCCAATTCTTCCCAGATGTTACCTCGCCTACAAATAGATTCTGTCAGACACTCTGCGCAATCGCCACCGTCTGACTCCTTTGTCACGCGAAATACAAGCTCCGCGCCGCCGTCCATCGTTTGCTCCTGCTACCGTTCGGACTTCTCGCCGGAGGAAACCTGCCTGATGAATTCGGCCGATTTCCTTTTCGGGATCGTGAGTGTCTGCCACTTGTCGCCGGCGAGGTGCCGCGCAAGATAGACAATTTGCCCCACGTGATAAGAATAGTGAGCCACCTGGCGGTTGATGGCCTGTGTTACGGAATGCGGTTCGGTGCGGATGGTAATTGTCCGCGTTAAATCTGCATCGCTAAGTGGTTCCAACGCTGCGAACAGGAGTTTCCACCCGCGTTCCCACATTTCCAGCAATTCTGCGCGCGTCGCTGGGGGCGCTTCGAATTCGGTGTCGCGGTTGCGGTCGGGTTTCTCGCCGTCGGTGGTTAGAAAGTCGGTCCAGCGCGAGCGCATGTTTCCGGCCATGTGTTTCACGGTGATAGCGATGGAATTGGATTCGGGATCGAGAGTGGCAAAAAGTGCTTCATCCGGGCATTGCGCCATGGCCCGCTCGCCCAGTTTTTTGTAGTAGTGGAAAACACCGATGGAATCTTGCAAGTAAGAGGTGGTGAATTGGTGCGCCATGGCGATATTCTGTTCGTTCCGCGCGGACTGTCAAGCCCATCGGCTAAGTCCCGCTCCGTGGCCGCAAATCCGAAGCGACCAATTGCCGTGTGCTCGCAACTAAGCTGTGCAGAGCGAAGGAGCGTGGAGAAGGGCAACCGAAGTGGGCAAAAAGCGCTTGACAATTCGCTTTTTATTCGCCTATGATACCGCCGCTTCGAATCGAAATCCTATCTAAGGAGAGAGTCATGACCATTGGACAGATGATGCTTGGTGAGTTCGATCAGGAGATGCAAAACACGCGCAAGACCCTGGAACGATGTCCCGATGAGAAGTGGAATTGGAAACCTCATGAGAAGTCCGGCACGGTCGGATGGCTTGCGAGCCACATCGCGACGATGCCTGGCTGGCTCACGATGACGATCCATACCGAGGAGCTCGACTACGCACCAGTAAACGGTCCAGGCTACCAGCCGCCAAAGATTGAAAACAGAAAAGAGCTGCTTGCTGAATTAGACAAGAACGTCGCTGAATCTCGCGCCGCACTTGCGAGCGTGAGCGACGTGGAAATGATGAAGGGATGGAAGCTGCTTGCTGGCGGCAAGGAGATTTTCACCATGCCGCGCGTGGCATGCATCCGGGGGATGGTGATGAACCATATCATTCATCATCGCGCGCAACTTACCGTGTATTACCGCTTGCTCGGGATTCCCGTGCCTGGACTTTACGGTCCCAGCGCGGACGAAGGCCAGCCGGGCGCAGCGGAAGCCGCCGCGAACTAGAATTATACTCTGGGGGCGGAGCGTTCCGCCCCCAAAGTCTTTCCCGCCGCCGCAGCCTCCTTCCTTGCATCGCGGTATAATGAAGCTTGTCGCTCTCCCGGAGGCTTACCATGAGTACGGAAACTCCCGTCATTCTCTCAGCCGTCCGCACGCCGATCGGAAGATTTCAAGGCGGTCTCGCTGGTTTTTCTGCGCCGGAACTTGGCGGCAAAGCTGTCGCTGAAGCGATTCGACGCGCGGGCCTCGATTCGAATCAAATTGACGAAGCCATTCTCGGCAACGTGGTGCAAGCGGGGCTCGGACAGAATCCCGCGCGGCAGGCGGCGCTGAAAGGCGGCTGCGATCCGCGCGTTGCGGCGATGACCATCAACAAAGTCTGCGGCTCCGGACTAAAAGCCGTGGCGCTCGCGGCGCAAGCCGTGCAGCTTGGTGAATCGGAAATTGTCGTCGCTGGCGGGATGGAGTCCATGTCCAACTGCCCGTATCTGTTGCCGCAAGCGCGCACCGGCTACCGCATCGGCGATGGGAAACTTGTCGACTCGATGATCGCCGACGGGCTCTGGGACGCTTACGAGAATTTTCATATGGGCATGACCGGGGAACTGGTCGCCGAAAAATACGGGATCACGCGCGAAGAGCAAGACAAGTTCGCGGTCGAAAGCCACCAGAAGGCGGTGCGCGCGCGCAAGTCTTGTTTTTTTGAAGCGCAGATTCTGCCGATAGACGTGCCGCAGAAAAAGGGCGAGCCGATTGTCATCAAGTACGACGAATCGCCGCGTGAAGACACCAGCATGGAAGCGCTCGGGAAGTTGAAGCCCGCGTTCAAGAAAGACGGGACGGTCACGGCGGGCAACGCGCCCGGCACAAATGATGGCGCGGCGGCATTGATTGTTACGAGCGAGCGGAATGCATCGCGGCTTGGGAAGCAGCCGATGGCGCGGATCGTCGCCCAGGCCGTCAGCGGCGTTGAGCCGAAGTGGGTGATGATGGCGCCGGTGGAGGCGGTGGAAAAGTTATTGAAGAAGACCGGCTGGGACCGCGACAAGGATGTCGATCTCGTCGAACTCAATGAAGCATTCGCCGTGGCCGCGATCGCCGTAACGCGGCAGCTCAAGCTCAATCCCGAAAAGGTCAACGTCAACGGTGGCGCAGTCGCCCTCGGCCACCCCATTGGCGCCTCCGGCGCGCGCATTCTTGTTACGCTGCTCTATGAATTGCAGCGTCGCCATCTCAAGCGCGGCGTCGCCGCTCTCTGCCTCGGTGGTGGCAACGCCGTCGCCCTTGCTGTCGAGCGTTTCTGAAAACACCTGAACCTTTGACTAGGTTGAACTCTGCACTGCTGGCTCTGCGTTCGCCACAGCCTTCAGGTCATTGCCACAGTAGGGGCAGAACTTGTCGGTTTCGGCAAGTTCCCGTTTGCATTGCGGGCAAGAGGGATGCAGGTTGCATTTGCAGTTGGGGCAGAAGTTGAAGCGCGCTCCCACGGTGGATGCGCATTGCGGGCATGAATAGGGCATGGGTTCGCGCATCAGAAAGTAGATCACGAAACCGATGAAGCCCCAGGCGGGAAGAAGAATGATTACCAGAATCGTCCAAAGAGCGGCGCTCATTCCGCGGCGCGAGGCATCGCGGTTGACGTAGGCGACGAGAAAGATGATCGTCGCCATGGTAAGGCTGGTTGCGGTGACGATTCCTGCCAATGCTAACGACGCTAGCGCAGGATTGTTCCGCAGCTCCGGCGGGAACATCTCATTTCCGTAGGGATTATTCCTGGCCGCCAGATTTACTGTGATTGCGATCACCAGTGCGATGACGTACAGCACGGCCACAAGCACCATCAGCCATCGGGGAATGATCCCGAACTCTCCCCAAAAGCGGAGATTTTCTTTTTTTCGGCGCAGGCGGATAAGCCGCTTCCTTTCGTTGAAGGAATCCGTCATGCGCTGCGGATAATCCGTCATACCATTCCTCACTCTCCCGTCGCTCGAATCAATTGTCTTGGCGCATCCAAGCGGGTTCGTCGCCCTGGCGCACTTTTTCCATCAGCAACACGGCCACAACAAACAGCGCGGGAATCGTCCACCACAAACCGAAACCCACTTCCCAGACCAGTTTCGGGACGCCGGCGCGTTCGCCGAACCACGCAAAGAGCCGCCAGACGTACGGTGCGCTCGCGATCCCAAAAGCCCATGAGAGCGCGCAAGCCAACCAAAGCGCCCGGCGCTTCGGCTCGCGTTCGCGCAATTCCTGGGCGCGCAGGCGCACGCGAAATTGTGTCCGGCTGGCCAGCCCGCTGGGGAGTGGAATTGCCGCCGTGCGCATGAAGCGGAGCGCTTGATCGGTCTGGCGCGCCAGATCAGCACAGGGGGCACAATCTTGCAGATGTGCGCCAAGCCAATCGCGGTCGGCTTGCGAGATGCCTTCGACGCGCTCCTGCGCGATTAATTGTTGGGCGCGTGCGTGCGTTTCGAGGTTCATGCGGCGCCTCCTTGGAGCGCTCCGCGAAGTGCTTCGAGGCCGCGATACAGGCGCGACTTCACGGTGGAAAGGGGAACGCTGAGCACTCCTGCCATCTCGTCGATTTGCAATTCTTCATGGAAACGCAGGACGAGTACCTCGCGATAAATTGCGGGGATTCTTTGCAGAGATGCCTGAACGCTTTCTTCGTTCTCCTGGCTGAGGACCTGGTGCAGCGGCGAAGGATCATTTTCATTTGCGAGTTGCAGCGGATGTTCTTGTTCCGGGTCCGTCAGCGTATCGAGGCTCTGGGGCTTCTTGGACCGCTGCCAATCAATGACCAGATGGCGCGCGATCGCGAAGAGCCAGGCTTCGAATTTTGATTTGCCGTCGTACTGGTGGCCGCGCTCAAGAACACGGATCCAGGTCTCCTGAAAAAAATCCTCGGCGCGTTCTTTATTTCCGGTGATGTAGAGGAGATAGCGGAACAAGCGGTATTGATACTGCTCGATCAGCCGGTCAAGCAAGTCGGGGTCGCGCTTCTGCAGGCCGCGCGCGATGGTCTTTGCTTCATCGCTCATCAGCATGGAGAGCAGGTAGGCTGGCCGAGTTGGCGTCAAACATGAGGTCGTAGCGCTCATACTATCCTGAATACGGCCCAGACACCCAAAAAGACGCACGTTTGCCGTTGTCTGTTTCTCCTTATTTTTCAATCACTTCCGAGCGGTTTTTCGACAGTCGCTCGGCTGTGACAGGGCGGGCGCGCAAGTTGATGTCCAGCCTGTTGCCTCTGTTGTAGACTCCCATCCGCGATGATCTGCCCCCAATGCCGCGCGGAATACCGTCAAGGATTCACGCGATGTGCCGACTGCGACGTGGAACTGGTGAATGAGCCTTCCTGGGCAGCGCATGGCTTGGGCGCCACAGTCGAAGCGGGTTTACCCGCCGAGGATCCGGAAGATCCTTTTTGCGCTTTTTGGCAGGGTGACGACCCGCGCATTCACGCCGAACTTTGCGAACTATTAACCGAGGTAGACATTCCCTGCAAGACCATCCGGCGCGAGGATCATCTCTTCAATCTGAATTCTATAAGTGGCTTCCAGATCGGGATTCCGTTTTCACAATTCGAGAAGGCGGAAGCTGCGATCAAAGATGCCTATGCCGCCGAGGATGCGCAGAAAGATGCCGCTCGCCTTTTGCCCTATGAAAAGATCTACACCCTAGCTGGTCGCGGGGCATTTCCCTGGCGACCTGCGTTGACGGGTTTTACCTGGGCCGACGGCAGCCGGGGCGAAGAACACGAGAATGCCGCGGCCCCGGCTCTTGAGAAGCCGGCTGGGGACGCGCAACGCGAAAAGCGGCGGCCGGATTGGGATCCGACGAATTGGGATCCGCGAGAGGCCACGCTGGAAGTGTGGTCGAGCGAGCAATCTTACCCCGGAGAGATCATCGAGCTGGCGCTGCGAGAAAATCAGATTCATGCGCGCTTTGAAAAAGCGGGAGGAAAAAACGCAATCTCCGTATTGCTGGAAGATGAAATCCGCGCGCGCGAAATTGTGAGAGAAATCGTCGAAGGCGTGCTACCGGAATGAAGTGGATTGGGCGAAGCGGGCGACACGCGGCGGACGCCGAGCGAAATACAGATGAGTCCAGGGAAGTAGTAGACTAAGAGTGCGTTTCTGTCGTTTTGGGCGGCACGGTAAGGCGAGCTTCGTTGGAGAGGTTGCCCCGATGCTGGCATGCTCCCGCCGAGCTCTGCGGTGCATAGGAGGAAGACGTGTCATCCAAACCAGTTCCACAAGGTTCTCTGGTCTTGCTGTGGGCGGGGGAGAATCCCGCAGTGCACGCGGCGTTGCTAGACGAGCTGGAAGCAGCGGAGATTCCGTTTACCGATAAGAGTCTCGGCGATGATGAAGTGGCGCCGACGGCCGATCCGCTCCCCATCGATTGGAAGCCGCGGTTTGGATTCGAAGTGGCGGTGCTTTCCACGAATCTTGCGGCAGC
>JGI12635J15846_10005357_pt1 | contig 11084 bp, 8 predicted proteins | sample BlaSpr_A8_OM2_M2_FD_15846 | JGI IMG/M metagenome (IMG submission 15846) | reverse complement strand
TCGAACTCCTCACCGTCCCGGCGGGCTACCTTCGCCAGTTCCAGCCCTTTTGTCCAGCCCACTTCCTTCAATTCTTTTCTGGCTTGTGGCGGCAAGTGCTCGTGAATCGACATCAGGTAGTAGGCCTTCCTTCGCGATTCAGGAAACCGCCTCTCCAGAAAGTCATCGAATGATTTCAGGTTCTCCACCCGCCAGTATTGCCCCGCCCTGACTTCACACACATAACATCCCAGCTCAACAAACTGATTGTGCGTTGCAAAAAGCCCAAGACAGTTGAAGACTCAGAATTCTGAAATCTGCGGGAACATTCTCAACGGAAACATCTTCCCTAGCCTCAACTCGGCTAGCTTAGTCGCATCCGAATGATATCCATAAAAATTTTGGATTGGCTTTTACACAGCTTCGACTGTCATATTGATTGTGCAGTCGAACAATCGACGCCTCAGCAATACTCTTACAGGCGCCGAGTTCGATGACGGGCCCCCGTCAAACCGTTTTTTGAAGTTCCCTTCCATGTAGTAAGGGATTCCCAGTTAACGCGTTATTCCTTGGACCTTCTGGGGGATACCGCATAACAAACCCAGGATTCCTGCCCAAGTGGGGCAACCAGCAAAGTGACTCAGATTGGCGGAGCCATGCCCGGACTATCCCAAGAGCACACAAACTTCGTGGAGCCGCAACTAGCGGCCTATGCTGGAGAATGGTTTGCTATACAAACCAAACCCCGACACGAAAAGAAAGTAGCTTTCAAGCTCGAAGAGAAGGATATTGAAGTGTTTCTTCCTCTATATACATCGCTCAATCAATGGAGCGATAGGAGACAGGAAGTTCAACTTCCGTTATTTCCCAACTACGTATTTGTTCGAATAGGCGCAACACAGGGTCAACGCACCGCGGTTTTGCAGACAGATGGCGTTCGATCGTTTGTAGGAATGCGCGGTAAAGGTGTTTGCATTCCGGATGACGAGGTCGAAGCCATCCAAAAAATATTAGATGAAAAAGTTTCGTTCACCAATCATCCGTTCCTGAATATCGGCCAGAAAGTCCGTATCCGAGGCGGTAGTCTGGACGGAGTCTGCGGAACCGTGATGGCTAACAATCCACGCAACCTTATTGTTTCGATCGAATGCATTCAGAGATCTCTAACCATTTCCATCGATGGATATGGAGTTGACCCGGTCTAGCATTTCACGCTGAGCCAAGCGGAGATTTTCAAGATCTCCCAAGTTATCCAAGATTCCTATCGTCGGACAGTTGACCCCACCAGCCTTTTTTGATGAAGGAAGCTCATGACTCCGAATAGACGACAATTTATGAAGTACTTGGCAAAGCTCTTTGACCTTTGCGTCTTGGCGGTATCGATAGTTGTCGCTCTAATTGTGTTCTCTTCGCCAAGAGGCAGAACGTTTGCAGGTTTCCTCGCGATGCGAATTAAGTTGGAGAACTGCCTGCTGTTCGCGCTATTTCTTGCGATTTGGCACAACCTGTTCGTCGCCTGCGGATTGTATGTTTCCAACCGGTTGACGAAGCAACGCACACAGATATTGGAGGTTTGTAAAGCAACAACGTTCGCAGCCGCGATTCTGTTCCTGCTAGCAAGAGGTTTTCACTTGAGAATAGTAAATCCGGGCTTCGTACTGGTCTTCTGGCTATCGAGCACGTTGATGATGGTTGCGGGGCGTGTCGCAGCCCGGACGTTACTCTTGGCTTTGCGGAGTCGGGGCAAAAACAGCAGGTTCATCCTTATTGTCGGTACTAATCGGCGGGCAATCGAGTTTGCCCGCCAGATCGCCAGTCGGCCGGAACTGGGATACCAAATCGTCGGATTTGTAGATGATGACTGGGCGGAAATCAAAGCATTCGAATCAACCGGGTACACTCGCTGCTGCACCTTCGCGAACTTGGCCAACTTCCTCCGGCTTAATGTCATCGACGAGGCGGCAATTTACCTGCCGCTGCGATCCTACTATGAGCATGCATCTGAATTGGTGTCGCTCTGCGAGCAACATGGAATTGTCATTCGTTTCGACTCGCAGGTGTTCAAATTGCAAGCTCGACATTCTCCGAGTCAGGATCTGGAGGAAGATTCTCACGTCGTTGCAATGGCGGGCTCGGCCGAAATGTTGCCGGCCACAATCAAACGAGCACTGGATTGCCTGTTCTCGAGCATGCTACTGGTGGCTCTAGCTCCTGTATTTCTTGTGGTTGCAATCCTTGTAAAACTCACATCGCCAGGTCCGGTTTTCTTCCGCCAGACCCGTGTGGGTTTGAATAAGCGGCAATTCAGCATCTACAAATTTCGAACCATGGTGGCCAATGCCGAGCAGCTCCAGCGTCAGCTTCTCGCTATGAACGAAATGTCCGGGCCTGTGTTCAAGATCAAAAAAGATCCACGGATCACGCCCTTGGGCCGAGTACTTCGCAAGAGCAGCGTCGATGAACTTCCGCAACTATTCAACGTGTTGATGGGTGATATGAGTCTTGTAGGACCGCGAGCAATGTCCCTGCGTGACTACCAGCTGTTCGACCAAGACTGGCAGCGGCGCCGTTTTAGTGTCAAGCCAGGGATCACCTGCTTATGGCAAGTCAATGGGCGCAATTCCCTTCCTTTCGAAACGTGGATGGAGTTGGATATGCAATACATCGACAAGTGGTCGTTGTGGCTCGATCTCAAAATTCTCGCCAGGACAGTGCCCGCGGTATTGCGCGGAACAGGGGCCGCTTGAATTCGCACAAACCAAGAGCTCACCAGTTAGCTTCGATCAGTAGGAGCAAATTCCTAGGTATCTTTTTATAAGGGAACCATCACTATGCTGGAAGATCATCTAGTAGCAGGACAATTTCAAACCCCGGAAAGCTTGATCTCTGCCGTTCCAATGAAAATAAATACCTCAAGGCAACTACCTGGAGCCAGTGTGCTTGATGCGGCAGGCACCCAACGCTCGCATGGGTTCAACAACGAAATGCGGCTCCGAGATTTATGGGATGTCTTCGTCCGGCGTCGAACAATCGTGTTCGGAACATTAGTAGTATGTCTGCTGGGCGGGGCGCTCATTTGCGTTCTCTGGACGCGCCGTTACATGGCAACTGCGGAGCTACAAGTCGGTAAAGAAAGCGACAACAGTCTTGGGTTGCAAACAGAGGGCAGCCAGGAATCGCCTACAGACTCGCTAGCAGAGAATGTCACAATCCAGACGCAGGCTGGCATCCTGCAATCAGACACATTGGCATTGAGGGTTATTAGCGATCTGAATTTGGAATCCACTAAGGATTTCCGTCCGAAGTTCAGTCCGATTGGATACATTATGGGAGTTTTTGCGCTGAACGGCCCGCCTGATGCGAGTAGCGCACCGCTCGAAGAGTCTCCGCAGCGGCGGGCGCATGCCCTCGAAGTGTTCACCCGTAATTTGGACGTGAAGCCTGTGGCTGGAACAAGGTTAATCACGATTTCTTACCTGGACCCAGACCCTAAGCTTGCGGCTCAGGTCGTGAATCATCTAGCAAACAGTCTCGTAGATTACAACTTTCAAATTCGGCATGATGCCACGTCGCACACAGCTGAATGGCTGGCGAGTCAGATGTCTGATTTGAGAAGGCAAAGCGAGGATCTACAAGCAAAGGTGGCTCGTTTACAGCGCGAATCTGGCGTTTTCTCGCTGGGCGAAACGGATGCGACGGGACGTGAACAGGTCTACAGCAGCGTCCTCGATAAGTTGCAGCAATCAACAACTGCTCTTTCGCAGGCCCAAGCGAATCGCATCGGAAAAGACGCAATTTATCGAGTCGTCCAGATGGGCGATCCCGAAGCAATTTCTCAACTGAGTGGAAGTTCAATCTTCGCTTCTTCCTCGGGACTGGATAGTTCCCTCTCGTTGATTCAAAGTATGCGCATGCAGGAGGCCACCCTCCGAGGTCAACTCGCTGAAATGGCGGCAAAATTTGGACCAGCTTATCCAAAGCTTGATGAAATGCGTCGCAATTTAGAGGCCCTTGACGAATCGATTAACGCAGAAGTAAGTCGAGTAGCGGAACGGGCAAAGAACGATTTCGAGGTGGCTGACAAGGTGGAAACGAATGCGCGGAAGGTATATATGGAGCAGAAGCAACAAGCGGACCGCGTGAACGACAAGACGATCGAATACATGATTGCCCGCCAGGAGGCTGAGGAAAGTCGTAACCTTTACGAGAGTCTGTTTAAGCAATTGAAGCAGTCAGGCGTGCTTGCTGGATTTCGAGCCAACAATATCTCTCTAGTCGATCCAGCAAGGATTCCAGCGAGGCCGGCAAGACCCAAAGTACTGCTATACATGGCTGCGTCGTTGATGGCGGGCCTGTTTTTCGGGGCCGGTGCAGCAATAGTAAAGGATGGAGTGGATACACGGATTCGCAATCTATCGGCACTCGAATACGAGCTAGGACAGCTTCCGTTAGCTATGCTTCCCTATCACAAAACGACTCTTTCGCATTATGCAAGCGATTCACGGCGAATACCACAGGCCAGCGCACAGACTCGACCACCATACAAGTCCTTACCCGTCGCATTGAGAGATCCCGCTGCGAGATTCCGAAGTATTGACCGGCCACGCAATCAAAAGCTGGGTATCCCTGCGCTCGATGATCCACATTCAACTTTTGTTGAGGCCTTGCGCGCCTTGCGTACTTGCCTTTTTCTCTCGAAAGTAAGAGTTCCTCCACAGGTGACACTCATTACGAGCTCGATGCCTGGCGAAGGGAAAAGCATGCTGAGCGCGAACCTAGCGGCGATACTCGCCGATCGTCAAAGGAAGGTACTGTTGGTGGATGCGGATTTAAGGCACCCAAGTCTGCACCACTCGTTAAATATCAGCACGCAGAAAGGATTGAGTTGGTTGCTTTTATGGGCCGGGAACGAATCAGATAGTCAAACCTTCGAAGCCGCTGCGCGTTCAGTGACTCTTCCTGTCCCTGATGTCCCAGGGCTACATATTGTGCCATCAGGAGATGTTTCAGAACATCCGGCAGAATTACTCTCCTCTGATCGAATGGGCCAAGCTATCAAGGTTTGGCGCAGTGATTTCGACTATATCATAATTGATGGATCGCCCGTTCTACCTGTGACTGACGCCGTTATTTTAAGCAGCGCGGTGGATTTCACTCTATTGGTAGCTCGGTATCGGGCCATCGAGCAGCAAGCTTTACTGCGCGCTTACGGCATTCTTCGAGCGCAGGTTCACAATAAGATCGGAGTCGTGGTGAACGCACTGCAGGAAACGGCGGGCGCATACTGCCCAGCTTATCGCTACAGCGATTCGAGGTTTGACACCGATGGGACCAGACATGAAAATAATTAAAGTACTACTGCTCGTCACAATCGTCGCGGCAGCACCATGCTTTGGGCAACCGGAAAGTCTTCTGATTGGACCAGGGGATGAACTGAAGATAGAAGTATTTGATACTCCCGAGATGGACCAAACCGTCCGGGTTACTGACGCTGGAGAAGTTCCGCTTCTCTTTGTGGGCAACGTCAAAGTCGCCCATTTCACTCCCGGAGAGGCTGCTCGGTCTATTGAAGCCACTCTTAGGTCAAAACAGTTGATGACTCATCCGCAAGTGACGGTATCGGTTGAGGAGTATGCCAGCGAACAGGTTTCGGTTATGGGAGAGGTACGAAAACCAGGTGCCTTTTCCATCTCCGCCCCAATCCCGGTGATCGCAGTTCTATCGAATGCCGGCGGCTTGACGGATGTGGCGGATCGAAATATTACAATTCAGCGACACGGCGACTCGGCACAGACCGTCAATTATTTCTTATCGAATAGTTCCGACGCTGCCTTACAAAACAGCATAATGGTCTATCCAGGAGATATAGTAATGGTCCCGAGGGCGGGAATTGTCTATGTGCTGGGAGATGTCGGCCGTCCAGGGGGGTACACAATGTCGGCTAATGATTCCCGGATGACAGTTTTGGAGGCGCTCGCAACCGCCGGCGGTACAAACAAGACCGCAATCATTTCCAAGGTGAAATTAGTTAGAAGAATAAACAATGGTACAACCGAAATCCCTATTCCACTCGGCGCCATAGAGAAGGGGAAGGAGGCCGATATCGCTATGCAGTCCAATGACGTCTTATACGTCCCTTTCAGCTACATGAAGAATATCGCCTTCAACGGATCGCAGATTGCGGCGTCAGCAGCAGGGGCCATCATCTACACGCACCCGTAATTATTTGCGTGCCACCACATCTGTATTCAAGATAACGGCCTCACCAATCCAAGACAAACCGCGACTTCTCGCAACGGGGACGATTTAACTCCGAGGTAGTACGGTACCCAGTGATTCTTTTCTCATTAAGAGCAAAGAGCATCCTTAACTGGAAAGACTATAACTTTCGCGTCCCCGCAAAGACTTTAATCATTGGCACAAGATCCGACTAGGTTCTCCCTTACCTAGTCGCTTTCACATAAGTCATCAGGTGGTGACCCAGAATGTCGAACATTTCTGTGAATACCGTGGAATTCGAGCAAGAAGTCGCTAATAAAAGATCTTATCTGTTCCTTGGCGCTCGTCTCGACGCATTGAGTGATCTCGACGTGGTTCACGTTATCCTAAAGACGATTGAGCGAGGCGAATCACGGATTATCGGCAATCACAATATGCATAGCCTGTACCTTTGGCATCACGAGCCAAAAATGCAGACGTTTTATGCGTGTGCGGACTACGCCTACATAGATGGAATGCTCCTCACGTTCCTAGGCCGGATATTCGGCCTGCCACTTCGGCGGGCGGATAGTGCGACTTATCTGGAATTCTTACCTTGTCTTGCAAGAATAGCGGTCGAACAACAGTGGCGAATCTTTTTTCTTGGGGCAAGAGCTGGAGTGGCTGATGCCGCTGCCGAAAAATTGCGGAAGCAGTATCCAGGGCTTCAAATCCAAACCCATCATGGTCATTTCGATTTGGAACAGCAAAGCAATGACAACCAGAAGGTTCTTTCAGAAATCAACGCGTACTCGCCTCACATTCTGATGGTGGGAATGGGCATGCCGCGGCAAGAAGTTTGGATAGCGGAGAATCGGCAACACGTTAAGGCAAACATAATTTCTTCCACGGGAGCCATTATGGACTACATAGCCGGCGTTAAATCGGCGGCTCCGCGCTGGCTCAGGCCTCTCTACCTTGAGTGGTCCTACCGACTGCTCACGGAACCAAACAGGCTTTGGCGTCGTTACCTAGTAGAGCCGTGGTTTTTGCTGCGGTTAATCGCCCGACGATGTGTGGTCGGGGCAAGTCAGTCGGTTGCAACCCATTTCATCAAACCATATTAGCTGGTAAACGTTTACGATCGAAGAGCAGTACAGTATTCGCTTATCTACCTCCCCGACAATTCATACTACGACTTCTAGAAGAGGTCTCGCAGCTAAATGGCATCGATATACCACCTACTCGACCCGCGGGAAGTATTCTCTGAGCGGGACGGCGGCGCAATCTCAAGGTGGGCCGCCAACGTTCTTTGTGGGGAAAACGAGATAGTAGTCTGCCCGTCTTCCGATCCATCCTGGGGCTTCCCTACCCAGCGGATCTATCGCTTGCCTAACTGGAGTCTTACCGGGCCCATTCATCCTGTGCTGTACCGGTTGCCTTGGAGTTTGCAAAAGGCCGTTTACCTACACGTTTTCCAAACCCTATTAAAAAAGCTAAGACCTCACGACATCCTTTACGTGCACAACCAGCCCGAGTGTGCTTCTGTTCTTGCGACGGTTGCTGAACAGCATGGCTTTAAAACGGTTCTGCATATGCACAATTCTCACCTCGTTGCGGCGAACAAGGGACAGATTATGGCTCTAAAAAAGACGCCGGTTGTATTTTGCAGTGAGTTCCTGAGAAAGGAAATACACTCTGCCTTTCCGAATCACTTTGAAAATACCTATGTCGTATACAACGGCGCGGACTACAAGAAGTTTCGCAATATGGAGAGAGTTCCCAATCCGGTTCCGCAAGTTATTTGGACCGGCCGCATCGTGCCATACAAGGGCGTGCATGTCCTCGTCGAAGCCATGCGAATTCTAGAAAAGAGGGGGATTGCTGTTACATGCAAGATTGTAGGAGGATCTGGTTTTGGTGACAGTAAATCTACCCGCTATATTCGAAAGCTAAGACGCATCAAGCCGAGCAACACTGAGTTTGTGGGTTACGTTAGTGGCGAGGGCTTGGCCGAGCTTCTAAGACGAGCGGACATTTTTTGCTGTCCGTCAATCTGGAACGATCCCTTTCCGTTGGCCCCACTGGAAGGCATGGCAACCGGACTGCCGGTTGTGGCTTCGGGTACAGGCGGGCTTCGAGAGATGCTCGCTTTCGGTGGTGGTGTGTTGGTTCAACCAAACAACGCTGAGAAGCTAGCGGAGGCCCTGCAGAAACTGGTTGAGGATGAAGCTTATCGGACGAGGTTGGGCGAAAGCGCACGCGCTTCTTTTCGCTCGCATTTTCTTTGGAGCAGTGTGCGAAATCAGTACCAAACCGTCGTTCAGGGATTATTGGCGTGAAACTTTTCCCCAAGAGTGCACTTGCAAGCAACTTCGGCTGGATGATGGCCGGGCAGAGCATGGGCTATGGCCTGCGAATCGTGTACTTCATTGCAATCGCACGTTTACTGGGTGTATTGCAGTATGGCATCGTGGTTGGCGCCTTTGCCCTAGTTAACATTGCAGCGCAATACGGCAGACTTGGTACCAGCACAATATTGCTGCGTTACGTCTCGCCGGATCATGCTCGTTTCGCTGTCTACTGGGGGAATGTGTTACTCGTTACTTCGACTATGGGCGGGTTATTAGTCGTTATCATGCGCGTGGCCGCTCCGCATGTAATTAATTCTGCCAGCGCTGCGGTGGTAGTCTTGCTTGCAATCGGCAGCTGTTTGTGTGAGCAGCTAACGATCGGCGCTACCCAGGCTTTTCAGGCATTTGAACAGATGCGAATCACCGCGATATTTAACCAGCTCACGTCGCTGCTCCGCACGTTCACCGCGATCTCCATGTTGTTGGCAATGCATCATGCGACGGCGCGGCAGTGGGCGTTGGCGTCAACGGTGGCGTCTGCAATTGCGACGCTTGTTGCTTTGATCGCCGCGACAACACGTCTTGGGTGGCCGCAATTTAAGGCACACTTGGTTTTGAAGCACGGTGGAGAGGGGCTGGAGTACGCTTTTGCGTCGTCTACCGTCAACGCTTATGACGATCTCGACAAAACAATGTTGAGTCACTATGGAATGAATGCGGCCAACGGGATCTACGGCATGGCTTACCGCATTATCGAAATGGCGACGGTTCCAGTTACCTCCATACAGCTTGCCGCTGAACCGCGCCTTTACCAGTTGGCGACCTCGACCTCAGGATTTGACAGCGCAGCGAGACTCGGCCGCCGGTTGTTGAAACACGGATTTCTAATAAGTGCTGTTGCAGCGGCGTGTATGTTCGCCTTCGCTCCGGTAATCCCTTTGCTGGTCGGCAAAGGATTCAGCGACGCAGTCTCGGCATTGCGCTGGCTCTGCTTGATACCGGTGTTCAGAAGTATTCACAAGATCACGGGCAGTGTTTTGACGTGCACTGGGAAGCAGCGCTTTCGCACCTTTACGCAGGTAATAGCTGTTCTGTTGAATTTTGGGCTGAACTTATGGCTCATACCCGGATATGGCTGGCAAGGTGCTGCTGGGTCGAGCCTGGCAACCGATGGCGCGCTAGCGATAATGAATTGGAGCTTGCTCGAATGGCTGCGCACCAGAGTTACTAGAAGAGTTGGACCGTTGCCGGAGGGTTTGGCTGTTGCAGCTTCCGGCAGATAGTTATTGGCTCAACTCCATTTCTTCACCGTAGTTTGGCACGCGGATGACGAAAACTCCAACCACCTCATCTCCTCTCGTATCCATTATTATCCCGTACTACAACCAGCGGGCATTCGTCGAGGAAACCGTCTGCAGCGCGAAGCGGCAGACCTATCCACGTATTGAGATCATTGTCGTTGACGATGGTTCGGAGGTTCCGGCTGAAGGAGTGCTCAAAGATCTTCGTGGCATTCAGCTCTTGCGAACTGAGAACCGTGGCGTTTCAGCGGCACGAAATCTGGGTTTCGAAAGAAGCTCGGGTGAGTATCTAATTTTTCTCGATGCCGATGATGTGTTGGAATCCGGAGCGGTTGAAGCTCAACTGAAGGTGTTGAAAGCGCACCCTGACGCAGGTTTAGGCTTCGGCTCGGTCAGGCTAATTGATGAAATGGGCGAGCAGGTCAGTCCGCCTCACGTGTGCAGACCGCGCAAAGACTACTTCCGAATGCTTCTCGAGGGGAATCCAATTTGGACTCCCGGCGCGACGATGATCCGCAAAAAAACATTTGTCGAGGCTGGCCTGTTCAATGAATCATTCTCGTCAATCGGGGAAGACTACGACCTCTATCTGAGGATTGGAAGACGATCGTCGCTTGTTAGGCATACCTTCTGCGTTCTCGCATATCGGAAGCATGACGGAAACGCCTCCGCCACCCAGGAACGTTTGCTGGAAGGGACTCTGGCCATTTTGGATGGTGTAGAACCTTCGTTGACAGACTTCGAGCGAAAGCGAATTCCCTATGCGCGGCGCCGCTGGATACATCAGTTTCGTCCAACGCAAACAGTCGGTTATCGGGCATGGAATTTATATTACAGGTTTCGTTCAATGCTCAGTGTGCCTATCGGTTCTTACTTCGGCTTGGAGTATTGACTCCCGCAGAGCCGGCGAGTGGTCCGCCGGCTTGTCGGTTGCACCCCGTTTGAATAGCCTGATGCAAATTATCTATTATCGTGATCCTGCCGGCAATTTTGGCGACGATCTGAATGGAGTTCTGTGGCGAAAACTACTGCCTGCTAGCGTTTTCGATGTTGAAGACGTTTTGTTGATGGGAGTTGGCAGCATATTCAACGCTTATTGCGCACCCGCGTCCCGGACGCAAGGTAAACGAGTATTCGTTCTCGGCTCTGGTGCTGGATACGGGCCTCTCCCTCCGGATTGGCATGGCTGGGATCTCCTGGCAGTGCGGGGTCCGCTGACCGCGAGACTCCTTGGACGACCGGAGCTCGCCGT
>JGI12635J15846_10005356_pt1 | contig 11084 bp, 8 predicted proteins | sample BlaSpr_A8_OM2_M2_FD_15846 | JGI IMG/M metagenome (IMG submission 15846) | reverse complement strand
ACGATGAAAATCAAACACAGCATGGGCGAATGCCTTCTTCTAACATGCTTCCTCTGAATCTCATCCTGCTAATCGACGTGACTTTTTCAACACCCACTGTGGCTGTTGAAAAACTCAGTGTTCGGACCGATCTTGTGCGGGCTGGGAAGTGCTACTGAGTGTTTTCTCCTCTCTTGATCTAGGTGGTGAGGGCCTGTGGTGCTGCGGGTGGGCTGAGGAACCGTACCAGTCGCTTGATGTTCTGGGCTGCCGCCGCCAGGAAGAACTGCTCGCGCACGAACTTCAGTCGTCGCAGGCGTAGACGGCGTAGCCCGATCTGATTCTTCAGTTCGGCGAACAGGGCTTCTACTTTCTTCCTTTGCCGCTGTGCCTTGGCAAACCCAGGCGTGTTCGCCAACTCCCGTGCGCGTTGCCGTGCCGGTTCGTGCTGATGGATGACCAGGCAGCGGAAAGTCGCGCTCGTGCATTGCGGTCGGAGCGCGCACGGGCCACACCGTTTGCGTGTCCCGATGTAGGTCCAGCAGTGATTGCGATGACTTTGGCCGCCATAGTTCAGGGGCTGACCGGCAGGGCAGAGATAGCGATCTTGTTCCGGTTCGTAAGTGAAACGCTCGGGAGCGAAGAATGGACTCCTCTTTCTGTGGATACTATCGCGGGTCCGCATATAGGGAGTGATGTTGCGATCCGCCAACCACTGTAAGAACTCCCCATTCCCATACGTCGTGTCGGCCGCCACCGACTCTGGCTCTCTTCCTTGCCACTCGGCGAAACGGGTCAGCATATCTTGCGCGGCCACCGTCTCCTGACTCATGCCCGCCGCAGTGGCCTGCACTCCGACAATCACGCAACTGTCGTTATCCACCAGATAGTTGTCGTAGTAACCGAGCCGCGCCGGCGTGCCGCCTTTCGTGGCGTAGGTCGAGTCCGGATCTGTGGTTGACACCTGATCTTGCTCCTGTACCGGCTCTTCCACAGGGTTCTGCTCTTCCACTTCCCGCAGATACTGGCGCACGGTGTGGTGCACCCGGGCTGCTTCCGCCAACTGCTCTCGCGGAATGCGGCTTTCCTTGGCCGCGTTCGCTTCCACAAAACTTCCATCCACCGACAGGTGCTGGCCCTGCACCAGTCCCACCGCTGCACACTGCCGCACGATCTGCTCGAACAACTGCTCAAACAACTTCGACTCCTGAAACCGCCCGTGCCGGTTCTTGGAGAACGTCGAGTGATGCGGTATCTCCTGATCGAAACCCAGACCGGTGAACCAGCGCCAAGCCAGATGCATGCGCAGCTCTTCCACCAGCTTGCGCTCGCTGGTGATGCCGTACAGATAGCCGATCAGCAAAATGCGTAGCAGCAACTCGGGATCAATCGACGGTCGCCCGGTCTCACTGTAGCGATCCTTCAGTTGCCCACGCACCAAGGCAAAGCTGATGTGCTTTTCGATAAGCCGCAGCAGGTGGGTTTCTGGAACCTGATCTTCCAGGCGAAAGTAGTAGAACAACGCTTCAGAGCGGTCGTGTTGCCCCATCATGATCAGCAGGCCTCCGAGAATGGTGATTAGGAAAAGCATGGCAAGGAACTTCCTCCTCCTTAATTACCATGCTTTGTCGCCATTCATCCGCTAATCGCAGTGACTTTTTCAACACCCACAGGCGATTACACTCATCGAGGTTTGGCGGGCTGCCAGACCGGGGTCAATGAGTGAAATGGCGATTTTTCGCCAACAATGAGCGGTCTTGAACCTACAACCGGTTTGACGTATAAACGCCAGCACATGGAGGACGCACCGGAACGGGATGTTGCGTTGCAGGCAAGACCTGCTGGAAATGCAGGTGGCTGGCAGGTTCTTTGGTTCTTATTCCACGTGGCCGTGGTTTACGCCATAACGACTTTCTGCACAACGTGGCTGGCTGGGTGGACCCGAGGAACGCTACTACCTCTTTTGCAGCGACCCACGTCTTCAAGCAGCTTTGAATTTCTCTTTTCCCACCTTCTCGTGTTCAGCTTCGTTCCGGCATTTGCTGTCGGCCTAATCAATGCCAGATTCAAGCACACGGCTGCCCAGTTTGTCTGGCTCGTACCGACCGTGATTCTGGCGTATAAGTTTCTGACCTTTCCGGCTCCATCGGTGTTTCAAAGTCAATTCTCTTCGGCGTTCCATCAGTACTTCGGTGGTGGGTTTCTAATTCCGGAGTTTCGGGATTGGCACGACTTTTGGACACTCGTGGGTTCAAACCCCGACCTGATGCGTGGGAAGGCACAGCTCGACTTCACCGCTCCGTTCAAGCGCCGCAAGCATCTTCTTCACGTCCTCAACCGAGTATCCTTTGCCCTGCTTCCATGGCGTAACGCGAACCATGAGCCGCACGTTGGCAATTGGGTTGACATCAATGAGTCCCAAATTGATTGCATGCGCGAATACGCCACTTACAATCGACCTAACGAGCTGATAACTCGATGCATTCAACCGGCGACCTGTCCGAGTAGTTTCCCCTGTAACTAGTCCCGTAAGCCACAGATTCGCATCGACGGTCCGATATCGCAGCAGCGCTTTACCGTCCAGGGCTGGGCCGATGTAGAGCTTCCAAAGTTTTTTGTACGCACGCACCGTTGCCCAGGACCTCTCTCGCTCAAGCAGTGGAAGCCTTTTGTCGATCCAAAAATGTCCAATCGTGAGTTCTTCCTTATCGACGTTGACCCGCACACCTTTCTGTTTTGCATTGATCGTTTTTATGTGAGCAGCCTGCAAACGTTCCCGCACTTCTCGCTCCGTATCGCTCGCGCACAACCACACTGCAACTCGTTTTCTCTTGTGAGCATCCATCGGATCGTCATCGTAGTACCTCACATACCAGCCGTCGGAATATTCAACTAGTACGCCGGTCTGTGTTCTAAATCTCGGCAGCGGGTTCGCAGAACAGCATTCCCGAACAACGTCAACGGGTGCGTCTTGCACGATCTCTGCATTTTCTACGCCAGTTTTCATCTCTACTCCCTCCAATCAGACTGAACTACTGAGCAATAATAGACTCAGTAAAAGACTCGGTCAAGCCATAACTGCTTTGTTTTCAATGAGTTTACTGGCAAGTCAGAGTATTAGCCATTTAGTCTGGGGTGGATTGCCCTTCCGTAATGTCGACAGGTCTACAGACATGTTCGACATTAGGAATGCACAGCTCTACTCCGTATCTTAATCGTCAATAGCGGCCAGCGTCAACGCAGGTAGATTGAAGAAGCCGCGTATACGAAGGTGGGGAATGTGGCATCTGAATACCGCGCAACCTTACTGCAGTTAGAAGCTGCAGCCGAAATAAAGGGTGGATCTTGATTTCGTTCTTCATGCCTCTGATTCTCTGCTTCACGGTAGTCGCCTCGGTTGGAATTGGCGTTCTAGCCGCGTATACCGCAGTCATCGTCATCCTCAATGCCTTCGGCCAAGCCTCGCAACAAGTGCCTCGTACCGCGGAAGCTCGTCCGCGTTTGATTCTTGTGCCCACGCAGCGCCACGCCAGCGGGGACTAGGCGTCTGCCATCAGGAATGCAGTGAGCAAGTGTCTACTCTGCCCTAACAGCCACCGAAAGCGGATAGAACACGAAGCTGCACCCGGTATGCGAGGAGCAGGAAAGAATGCCTTTTCTGAGCAGGCGCCCCTTCGAGCTTGGCGGCAGCGGCTCTTCGAACTGGGCCTTCTTTAGGCTCTCTGTCGCATCGCGGAGCAACTCGGCCCCTCGGAGGAAATTCACTTTTTCTATCTTTCCGGTAGTGTCGAGAAGGATTTAGAAATCTGCACCTGTAGTTTCCGCAGTGATTCTGGGAAGTTTCACGCTGCGCATCCGGCTCAGTTCTTCCGCCGCATTCAGTCGATTCTTGGGAAGATGAACATAGGCCAGGTTGCGCATGCGCGCCGGCGTCTCCTCCAGCCGGGGATTCGCTTCGAGCGCAAGGTTGTACATGTGAAGCGCCGCTGGCAGCTTTTTCTCCTTTTACACCTGGCCGAGATGGTCGCCCACTGTCCCATCCTGCGAGAGCTGCCAAGCCGAGTTCAGATAACTCTCTGCATGGGCCAGATCGCCCAGCTTGAAGTAGATCCACCCGAGTGTGTCCCAGTAAGCGCTGATGCTCAGCGGAAGCTGTAAATCAGCCTCCTGTATGTTCCCAAGATCTACCTTTTGTGATCGCTCCTCCACTACCTTCACAGACCGCTGCGAGTAAGCGAGGGCATTAGAAAGGTTCGTGTCTGTCTCGGCCATCTCATATGCCACACTGTTGAGCATCTCTCCCCCGGAATCGATCTCCAAGGCTTTGTGCAGCGCGTCCATCCCCTGATCTGCATTGTGGGAACGCAAGCGGGCCGTTCCCAGCCTCAACTCCGCATACGCGTCAGAGGGGTTCGTCTTCGCTGCAGACTCGAAGAGTGCAGCCGCCTCCGGGTAATACTTCTGCGCCAGATAAAGCCCACCCAGGTTTGACGCAAGGTCGGCATCGTCGGGAGCGATACCTATGTCTTTGTCTGTTCCCACCTACTTCAAGATTCATTTCGGCCTGTTTCTTCTTTGTGTGGCCGCCTTCTCCCAATCGCCCGCCAAGAAAGACGCAGCAGGTCAGGATTTTTCGAAAGAAGGAGCGGTGATTGAGCAACGCACGACCAAGGTGATCTTTCAATCCGACGGAACCTACACGTACGATCAACGCGCCCGCGTGCCTGCTGAGCCATTTACCGGGTCGAAAACCAAGTGATTCCACCGCTTATGGGTGGTTGGATGGACGACAGTGTTTCGTACGCAATCTTTGGAATGTTCAGTGGGCATGCTGCAGCGCAATGGAGGCAAGATTGTGGACCCAGCGCGCAGGGCGCTCATCATCCGAGACGATCAGCTGAAACGGGCCATTTTTTTCGAGTGGCTTGCCGTCGCGCGTGTCGGCGACGAGCACCTGACCTTCATGAAAGGTAGCATCAACCTCAGCCAGGGAAAGCACGACAGAGTATCCGTCGGAACCGGCGGCGATGAGATAGCTTGTCATCGCTTCTCCGTGAAGTTCCTTGCCGAGCGGCGCGTTTACCTTGTCGAGCAAGACGGAGAGTGGAACTCCGGAGTAGGTTTCTGCCGCGTTCGTATGGCCGTTGTGCACGGTGATGGTGATGTGCGGCAGGGCGTGAAAGTCAGACGGTGAAAGGGTCACCGGAAGGTGATAGGGATCGGCAGTAAGCAGCAGGCTGCCCTCCCCTGCCTTTGAGTCAACGTAGGGCCCCTCGGTGTGACCAACCTCTAGAACCACCGGGACAAACTGGGCGCTGAACTGCCCCCCCGGAACCTTGACGTCGATGTGCCGAGTGTAAGTTCTAAATCCCCGCGCGGACACGGACAGGGCATACGACCCGGCCCTCAAGTCGATCCCTCGTTCGCCGTGGTCGTCGGTTTCGAGGTTCGGGGGAACTGGATCTGGAGCGGGTACAAGCCTGATCTGCGCATGCGGTATAACAGCCCCGACGGCATCGGTCACGCGGATGGTCACATTCGTGGTTGTCCCCTGCTGGGCTGGAAGCACGCAAGGAGCGAGCACCACGGCGCAGAACAGGCAAATACTCAACTCTAGTTTCGGCATGATGGAAGAATAGCGCGGACGCAGGCCGGTGTCAGCCGGCGTCCGTAACCCGTCTCGATGATCCGCAGGTTAAACGTGCCGCTCGCACAACCGATCAGAAGCTGAAACGGCCGCCGATTGTCGGAGCACAGTTGTTGTTGTAGTTATAGGGGACGCCGGGGCCATGAGGAATGGCGATGGCCAGACCGCCTCTCACGTAGGAATACGCAATTCCCACAAAACCATCGAAACGCTTGGTGAAGTGATGATCCATGTAGAGCGACCCCTCGTTGAGGGTGCCCGCGCAGGAACTGCGGAAACCGGCTGTGGGCGAGCAGGTCTGCGGAACACGAAAGTCGTTCTGCCGCTGTTGATACCAGGCGAGAGTGATGTCGGTTTTGCTCCGGTAGGTGTACTTCGCGCCCGTCCACCAGATATTCAGCAACTTTTCAGAGTCGAGATTGTTGTCTTCGACCCCGCTCATGAAATAACCGCCCTGGTCCGAGGCGCCAACGCCCAACGGGTCCGACGGATTATTCTGCCAGATGTATTCGTAGCCGGCAAAAAACTTGAACGGATCCCACTTATACTTCGCAGCGAACATAACTGCGTTGTTGTCGGTCACGATGCCATATACCGTGTTGTTCGGGTCGATCAGATTGGGTCCCAAGCCGGCCCCCCCGTTGATGGGGTTTGTGTTGATGCTGTCGGTGGTCGACTGAAATGACTGCCCCGCACTCTGACTCTGAGGCCCCAGCAAGGGGTTCAACACGCTGATCGCCTGGTTGTAATGCTGGAAGACGATGTCGGCGGAGAACTTGCCGTAATCTCCCCCGAGGTCGAATCCATAGGCGTTGTTATGCGCCGATTCCGGCGTACAGGTTGTAGCAGTCCAGCCTGGGGAGGGCGAGTAGCAGCCGCCGGAACCGTCGGCGAATTTATACATCGCGCCGAAATGGACCGGGCCATAGGCGATGCGATACTTCACGGCGTCGTCCCAACGAGAGTTCTCGGTGTCGCCGCCGCCTGCCATCGTGCCGTTATACCCGATGTACGAAAAGGCATACGCGCCGCCGGCTGGATCGTACAGGAGCATTGTATCGGTGCCGAGAGCGCGCTGACGACCGAAGGTCAGCGTGCCGAAATGCGCGGACGATATACCGCCATAGATTTCGTCATTGAAGGGTTGGCCCGCGCGCGCGCCGTCGATGGCTATCGAATAGCTGCTCCTGGGAAGGCCGTTGTTGATGGTGTCGGTGGCGGATGCGTTAGCAAGCAGGCCGGACTGCGGATTGATGCCAGTGGAAGCGTTGAACACAACGGACCAGCCATGCGCAAACTCTTCCTTGCCCCTGATGCCCAGACCCGTCTGCTGCAGGTTGTTCGGCGCGACGAGGAATCGATGTTGATAGCCGTTTCGGTTCACCAGAGATTCGCCTTCATAGTTGTAGCCGTTTTCCGGCAAGCCGTGGCTGACATAGCCGACGCCGACGTCATACGCTCCGTACACCGTAATGCCGTGCCAGGTTAGCGCGCAATCGGTGGTGGCGAACTCGTGGCCGCTCGTGCACGGGTCGTGGTCCTGCGCCGAAGATAACGTGGACGAAAGACTGAGAACGAGCGCGATGAACAGCAGAGCAATGTTACGCACGAGGACCTCCAACGTCAGAGATTGAAGCGAGGAACTAGGAAGTGTATATGAAATACAGTTCAACTGTCTAAAATGATACGGATATATGCATTTGCATCGTGACCACCAGCAGAAAAGGGCCATATTGACCCTCCCCAGTGTTGGCTGTAGGATTTCGTCCCGATGCCGAAGAACCGCAAATCCGGGCGGAAGAATGAGGGGCTGCTAAAGCTGCGCGACGCGGCTTTGCAACTGGGCATAAGCTTCCCCACCATCAAGCAATGGATTTACAAGACGAAGATTCGCAGCGTCCCCACTGCAGGAGGACATCACCGGATCCCGCAAAGCGAATTAGACAGGCTGCTCTTCCGAACCAGAGGCAAAACGGTCACGGAACGGACTCAGGCCGTTCGGCGTGTGAGCGGACGCAATCAGCTGGTGGGCCGCATCGATCAGGTTCGCATCAGCGGCCTGATGGCGGAAGTGAAGATTTCCATCGGAGAGCAGCAAATCACCTCCATCATCACCGCAACCTCCGCGCGTGAAATGCGCCTCAAGCGCGGCCAAACCGCGGTCGCCCTGATTAAAGCCACGGAAGTGATGATCCTTCGCGTGGGAGACTGATTGTCATCCTGAACGAGCGTTCTTTGCGCAGTGAAGAGCCTGTCCCGAGCCTGCCGAGGGAATCTGGGCAAGCCGCGCGATGCATCGCGCCGCTTTTACTAAGTAACGCCGCGACACAATAATCGCGCGTTTGGCTCGCTTCCTTGTCAAACTGCACCACTACCGTTTCCAGCACAGGCGGAACGACCATCGTGTTAGCATTTACCTGTAGTGGCATTCTCCTCCCCGCGCTCTGCAGGCGTGCACATGGCCCGCTCTCACCGCACTTCCGTTGGCGTTCTCCTGGCGGGTTGCGTAGTCTTTTTCAGTCTCGCCTCCCACGCCGCCGAGCCGTCTCCGTGGCTTGAGATCCACTCCACGCATTTCACCGTCATCACCGACGCCGGAGAGAAAAAGGGCAAAGAGGTTGCCCTGCGCTTCGAGCAGATGCGTGCGGTCTTCGCCGTACTGCTGATGAAGCAGCGCCTCAACGAGCCGCTCCCGCTGACCATTCTCGTTTTCAAGGACGACAAGGATTACTACCAGAGCGCGCCGCTGCGCCGGGGTCAGCCGATCAGCGGTCAGGCCGTCGACGCTCAGCCTATCGCCGTTCCTGGCTTTTTCTTGCCCGGCGACGACCAGAACTTCATCGTGCTGAACTCGCAGGTGGAGGAACCGTGGCGCGCCGTGGCCCACGACTTCGCCCACCTGCTCCTCAATTACAACTATCCCGAAGTTCAGGGATGGTTCGATGAAGGCCTCGCCGAATATTTCAGTTCCATCCGCCTCGACGACAAGAAGTACGAAATCGGCGGTGACCCAGAGCTGCAATCCGCGTTAGGCAGCAATTCGCCAAAGTCCCTCACTGAACTTCTCGGTGGACAAAATGGCGGCGAGGCATGGCTCGCGCTGCCCGCGCTGCTCACCACCAAGCCGGACAACTCAAACTACACCGAAAGCACGCACAATACACTCTTCTACGCTCAATCCTGGATGACGATACATTACCTGCTCCACGAAAAAAAGCTGCCGGAGACGGGAAACTATTTTGACCTGGTCGAAAACCAGCACGTGCCGGTGGAACAAGCCGTGCAGAAGACCTACGGAATGAAGCCCGCGGAGTTCGAACAGGCGGTCAAAGAGTACTTCCACTCGCTCGCACCTTTGTTTCTGGCGCTCGACGCCGCCAGGCAACCGGGCTCTCATCCCATGCCGAAGGTCTACGAATTCCCCGAGATCGTGGGACCGAACGACAGCGCGGTCACATCCAAGGTTATCCCCGAGGCGGATGCGCGCGCTACAGTAGACGAGGTGAAGATCAGAATTCCGGATCGCCGCGAAGCCGCGCTGCAGGAGTTACAGACGCTGGCCACGGCTCCCACCCCAACACCCGCGAAGAAAGCCGATGAGAAAGAGAAAGACAAAGATAAAGATAGAGATAAAGACAACGATGAGAACCAAAAGGCTCTTCCCATCGCAGCCGCCGGCAATGAGATCGCCCACCGCGCTCTCGCGTGGGACCACCTGCGGCACGGCGAGTTTGAAGACGCAACCGAGGAACTGGGTAATGCAGCCGCTCTGAACCGGAGCGACATGTGGATCCGCTACTACCTTTCGGTGCTGAAATATCGGATGGCGCAGGCCAAACACACCGATATTCAGGGACTACCAAACATGATGCAGGACCTCCGCGCCGTGCTCGAGTGGTATCCCCAATTCGCCGATGCCTACGACCTGTTGGCCAGTGCACGCCGGGAAGGCGGTGGGCCGGTGGCTGCCATGCAGGCCGAGCGCGCCGCCATCGAACTCAGTCCGCGCAACCAGCAGTACGTTTACCACATGGCGGAAATTTATATCTCCGATAAGAAGTGGATTGCAGCGCGAGCTTTGCTGGAACTGTTGAAGATCAGCAGCAATCCGGAGGTCGCCGCTTCGGCCAGCGAAAGTCTGGCACAACTCGCCAACGAACAGAAATACGGTGTCTCACCCGCCATTGCCGCAGCGGCCAGCAAACTCACCAAGCAAACTTCCCCGTTCGACGTGCTGGAGCAGGACGCTGCCAAGCGCGCCGCAGCCGAGCAGGCGGCACAATCCGGCACAGCGGACAAACGGCCGACGAAGTTCTTCGAAGGAAGGCTAGTCGATGTGGATTGTTCCCAGTCCCCGGCGGCCGTTCTCACAGTTTCCTCCGGTGCTGCAGTTCTTAGGCTACGCACTGCCGACTACAAGTCGGTGCTGCTCATCGGAGCTGACAAGTTCTCCTGCGAATGGAATAACCGCTCCGTCTCGGTGAATTACAAATCTGGCGGAATGTCGGACGGCGATTTGGTGTCGCTCGAAGTTCGGTGAGTTTAAGGTCCTTCCGGTCTTGCTGCCACTTTCACCATTTTTGTCATTCCGACCGGAGCCGGAGGGCCAGCGACGGCGGAGTGGAGGAACCTGCTCTTTGTCTCCGCCACCATGGAGCCGACGCGTCTGTGGATTTCTGCCGCGAAATGTTCTTGCGTGCGGTCGCTCGAGAGACCTGAGCTAGGGATCGTTTTTCACTCATCTCTCGATATCCCCTCCCCTGGGGTCTGGTGGAATCATCGGGTTAGCAGGAAACTCTCCGAAAAATCCGGATGTCAAAGAACTTAGAGGTCAAAATCCAGACAACAAACGACTTAGGCCATGGCGGGTTGCTGTGCAGCGAACCGTCATGGCCTCGACCATCATCGCTGATTTGAATTGTGGGCGCAAGGTTAGATGTCACGCGCTGCTTGTGGGAAGAGTTAAGAGTGCAGAGGCCCAGCCCCCACCGCAAACGGGGAAGGTTTGGGCTGTGACTAATGCCCGTTCTTCAGGTAGCGGTCAAACCACTCGACCATGCGCTTTAGCGCATCAATCTGGTTCTCGCGCTTGGCGAAGCCGTGGCCCTCGTCCGGATAGTAATGGGCGTCGACAACTTTGCCTGCCTGTTTGAGAAGCGTGACCGCCTGCTCTGCCTCTTCGCTGGGATCGCGAATATCATTGGCGCCTTGCAGAACCAGCAACGGAGCCTTCGCATCCTTGAAATACTTTATCGGGGAGGCATCTTCGTAGACCTTGCGGTCTTTGACTGGGTCTCCGAGGAGCGATTGATCATATTGCTGAAGGGCTGGTTCTTCATGTTGCTGCTCGGTCAGCCAGTCGGTGATGCCGAACAGTTCGACCGCGGCAGCCCAGACATCGGGCGTTCTGCCGATGGCGATCATCGCCATATATCCGCCGTAAGACCCTCCCGCGATG
>JGI12635J15846_10005354_pt1 | contig 11085 bp, 5 predicted proteins | sample BlaSpr_A8_OM2_M2_FD_15846 | JGI IMG/M metagenome (IMG submission 15846) | reverse complement strand
GAACTAGCCTACACCTACCAGCTCGCAGGACGACCGCAGGAAGCGGCCGCACTTTATTCGCGGCTGGCGAAGGCGGCGAAAGGAAACATCGGTTTAGAGCTAAGCGCGGCGCAGGCCTTGGCCAATATCGGACAGCCCGATGCAGCTCGTCCCTTTCTGGACGAAGCCAAAAAGATCGACGCAAACAATTATCGTCTGCACGCAATTCTGGGCAGCATTGCGCTTTCGGATGAACGCATCGAAGACGCAGCCAAGGAATATAAACTCGCTTTAGCCAATCTGCCCGCGCGCCCACCGGAAGGCCCGCTTTACCCGATTGAACTCCGGCTGAATCTGTACGAGGTCGAGGTTCGACAGGACGACACCGCCGGTGCCAAACAGGACCTGGAAGCCGCTGGGGTAGCCATTCGGCAAGTCCAGGTCCCCGAAGGAGAACGCGCGGAGATGCTCCGGCTACGTGCCGCAGTCGAGGCCGCTTCCGGCGATTTGGAAGGCGCTAAACGCGATTTGAATCAAGCCCTGGCGCTTGCGCCCACGAACGTGAATTCGCTGATGAATCTGGGCACGCTGATGTGGAAGCTGGGACAGAAAGACGCGGCCCGCGAAACGTTCGCGAAAATTCTCGAACTCGACCATAACAACCGGCAAGCGCTTTCCTCACTGGGCTATCTGGCGCGGGACGCCGGGGACGCGAAGCTAGCCGAGAGTTATTTCTCGCGCGCGATTGCGGCGCATCCAAAAGATTACGCTCCGTACCTCGCTTTGGGCGACCTGTACACTGCGGAACGCAAATTTCAGCCCGCGGAAACAAATTACGAGAGCGCTTATCAGCGCATGCCAAACAACGCGCTGATTGTAGCTGGAGGCGCCAACGCGGCAATCGAGGCTCACAACATCGACCTTGCCCAGCGTTGGCTCGAACGCGCCAACGAGAAAATGAATACCGTTCCGCAACTCGAGCGCGAGCGGGAGCGCTACCTCTACTTCAAAGGACAGTTCGCCGAGTCGGCGAAGCTCGGTTATGACGTCATTCAAAAGCTGCCCAATGACCGGGAAGGTGTGGATTACCTTGCCTATGATCTCTACTATCTCGGCCACTATGACGAAGCACTGGCACTTGTAACCAAGTACGAGCCTATCCTCACGAGGGACAAAGACCTGCCACTCATTGCCGGCAACGTTCATGCGCATAACGGGAATCGAGTCGCCGCCTTGGACGACTACACTCGCGCGCTCGCACTCGATCCTAAGATGGCTACCGGTTACGTGGATCGCGGTTTCGTGTTCAATGATCTGCGGCAGCCGGACAAGGCGGCCAAAGATTTTCAGACCGCGTTGCAGTTGGATCCGCGTTATGGCCAGGCTCACCTTGGGCTAGGTTTCGCCGATCTTCAACTTCACCGCCCCAAGCCTGCACTTAAGCAACTGGATATTGCCGAGAAAGCGCTGGGCAAGTCCCACGCAGGCCATTTGGCGCGGGCAGAAGCATACCGTCAAGAGCAAGACTATCCGCACGCCGCGACGGAATATCGCGCCGCGCTGGCAGAAGTGCCGAATGACCTGACGACACAGCTCGGCTATGCCGACGTTCTGTACCGCATGCGTCGCTACCAGGAAGCGATTGATGCGCTCAACACGGCGTTAAAACTTTCGTCGTCTGATCCAGCGATTTACGCCCTAATGGCGCAGGTTCATGCCAAGCAAGGAGACCGCGAACAAACGCTTCGTGACATCGAGTCGGCGGAGCGATTGGGCGGTAACAAAGTCGAAATTCTTACGGCGACAGGAGCTGCTCTGCTGACCCTCGGCGACAAGAGTGCCGCGATGCAGCGCTTCTCGAGGGCGCTGGATGTGCCGGGCGGAGATCGGATCGGCGTTCGTTTGGCCATCGCTGAGATATTCTTGCGCCAGGGACACCCGGATGAGGCCCATCGGCAGATCGCACTGGGTTTCGCAGAAGCACGCCTCGAAGCGACTTCTCCAATCACAGAGGATTCGCCGCCTTCGATCACCGAGGAATCGAATTCTCCAGTCATAGCAAATGCGAATTCTGGAATCACGGCGGAAGATCTGAGCCAGGCCGCCGCGCTCTTTTTGGCCATGCATGATTTCGATCTGGCGGAAAGTTATTTCGATAAGGCCAAGATGGCGGGGGCGAATAATCGTAACGTTGCCATTGGACTGACGAATACTTATTTGGCCGAAGGAAATACGCGCAAGGCGGGAGAAGCGCTGGCCAGCCTCGGTCCCGTAAATGATTATCGCGACGATTACGATTACATGATGGCCTCGGCCAATCTTTCCCGCCAGCGGCAGGATCCCCTGCATGCACTTTCGGCATTCGCACAGGCGAGTACGGTGGCGGGACAGCAGGATAACGGCGTCGCCGAAACCATGCAGTACGCGGCTGCCGATGTGGAAGGCCGCCAACTCAATGACAAGGTGAGCATCGTTCCGGAAGCGTTTTTCGCTCCTGCGTTGGAAGACATCAACGTCTACACTCTGGACGCAAAAATTCTCAACATCACCAATCCCGCTCTGCTGCCTCCGCCGCGGCATTCTTTTCAGAGCATGGCGGAGTCCCATTACCGGCTGAACCTGGGCAATCTTCCTCCGATCACCGGATTCGTTGGGCAATCCGTAGCGGTCGGCCAGTTCCTCTATCCCAGCATCGGCGTGGTGCAGGAGCGCCACACTTTCGACACGATTGTGAACGGAGGGATTGCACCAGTTCTCCATTTCGGCTCAAACTCCATTACTTTTAACGGCGGGCTGCAGTTTACGGTTCGTCGGGACACAGTCTCGCCAGTTTTCATGAGTCAGAATCTGTTCCGGCAGTTCCTTTACGTTTCCACCAGTTCTTTTTTTAATTGGCTTTCTGTGACGGGCAGCGCCGTGCGCGAGGCGGGCCCGTTCATCGATCAGAACCTGAATTCGCGGGATGTTGCCGCGAACGTCGAGTTGACCGTGGGTCGGCCCTGGGGCAGCACTTCGCTGATCACGGGATACTCGGTCCGGGATCTGCTGTTTCATCCAATTGTGGAGGAGTATTTCAATACTTCCAGTTATATCGGGCTGCAGCACAAGTTTGGCAATCGCCTTACCGCGGCTGTTCTTGCCGAATATTTACGCTCGTGGCGCGTGCAGAACACGCAGTACGCGATTGCTCAGGCGTTACTGCCCGGAGGCCGCTTTGACTTTCGCGCGAGTCCGCGCTGGAGCTTTCAAGGCTCGCTCATCCTCTCCCGTGGCTCTGGGTATCACACTTACGACAATGCCCAGAGTGAGTTCGTAGTTTCGTACGTACGTCCCCTCCATGGAAGCGTGAAAGACGGGATGGGCGAGGTCCCGGTGTCGTATCCGATGCGCTTTTCGTTCGGAATCCAGCAGCAGACGTTCTATAACTTCCCGGGATCCGTCGGCAAGACCACGTTACTTCCAATTGTGCGCTTCACTTTGTTCTAGGTTTGCCTTGGCTGCGCAATGACGCTCATCGAAAAATCTCGTATCAACGATTCGGCACATGCCGCCACGACTGGTGGGGCTAGAACGCAAGCGAAGAAGCTGCGGCAGAAACTTCTTGGCGGCAGTCTCACCATGCTTGCCGGTTCTGGACTGGTTGGAGTTACCAACCTGGTCTACAACGTCCTGACAGCGCGGATGTTGGGGCCAACCGGGTTTGCTCACGCCACTGCCGTTTATACCTTGCTGATGCTGACTTCCGCCATCACGCTTTCCTTTCAGGTCGTGTGCGCGAAATATGTGGCCAGCCACGAGACCCCGGAGGACAAGGCATCGATCTTCGCGGCCCTGCATCTGCGGGCCTGGGTCGCTGGGATTGCGATCGGCTTACTTTTGTTTCTCTTTAGTCGGGTAATCACCGATTACTTGAATCTGCCCGATCCGGTGTTGATCTCATTGCTCGCGTTAGGAATGGCTTTCTACATTCCACTCGGAGTGCGGCGGGGCTACATTCAGGGAATTCACGCGTTTAGCTCGCTGGCCGTCAACTTCATATTGGAAGGCGTAGTTCGTCTGGGCGGAGCGTACCTGCTGATCACCCTCGGCTTGGGTGTGAAAGGGGCCGTGCTCGCCAGCGTAATCGCCGTCATTGCTTCCTACTTCCTGGCAAGACCGAGTCCGGGATGGAAAGCGCTCAGTCCTCACGGCATACCGATCGCTTTCGGGGAAGGGGTGCAGGCCATTGTGTTTTTCTCCGGCCAAGTGGTCATCAACAATTTCGACATTGTGCTGGTGAAGCATTTTTTTGCCCCCGAGCAAGCCGGAATTTATGCGGCCGTGTCGCTGGTCGGACGGCTGGTGAATATGTGCGCGTGGTCGGTAGTCAACACCATGTTTCCCGTCTCGGCAGCGGCCCGCCAAAGTGATCGGGAAGCCCGCCCGGTTCTATTCATGTCGTTAGGGCTGGTGTTTCTGATCCTGTCGGTTTTGATTCTCGGTCTGTGGGCCATTCCTAGCTTCTTGTGGAGGACTCTCTTCGGCTCCCATTTTGAGTTGGGCAACTATGGGGGATTGGCCGCCCTGCTCATTCTCTACGCGGTGACGACCGGGATTTATTCGCTGAGCTCGGTGATGATTACCTATGAAATGTCGCGCAAGATCGCCAACACGAGCTGGGCACAGCTGGCGTTCAGCGGCGCGCTGGTTCTGGGCATCTGCGTCTTCCATCAGACGTTGCGGCAAGTCATTTTCGTGCAACTGGTGCTCATGGTGATTCTGCTAGTGATGGTTGCACTGCCGCTCTTGCGGCGTGAAATCAACCAACCTGAAGATGCGGGGACTTACGCCAGACTGTCCATCGTCCGATCCTTGAGTGAACAGGAAGTCATTGCCGAGTTCCTGCGGAGCGAATTTCATCATCCTGAGTTCGAGGAATACCGCGAAGAATTTGGGCACCTGGTCAACCATCCAGCATTGGAGAACCACCGGGAGAATGCCTTGCGGCGGGCCTTATTGTTTCTTCGCCGCGGCGCCATGTGGCGGGAACTCCCGGACGACACGCAATGGTTTGAGGTCGCGCTGACCAGAAGCGACCTGACCCGCATCCGATTTTTTCCGCGGGCACAATGGCGGCGGGTAGCAGAAGGCAGCTTTTATATGACGGACATGATCGAGAGCCTGCGTCTGAAGTGGAAGGAATCGCCGGATGACGAGTTCTTCCGCAAGCTCGATCGGATTACCAATTCCGTTCATGACAGCGTGAATCCGGCGGTCTTGCTGATTGGCGTGGACGATCGAAGTCCGCTCACCATTCTCGACGGCAATCATCGGATGGCTGCGGGCATGCTGGCACAGCCGCCCGCCGACCTCGAGCGTTTTCAATTTATCTGTGGACTGTCTCCGGCCATGACGCGTTGCTGCTGGTATCGCACGAACGTGAATACCTTGTCGCGCTACCTGACCAATCTTGTGCGTCACATTTTTTACGATCCCGAGTCCGACATCGGGCGCTTCCTGGAAAGTGATTCCTAGATTATTGCTGGGGCGGTTGGGGATTCTCCGCGGGCGCGGCCGGCGGTTCCGATTCATTCACAATGCTGTTGTCACGCCGCCGCAGCACGACGGGTTCATTCTGTTGTCGCAACGCGTTGCGTTCCTGAGATACTTTGGCCTCGACTCGGGTATTGCTGTCGGCGGCAACCGCAAAAAGCCGCTTTCCTTCCTGGTCACGCCGACTCGCAACTCCGACGGTGGTATTGGCTCCTCCGGCTTCGCGGGCGTGATCGTAGAAAAACTGAGCGGTCTCACGGTCTCCTTCGAGTTCCGCTACGTAGCCAATATTATTGAGAGTGAAAGCGTTGTTTGGATCCAAGGCATAGGCTTTGCGAAAATCCGCGTCGGCCGCACGCAAGTCATTGCGGTTCACCGCCGAGACGCCTCGCAGATTTAACTCAGCCACCTGCTCGGTGAGATCGTTCGTCCGGCCCAGACGATCGCGCAACGCCTTGGCGTTCTGCTGGGCCATTTCGCTAATTGGCTTTCCGCGCCAGCCACGATCGCGATCGACCGTTACGACAACTCGCGCGTCAGTGCCCAAGGCCGCGGCTTCATCGTAATACTTCAATGCTTCCTGGGCTTCTCCCTCCATCTCTTTGGCGACGCCCATATTGTTGAGCGTGAACACATTGCGAGGATCTTTTTTCAGCGTGTCTTGCAGCAGCAAATCAGCTTCGGGGGCTCGTCCCTGCGACAGCAACCGCACCGCCTCGACGTTAGCATGATTAATCTGCAGGGGTGAATCGTTCGTTGCCAAGGCTTCGGTCATCGGGCGACCTACTACTCGTTTCGCGCTGGCAAGGGAAATGACGGCTTCACTGGATTGTTCCGCCGACAAACTATAGAAGCGTTGGGCCCGATCGAGTTGTCCCTGCAATTCCGAGATGTAGCCAAGGTTATTGAGCGTGAAAGCGTCGTCGGGATCGAACAGGTATGCCTTGTAAAAAAGCTGTTCCGCCTTTTTGTAATTGTGCTTCCGAACTGCCTCGACCCCTTCTCGATTCAGTCGCTGCACGGGCGTGAGCTTGCTGCGCCGGGGGATGGTTATCTTAAGGTCTTTCGCCTGCAAGCATTGCGGTGCATATCCAGCGGCCAGTGCGGCGATCAAACCTATGAGAAGCCAAGGCTTATGAAGCATTTTGTCCGAGTCCTTTAAGGGGCAGAAATGGTACAAACTAAGGCTACTTTTGGATGCCTGACAGGAGGTTTTGTTTGCCATACATCGCACCGGAATCGTGGTCGAATTGAGACTACCTTGTCGGGGCCACTTGCATCTAATTGGCTCGGGGAAAGGCGCGTTCACGGGAAATAAGGCATGACTTTTGTGACGAAATTCGTTTTCTGCAGTCTGCTTGTAGGCAGCATCGCTTGGGGGCAGGCGCCCTCTGAGCCAGCGGCGTCTGCGGCGACCTCTGCCATGGTTTCGCCCGCGGACAGCAACATTAAACCGCTGCCGGCAGGCGCGCCGGATGCGTCCCCCGATGCCGATATCGTAGTCGACCCCGCCAGTCTGCTCCCCGACCCGCCGACCCTGCCTCGAGCCAAGGCAACGTTGATTGGTGGAACCGTCGAACGCCTTGATCGGGTTCGCGATCGAATGACGGTGCGAGTTTTCGGCGGCGGCCGAATGAATATCCTGTTCGATCCCCGAACGCGGGTGTATCAGGGGCAGACGCAAGGCACCCTTGCCGATCTGCGTGTCGGGGAGCGCATTTATCTCGACACGATTCTGGACGGAGATACGGTATTCGCACGGAGCATTCGGCTCAAGAATGTCCAAGCCGTCGGTGAGAGCCAGGGAGTCGTATTACGATACCGAGCCGACCGCGGCGAGTTGACGGTTCGCGATTCGATCTCCCCAACGCCCGTACGGGTACGGCTGAGTTCTTCCACTCGGTTCATGCAGGGCGGTAGCACTGTCCCGGCGAGCACTCTGCTGGAAGGGTCTCTGGTCGCGATGAAATTTAATTCCGAAGCGAACGGGCACGAAGTCGCCAGCGAGATTTCGATCCTGGCTCGCCCAGGAACCCGGTACACATTTGCTGGACAGGTACTGCATATCGATCTTCGTAGCGGCTTGTTGGTCCTGAACTCCTCCACCGACCGTAAGACCTATGAAATCTACCTCGATCCCTCTACCGCTCCTGACGAAAACCTGCACGTAGGTTCGTTGGTGACGGTGGAGACGGATTTCCAGGGCTCCCGCTACATGGCCCGCAGTCTTCGGATTGATTCACAGGGCAAATAAAGTCAACGCAGCGAGTATCTCGTCCTCGTAGACCGCCTACGTTTTCCGCCCCTCGCCACATTGCCTACGAAGCTTTAGACGTTTGTTCCGCTGCAAACGCCGAGGGCGAGGGCGCCCTCGGGACAGCCAGGCAGGATGCCGGCGCTACTTGTCTGCCTCCCTAACTTGGTTATTGCAGGGTTTGGGCGTTGCATGCGCCGCTGGTCGACTGCGCTGGCGGGTTGGGAGGCGTGGCCCACGGTGTGTTGGGAAAATCGAAGAACTCGGTCATTTCCATCTGAGCCGCATCTCGCTTCGTGAGAGATGGTACGTTAAACCGGGTTTCGATGAGTTTCAGGATTGCCGTGTAATCCGCCACCGTGTGCGACACGTAATTCTTTTTGGTGAAGGGAGAAACCACAATCAGCGGGACGCGGAAGCCAGTTTTGTCGAAATTGCAGTTGGACGGATTCACAGCGGGGGGAGTGCAGATGTCCTTGGGCTGCAGATCAACGGGCGCAATGCCGTCTGGGTTCACTGAAGGCTGCGGCGAAACGTGATCATAAAGCCCGCCCGGTTCGTCATACGTAAGAATGAAAACAGAATCCTTCCACGACGGGCTGGTCACAAAGGCGTTGATCAGGCTCGCAGCGTAAGTGGCACCCGTCTGCAGATTCGTGCCAGAACTGGGATGTTCGTCGCGCTGGGACATGTACCCGGCTTCAATGAACGCGACTGACGGAAGCGTACCCGCACTTACGTCAGTCAGGTATTGCGATATGGGTACCACATTGCTGGGCAACGGATTCGGAGGCGTATAAGTCTGAAATTGGGTTAAGTACGTACATGCCCCCGCATTTGACGAGGCAAAGGCGGAAGCGTCGTGAGGAATCCCCCCTTGCGGAAACCGGTCGGCAGGAGGGGTTGTCGAACAGATGTCATCGGTGTAGTAAACCTTCCAGCTGACTCCCGCCTTATTCAGGGCTTCAAAGATGGTGGGGGCGGTCAGCGCGTGGTTATCGGCGGCATTCGTTCCAGGAGGATAGACATAGCCCTGTGAAGTTGCCGCGAACAAATACATTCGGTTGACCTGAGTGCGATCCAGCACGGGTGCGAACCAACGGTCCGAAGTTGCGAAGTTCGATGCCATGAAGTAGTAATAGTTCAGGTCGCTTCCGTCGTAGTAGCCCATGGCACGCTTCCCCTCGGTGTCGGTGTACCCGAGATCGGTAGCGAATTTCCCCGCGTTATAAGCAAAACCATCCAACGTAGCAGTCGGGCCGATGGGTTCTTTCAGGCTCCAGTCGATATGGGCTTCATCCCATGACGGGCTCAGATTATCGATACATTCGGTTGCAAAGTGGAACACGGGCAGAGTCGTGGTGGCGCCATTCACAGGGTAGCTGGGGTTTGATGCATTGGCGGGCAAGCCGTCAAACTGCTGGGCTGGAAAGCCATTTGCCGCCCAATACGCGGAGAGTTGCCCGAAGTAAGAATCGAAGGAGCGATTTTCCTGCGCCATAAAAACGATGTGATTGATGGACTGTAGACTGGCACTGGGCGCCGGAGTGGGCGTAGGTGTCGGTGTCGGTGTCGGAGTAGGAGTTGGCGTCGGCGTAGTCGTTGGGACCGTTGTGCCTGAAACCAGTCCTTGGCAGCCGCACAGTATCAGTAAAAAGGTAACCGCTCCTAAAGCGCATAAGCAGCGGAATTTTTGCGTGGCAGTCATTTCACATCACCTGTTAGAAATTTCGGAGATTTGAGGACCCAGGTTGGATGAGATTCACGGCTGCAATGTTGGTTTAGATCGGCCGACTGGCGGTGCCGGTAACCAATGCAAGACATTGAAAACTAGCGGTTTGTACCCCTGCAAGATGGACTGCGGTCTGAAGTTTTACTGAGCAGTCACAGCTTCCCAAGGCGGACTCTTAGAGCTCCCGAATTCATCTCCCCCGATATCGACAATTTGAAGTACGTCGCCGAAGTTGATATCGACTTAGTTATTGGCTTGCAGGCCACTGGCCCACTAGTTCATAGACCTCGGGCACCTGTTCAAGCTTTCACTCTCACCATAAGCTGCTCTCGATCCCAGCAAGTTTGTCCCAGCAAACTGGTTTCAGAAAGCCTGTTCCAGAAAGTTTTGTCCCAGCAAGTTCGTCCCAGTTAGAAAGCTGGTTCAGAGGAATCTACAGGCGCGGCGTGCCTCCCTCCAGAGCCAGTTGAGGTTACATGCAAGACCTCGGTCCTCCGCTCCTGAGGAAACATGTGTCGGGAAAAGTTCTGTGCTGCAGTTCTGCTGCTGTCTCTAACCGGTGTGTGCGCGGCCGCGACCTATGTCGTGCCCACGACTACCTTAACCGCACAAACCGCGAACAACACCAGTGCGGCGAATAGTTTCTCCACTCAGACCAACGGCAATTCGGGCACCGGCAATGTGAGCAAGGTGGATGTGCATTCTTTGCTTTATTCTGGCGCGACCAGCAAAGTGTACGCTCACCTCGTGCTGTGGTTCGGAGGATCGAACCATATGAACGTTGGTTACAGTTCCGCTGACGCCGTACAAGTGCACAAGCAGATCACGGACATGATCAGCCGTGGCGTCGACGGCGTCATTCTCGACTGGTACGGTCCGAACAACAGCATCGATCAAGCAGCAAGGCTCGTGATGGCGGAGGCCGAGAGCCATCCCGGCTTCACCTTCGCGATCATGATCGACCAGGGCGCGATCAAGTGGGATTCCTGTTCCGGTTGTTCACCCCAGCAGGCGCTGATTAACCAGTTGCAATATGTTGAGCAGACCTATTTCCCGTCTCCTGCTTACATGAGGCAGCAAGGTCGACCCATCGTCACGAACTTCGCCATTGACGATTCCTACACCGTGGATTGGCCCACTGTGAACGCAGCCTTATCGACTCAGCCGTTGTTCCTCTTTCAAAATACTGACGGATTCACTCACTTGTTGAGCGACGGCAGCTATTCCTGGGTAATGCCTACCACCAACGATTACGGGAAGAGCTACCTGACGAGTTTCTATGACACCGGAATGCCGTACACGAAAGAACAAACCGTGGGTGCTGCCTACAAAGGATTCAACGATTCCTTGGCGGCCTGGGGTTCGGGCCGGATCATGGGACAGCAATGCGGCCAAACCTGGCTACAAACATTTTCGGAAATCAACAACCTCTACAACTCGGGGAAACAGTTGTCCGCACTGCAACTCGTGACTTGGAACGACTACGAAGAAGCTACGGAGATTGAGTCCGGAATTAATAATTGCTTCTCCCTTTCGTCTGCTGTGGCGGGCGCTTCGCTGCAATGGACGGTCAAGGGAAATCTGAGCA
>JGI12635J15846_10005353_pt1 | contig 11086 bp, 9 predicted proteins | sample BlaSpr_A8_OM2_M2_FD_15846 | JGI IMG/M metagenome (IMG submission 15846) | reverse complement strand
AGAGCGACGATGGCGTAGGCGATGGCAGTTGCAGGCTGCACGAAACTGAAATCGGCCCAGGACAGCACCAGGGTATAACAGATCAGAAATGTGAGCAGCGAAGCGATCCCCAGCCAGACCGTACCGGAAGAAAAGGCGCGGAGGAAGAAGCGGAAAAGCTCAGGCATCGTCCAGGCAGGCGGAACGCCCACGATTTTCATGCCTTTGCCCAGCAGGATGTCTCCCACCGGGCCAAAGGTGACCATCAGGAATAACAGGACGTAAGTCTTAAAATGCAGCCCTTCCGCCGACTTCATGCGCTCTGCGATTCGCTGGAACGCGGCTCCATGGGCGGCGCTTCGACAAGGACCCTTTTCTGAACGCCTTTCTTGGCAACCTTCCGGCGCTCGTGACGAAGTTTCATGAAGTCAACCGCTTCGTGGAACAGGCGTTTGCGCTCGTGCGAATCCCAAAGTGATTCACGAACGATGCGCCAGGCGACTCTCGGGCGCAGATAATAGCTGTCATAGAAACGGTTGACGGAGTCCACCATGTATTCGCGCGAGAGGCCGGGATACTCGAGATGGGGAAGCTGGTGGCCGTTCACGTCTGTGGCTGCTTCGCCGGCTAGAAAACCTTCGCGCATGCCCTGGTCGTAAAGCTCGGTACCCGGGTAAGCATGTGCCATGGAAACCTGAATGGTTTCGCAGTCAATCTCTTTTGCGTACTCGATAGTTTTCTCGATGGTCTGCTTCGTCTCGCCGGGCAATCCGATGATAAAGTCGCCGTGAACGTGGATGCCGACTTTCTTGCAGTTCTGCACGAAGGTGCGGCCCATTTCGACCGTCGCGCCCTTCTTGATGTTCTTCAGGATTTGCGGATCGCCGGATTCAAAGCCAACAATCAATAAACGAGCTCCGGCGTCGGCCATGGCCTTTAGTGTCTCGTAGTCGCTATGGACGCGAGCAGTGCAGGACCATTGGAAGCCGACGGGCTTGAATTCCTTGCAAAGAGCCAGAACGCGATCTTTGCGGATGTTGAAGGTATCGTCGTCAAAGAAAAATTCCTTGGCCTGCGGAAACATCTTGTGCGCCTGCTTAAACTCGCGCGCCACGCTGTCCACCGATCGCACGCGCCAAGCGTGGCCGGAAAGCGTTTGGGGCCAAAGACAAAACGTGCACAGAGCCGGACAGCCTCGCGCCGTATAAAACGAAACATACGGGTTCAGGAGGAATGGAACGTTATAATTCTCGATCTTCAAATTCTTCTCATAGACTTCGGTGGCGAAAGGCAATTCATCAAGTTCCGCGGTTTGCAGCAGCGCGCGCGGAGGATTGTGGACCACCTTGCCGTCCTTCATGTAGCTCGCGCTCAGGATCTCTGAGAGCGGCTTGCCTTGCGCGTATTCCACAACAGCGTGATCGAATTCGCCGCGAACGACGAAATCAATGTCCTGGCTCGCCAGCAGACTTTCCGCCGGCTTGATTTGCACCTGGGGCCCGACGAAGCAGATCTTGATTCCCGGCTTCTTGTCTTTCATCGCGCGAGCCATGCGCAAGTCGCTGAAGAAACCCACCGTGGAGGTAAACAAAACGACGAACTCGTAGTCCTGCGCTATGCGCACAACTTCCTCGGGCGTTATGTGATGCGGCGGCCCGTCCAGCAAGCGGCTCCCGGCAAGCATACCCGCGGGGTAGGCCAGCCAAACCGGATACCAATAGGATTCAATCTCACGTGTGGCGGGCCAGCGAGAACCCGCTCCGCCGTCGAATTTCTCGAAGCTGGGCGGATTTAGAAACAAAGTTTTCATTACTGACGGCATATCTATTGTTACCCCCTCAGGGTTACAAAGGACCTTATAATTTCAGTGCTTCTGCTCAATGTGAATAGTTTACCCGGTTTTGGCGACAAGCCCAAGCACAGCTTGTTCGAAGTTCGTTACTGAAACACCTTCGCCAGCTGGCCCGTTGCCTGCAATAGACTTAGCTGCCCTTGCTGACGCGCAAAATCGGCGTCGAGGAATGCCACCCACTTGTCGCTCTCATCCAAGCGCGCTCGTTCGATATCTCGAAGTGTAAGGCGTCCTTCGTCAAATTCGGACTGTTTCAGTTGCAGGGTTTCTTGGGCCAGCTTTAAGTCCAGGCGGGCGACCTCGCGAGTCGCATCCAGTTCGCGAACGGTGCGGGCTTTTTGTTGGATGTCCAGCCGGACTTCCTGGCGCTTGTTCCCGAGAGTAAGCTCCGCGACGTTCAATTCGCTTTTCGCCAGCGCGACAGTTGCTCTTGTCTTGGAAGCGAAGAGAGGAATTGTGATCTGAACGCCCACGCTTACGTTATTGCGCTCGAACTTCTTGTAAAACTCATCGTAATTATTGAACTTGCTCAAAATGCTGTACTGGCCGACTAAAGCCACAGTGGGAAAGTAACTAAGATGCGCGCCGCGCAACAGCTGCTGGCGGGCCAAACGCTCGTTTTCCGCCTCCTGAATGCCGGGATCGGACCGGATAGCGGCGTTCATCATGTCGTTCACCGAGAGATCATTTTCGAACGACGGCTCCGACGTGTCCACTTCAATAGCTTGGGCGTCGGAAATGCCCGTGAGATCGCGAATCTGTTGCGTCAGAGTTTCATCGCGGCCTTCGAGCTTGATGATTCTTTCCTCCACGCGCGCTTGATCGAGTTCGCCGCGAGTCACTTCGATTGGCAGCTCCTGGTTTGCTGCCACGCGATCGCGCGTCACACCCAGAATTTTTTCTGCACTGGCTTCTTCCTTGCGCATCAGTTCCAGCGAATGGCGCACTTCGGCCAGTTCGAGATAAGCCGTCGCAGCCCGCACGATGACCACGTCATGCATTCGATCTATCTCGAGTTTCATGTTTTTCGCGCGGTCTTCCGCCGCGCGTTGCTGGCCTTTCAGCAGCGGATTGAAAACTGCTTCGTTGTAGCTCATTTGGAAAACAGCGGGCGGCCCGCCGGCAATGGAAGGAAACCCTGACGTGTAGGCAGCGCCAGAACCGGTATAGAGGTTGGGCAGGAATGCGGACCGGTCAAGACCAGCCTCGTTGAGGGCAACGGTGTACTGTACCCGCGCCAGGGCTAAATCCCGGCTATTCTGCAGCGCCAGGGTGACCGCTTGACGCATCGTCAACTTCCCGGTGTCCTGCGCCCTCGCAATTCCGACAAGCAGGAACGCCGCCAACGCGCCGGTCACAGCTAATATTCGCAAGTTTTTATTCATAGCGCAGTGATTCCGTAGGATGAAGACGCGCCGCGCGGTTCGCAGGGAGATAACCGAACAGCAGGCCCGTTGAGCAGGATACTACGAACGCCAGCAGTACAGAGAGCCACGACACAGGAATAGTAACTCCCCGCAGGTCAGGAATGAATCGGATGAAGGAATTGATGATGATGGGAATGGAAACTGCGATGACGATTCCCACCAGCGCTCCTGTGCCGCTTATCAGCAAAGCCTCCATCAGAAATTGATACAGGATCGAGTCGCGACGAGCGCCAATGGCTTTGCGAATCCCGATCTCGCGGGTTCGTTCCGTTACTGTGACCAGCATGATGTTCATGATCCCGATGCCGCTGATGGTGAGAGCGATTAAGGCCACCAGAATCAATAAAACTGTCAGCGCCAGCGAAATGCTATGGGCGGTCTCAAGAATTCCGGAAAGGTTTTCTACCCTATACCTAGCCCCGGAACGATGCCGGCTCAGCAAGACTTGTTCGACCTGAGTTGTCACCGCGGGGACGTCCTCAGGCTTGTCTGCCTGCACGTAAAACGACTTGAAGAATTCAGTGCCCGTGTAGTACTTGATCAACGAAAAAGGAACGATCACGGATTCCGGGCGAATCTCGGAAAGGCCAAAGCTACTCACTCGTTCCTTGTAAACACCGATCACTGTGAAGTGCAACTCCCCGATGCCAATATCTTTCCCCAGCGGACTCTCAGAGGGAAATAGCAGATTGGCGAGAGCTGGTGTCAGCAGACAGACCTTGCTTTGCGTTCTTAAATCGTCCTGGTCTAAGTACCGCCCTTGCAAAACAAGCAGGTTACGAATCTTCTGAAAACCCGCCGTCACGCCGACCAGATAAACGGGATGCTCCTCGCCATTTACGCTCGTGAACATGGAAATGTCATTTGTCCCTGCCGCTTCCACCACATTGGGGATACTCGATTTCACCGCTTCCAGGTCGGCCGGCGTCACTTCGTCCGCGACCGTCACCGCCCCGGAGTGTATTACCGACGCATGGACGAGATTCGCCCCTACTCCCTCTATCTGTCCGATAATGTAGCGCTTCCCCGATAGGGCAACGGTCACCACCAGCACGATGCAAGCGCTTCCTATAATCACGCCCAACATCGTCAGCATGGCGCGCACTTTATTGGCACGAAGAGCTTGCAGAGCAAGCTGCCAGGTCTCGCGCCATTCAGTTGGTGAGCCGCGAAGAGGTTGCATAAGAGTTGCCTGTTAGTGGGATGCGCCTGGGCGAATGAGAGTTTCCAGCCATACGCCAGCGTTCAGTGCGCTGACTTCTCGAGTTTTTCCAGCCGAGCTTTCGCCTCTTTCTGTCCCGGATCTAGTTGGAGAGCGGCACGATATTGTTCTGCCGCTTCCGCCCGTTTTCCTTCTGCTTCATAAAGTCTTCCCAGCCACTGACGGGCGGACGCGTGTGACGGCCAATCGCTTCTGTCAGGCGCGCTAGCGAGGTAGGACTTCAAATATTCCTCCGCGCGCGGCAGTTCTGTTCCGGAAAGCACTCGTGATACTCCTCGGTAATAGCCGAGGCGCGGATCATTCGGACTCACCTGCGCCGCTGCCTGAATCGTCGCTTCTACATCGGCGCCCTTGTTCTCATGGATAAAGAAACGAATGACGTCGAAATAGGACTCGACGCGCTTGGGCTTTGCCGCCAGCACTTCACGATATTCCTTCTCCGCAAGGTCGAACTTCTTCGCGTTCATCTCGTAAGCGGCGTGCGCTAAATGGCCTTCTACCGGGTCGATGGCCTCAATCGCCGTCACTTGTTCGCGAGCTTCATCTTTGCTGCCGCCGACCACCCAGGGAGCTTCCATGTCATATTGTTCAAGGTCCCGCCGAGCTTCCACATTCGAGGGATTCAGTCGAATTGCCTCTTCAAATTCCTTTTTACCTTCCGCGCATACGAAAAACTGCGGTCGCGGTCCGCTTTGCCTCCATAGATCGCGCCGAGCCATTGATGGTAGACGGAATTTTTCGGATCAAGCTCGACGGATTTCTCACCGGCGGTTATCGCGTTGTCATAATCGTGGAGTTCGTAATAGCTGCGTCCGAGCCAATATTGCGCCTCGGCGTTGTTCGAAACCTGCGGCACGGATTGCAGCGTCTTGATTGCAGCAGTGTAATTTCCCAAGTTGAATTGGTGCTGCGCGGTTTGAATCGCCCCGGACGCATCCGATGCCGCTACGAAAGAAGACTCTACCGCCTCTGCAAGCGGTGCGATTGTCGCGAGCATAGCCATACCGGCGAAAAGCGCCACTGAAAACCTGGGAATATAGGGGAACCGCCGGTTCATTTGGCCTCCGTGGCTCGAACTTCCATACCGTCCTTTAACTCTACTTCGCCCGGCAATGCGATTTTGTCGCCCAGTGCCAACCCCGAAATCACTTCATAATTTTTATCGCTGGCGACGCCCGCTTCAAACTGGCGGCGATGAATTTTTTCACCGTCGAACACAAAGACATAGTGCTGTCCATTTTCGTAACTTACGGCTCGCCGCGGTACCACCAGCACCCCCGGCCGTTGGCGGACGAGGATGCGCACTTCAACATTTACATTTGGAAGAAGCTCGACCTTGTCATTCTGCACCGAGCATAGAACTTCACCTACGCTGCGGGTTCCGCGTGCAACCACCTGCTTGGGAACCTGTTCGACCTCCCCAGTCCATGTGCGGTTCGGCATGGCGTCCCAACTCACTTTTACCTCTTCGTCTGGTGCGAGCGAGCCGAGATCGGGCTCGTCCACAAATGCGCGAACGCGCACTTGGCGCAAGTCGGCCATTTCCGCCAGAATGTCACCCACCTTCACATAATCGTTTGCATGCACAGGCAATGAATAAACCGTGCCGTCACTTTCCGCCGTAACCGTCGCCGAACGCAGTTTTTCTTCGAGTGACTGAACCTGACCTTCCGCCTGCTTTACGCGCAGACCAGCAGCTTCTGCGTCGATGTTTGTTTGTTTCTTTAATGCTGCAGTCTTCTGCTCGAATGCTTGCAGGTTGGCGCGAGCCTCGTCGAGAGCCTCCTGGTTCTTGGCGAGTTCGTCCTGCGTGGCGGCTTGTTTTGTCACAAGTTCGGTCAGCGCCGCTTGCGTGCGTTCAAGGTTGGCGACCTGCGCTTGCGCCTTCTGCAGATCTCCCCGAGCTGCGCTACTTCATTGGGAGGGCCGCCCGCGCGAGCGTTTTGCAGAGTGGTTTGAGCGGAAAGCACATCTTGCCGCGCCTGCGCCAGCTGACTCTGAATATCTGCCGCATTGAGGCTCAGAATAAGCTGCCCACGATGGACATTTTGCCCTTCGGTGACCATTATTTTATCCACGAAGGTGGGAAACTGGGCGCGAGCCGTGACTGGGGAAATCGGCTCGATCTTTCCGTTGCTGGTAATGGACGCAGTCAGATCCTCGCGAGACACTTGGGCGATTGCCACCGTTGGAGCCTGATCTCGCCCCGCGAGAACCACTAAAACTATGACGACAAGCGCCACAGCAAGCGTTATCACAATCCATTTTCGTTTGCTATTTTCCGCCATCATCGGCCGCGCGGTCGAACGCGCAGCTACCCCCGAAGCGTAAAATTGTAGCAGACCCGTTTGCCGCATGCCTACGCAAACACCGACCCGTGCCGGATTCGCACTCTAGGCAACTTCTGCCCCTGCTAGGCTGGAGGCCTTCTTGCACTACCCGTAGAGCGTGTTAGAATTTGCTCATGAACGAGCCGCACTCAACCCCGCATTCTGGCGCCACAGACGAGACCAAGCCGGGCAATAAACCGCCTAAAATCCATCGCGTCTGTATAGGCTGCAATAATATGTTCGAAGTCACCATGGAGAACTACGAAGCCAAACATTGTGCTGTTTGCCACAAGGGTTAGTGCGCTGCCAAGTCCGGCTGGAAGTATCTTTGCCCATAGTCCACCTATCCGATCGTGCGTTGCCGAACCCGAATCCCGCGGGGAAAACAACCTCACTTTGAGAAATCTCCAGAGCGACTAAAAGAAATTCTGTGCGTCTAATCTCGGCAGGGGTGCCGGCTAGACGCGCACGTTCGCGACGCTAATGTTAGAATCCAGTGATTCATGAGCGCTGATTCGCTAATTTACGTCCACGAATTATGTAAACACTTCCGTACCTTNAAGCGCCGTGAAGGCGTCTGGGGCTCANTTCAAAATCTATTTGTGAGGGACTACCGCACGGTTGCGGCTGTGGACCGCGTCAGTTTTTCGATCGAGCGCGGGGAAATGGTCGGCTACATCGGCCCGAACGGCGCCGGAAAATCGACAAGCATCAAGATGCTGACCGGCATCCTGGTGCCGACGAGCGGCGAAATCCGTATCAACGGTTACGTTCCGTATCGCCAGCGCCGGCAATACGTGAAGACGATCGGCGTGGTATTCGGCCAGCGCACCCAGCTATGGTGGGACATCGCCGTAATCGAATCGTTCAAACTCCTGCGCCGCATTTACGACGTCTCGCAGCGCGATTTTGATGCGCGCATGGAACGCTTCGACGAAATCCTGGGCATCCGCGATTATTTGCACACTCCCGTACGCAAGCTTTCCCTCGGAGAGCGAATGCGCTGCGACCTGGCCGCGGCGTTGTTGCACAATCCCCCGTTGCTTTTCCTCGATGAACCCACGATTGGACTAGACGTCGTCGCGAAAGACCACATCCGGCATTTCCTCCGGGCCATCAACCGTGAATTCCGCACTACCGTCCTGCTGACGACCCACGACCTCGACGACATTGAAGAATTGTGCCGCCGCATCATGATTATCGACCATGGCAAAGTGCTCTACGACGGTCCGCTAAGCCATCTGAAAGAAAAATTGTTGCGCACCAAGCAAATCAAATTCGCCCTGAAAGACCGCGCCGAAGCCGCCGGAATCGCGCAGTTTTCGCGAGAGGGCCTTGAAGTAGAGCAAGTGGACGAACTGACTTACCGTATTCGTTTCGACCGGGTCAAAGTGGCGACTGCTGATCTTATCCGCCAGATCCTCGGCGCCGTCGAAGTCCGCGACATTTTGATAGAAGACGAACCCATCGAAGAGATCATCAAGCGCATCTATGCCGGCGAAGCCCTCCCCGAGGTCGCGGTATGAGCAGTTGGGCACAGGCGCTGGTGCCGTACGTCGAATTCTCGCGCGTGGGATTCGTCAATATCCTCGCGTTCCGCTTGCGCTATTTCACCGGCATCATCACCTATTTCCTGAACGTCACCGTGTATTACTTCATCTGGACTGCGGTCTACAGCGGCGGCCAGCCGATCGCAGGATACAGCCTTGCGCAGATGATCACTTACGTCAGCGTTGGCTGGATGATTCGGTCGTTCTATTGGAATACCATCGACCAGGAAATGGCTTACGAAGTAATCGAAGGCAAGATCGCCATGGACTTAATCAAGCCGGTCTCCATCCAATGGATGTGGATTTTTCGCGCGATGGGAGAATCGGCGTTTCGTTTGGGTCTTTTGACATTGCCGACTGCGGTTGTCGTCGCCTTGGTTTTTCCCGTTCAAGGCCCCGCATCACACGGAGATTTCTTCCTGTTTTTGGTCGCTGTGCTGGGCAGTTTCTTCCTGATGGGTGCAATCAACTTTATGATCGGCACTTGCGCGATTCCGTTGAAATCGATTTTGGCGCTCATTCGCGCGAAATATTGGCTGATCGAACTGCTCTCCGGCCTGCTGATTCCCATGGCGTTTTTCCCGGAAAGAATTCAGAAAGTGCTGGCGTGGCTGCCCTTCGAGCACATCGCCTACACACCGCTTCAGATTTATCTTGGTAAGCTCGACCGCATCCACGCTCTACGCGCGCTGGCAACGGAGTGGTTCTGGGTGGTCGTGCTGCTGGTGCTCGCGCATCTTTGGTGGAACCGTTCGCTGCGCGACATCACGATTCACGGGGGTTAGACTGATGAATCGTTCCTTGCCCGTTGGAGATGTGGCGGAAGAGAAAATCGGCGTCGCCAACCTTGTTGCCGCCGCAAAGCGCCACGCTTTGCTTTTCTTCGATTACTTCACGCAGTACGCCAAAGTGCGCGTCAGCTATCGCGGTGATTTTTTCATTAGCCTGGGAACCAGTTTTGCGGCAACAGTTTTCGCACTTTGGTTCGTGGTTATTTTGTTCCATAAGGCAACCCAACTGGCGGGCTGGCGATTCGAGGAAGTCCTGTTTCTCTACGGTTTCTCGCTAATCCCTTACGGCATATTCAACATCGTCAGCATGAATCTTTACGACTTCGGCAACAACTTCATCATCGAGGGGAAATTCGACCGCGTTCTGTTGCGCCCGATCTCTTCCCTCTTTCAAGTGCTGTTCGAGACGTTTCGCATCGAGTCTTTGCAGGAAGTCGCCACCGGAATTTTTTGTCTCTGGTGGGCTTCCAGGCACCTGGGCCTCGCGTGGACGCCCGCGAAATTCGCGATGCTTTTCTTCTTCGGCCTTTGTGCTGCGATTATTTACATTTCGCTTTTTTTGCTGCTGAGTACAGTTTCCTTTTGGTTTGAAGATCGCATAGGCGTGCATCCGCCAGTTTGGAACGTGATCGCATTCGGTCGCTACCCACTATCCATCTACAGCGGAGCCGTGCAATTTTTCCTGTGCTGGATCATTCCCTTCGGACTCGCCTCGTTTTATCCCAGCGTGCGCATGCTCGGCCGCACAGTGCACCCCGAATACGCGCCGCTCGTTCCGGTTGTTGCTCTAGTATTTCTCACCCTGGCAATCTCCGTGTGGAATATCGGCACCCGCCACTACTCTTCCACCGGCTCCTAAAACCCAGAGCATTACGGCAAAGACTAGACCGGCAAAGCAGTACATGGCTCATTCTTTGAGGAAATCGGTGAGATGAAGCGGTGAAGGGAAAAACTAAACCACCTTGAGGATCATGATCACGCGGTCGTCTTCGTGCGTGCCGCCACGAGAGAAGAGGTCCACTTCCTTGAGCACGATGTCGACAATTTCCTGAGCAGGCTTCGCGCGCTCGCGCACGGCCAATTCCACAAGCCTGGGCTGGCCAAACTCTTCGGACTCGGTATCCATGGCTTCGGTGATACCGTCGGTACAAGCCACCACAAGATCGCCCCGGTTGAGCCGAACATGTCCGCGATCGTAATGCACGCTCGGAAAGAGCCCGACAACCATTCCGCCTTCCCGCAGATATTCGACTGAGCCGTCCGCGCGCACGACCGCCGGCGGCACATGCCCCGCATTCACATAATGTAGCGTGCGATGCGGCTGGTCCAGCAACCCGACAAACATAGTCATGAACTTCTGCCCGCGCGTATCCGCCAGAATCATATCGTTGAGCGATTCAACCAGCCGCTCGAGCGAATGGAGGTGTGCCAGCAGCGCGTGGAGCGTGGCCTGAAGGTTTGCCATCACCATGGCCGAGCCCACGCCCTTCCCCTCCACATCCGCGACGACCGCCAGAATCGTGTCCGGAGCCAGAGGTATGAAATCGTAATAGTCGCCACCGGCTTCCAGCGACATTTTATGCGAGACCGCTATGTCAAAGCCCTCCAGTTGCGGAGGGTGTTCGGGCAGCAGGCCTACCTGAATGCTGCGCGCCAGCGCGAGGTCTCGCTCCATCCTTTGCTTGTGAATCATTTCGCGGTGAAGCTGAGCATTTTCGAGCGCCAGCGCCACATGATCGGAAATTGCCCGGAGCATGCCTTCATCGGCGCGCGTGAATGGGCCGGCTTTCTTATTCAGAAGCTGCAAAACTCCGATGGTTTCGCCATCCTTATTCCGGATGGGAAGACAAAGGAGCGACTTCGTGCGGAAACCGAGACGCAGATCGACTTCCGATTCGAACCGCGGGTCCGCGTAGGCGTCAGCCAGATTTATTG
>JGI12635J15846_10005350_pt1 | contig 11089 bp, 9 predicted proteins | sample BlaSpr_A8_OM2_M2_FD_15846 | JGI IMG/M metagenome (IMG submission 15846) | reverse complement strand
GATTTACCAGCTCGGCTCCGAGCGCTCGATCATGGAGATGGAGGCCGAGTACTTTCTCGACGTGATCGAGCGGCAGGCGCGCCAGGGCGTCGATTACATGACGCTGCACTGTGGCGTCACGCGCGAGAGCGTCAAGCGGCTGCGCGCGCATCAGCGAATCGAGGGCATCGTGTCGCGCGGCGGTGCGATGCTGGCGGCGTGGATCGAGCGCACCGGCAACGAGAATCCGCTCTACGAGCATTTCGACGAGGTCTGCGCGGTGCTGCGCGAGCATGACGTGACGATTTCTATCGGCGACGGACTGCGTCCTGGCGCCACCGGCGACGCTACTGATCGCGGGCAGATCGGCGAACTGCTGCTAATGGGCGAACTGGCCGATCGCGCGCGCGCGATGGGCGTGCAGGTGATGATCGAGGGTCCCGGCCATGTGCCGCTCGATCAAATCGAGGCCAACGTGAAGCTCGAGAAGCGGGTTTGCGGCGGCGCGCCATTCTACGTGCTGGGCCCGCTCACCTGCGACGTCGCGCCGGGCTACGATCACATCACGGGCGCGATTGGCGGCGCGATCGCGTCGGCAGCGGGCACCGATTTTCTCTGCTACGTGACGCCGGCCGAGCATCTGCGGCTGCCCGATATCGACGACGTGCGCGAAGGCGTGATTGCGACGCGAATCGCGGCTCACTCGGGCGACCTGGTCAAGGGCGTGCGCGCGGCGAAAGTCTGGAACGATCAGATGTCGCGATACCGCAAACTGCTCAACTGGGAAGGCATGTACGCGATGGCGATGGACCCGGACAAGGCCCGCCGTTACAAGGAAGAGAGCGAGGCGGCGGGCTCGAACGTGTGCACGATGTGCGGGTCGCTGTGCTCGATCAATATCGACAACGCGGCGATCAAGTTCACCAAGCGGCGATCGATTGCCGAGGCCGAAGCGCATGCCGCAGGCTGACCCGAACAGCATTCCGGATCTTTCGACGGCGCTCGAGCTCGCGATCCCCGACGCTCGCAGCGAGTTGCGCCGGCTCAAGGATTTTCACGGCCACAACCTCGTCGTTTATTTCTACCCGAAGGACGACACGCCCGGCTGCACCGTCGAGGGCAAGGAATTTCGCGACAGTTTCGAGCAGTTCAAGGCACTGGATTGCGTGGTCGTCGGCGTGAGCACGGACTCGGCCGAGCGTCATCACGCGTTCGCCGAAAAGCACGCGTTCCCGTTCATCCTGCTGGCGGATGTGGATGGAAAGCTCGCGACCGCGTTCGGCGTGCTCAACGGCAAGTATGCGACGCGATCGACTTTCGTGTTCGACAGCGATCTTCGCATCCGTCGCATCTTTCAAGAGGTGACGCCGCGCGGGCATGCGGCGCAAGTGCTCAGCTTTCTGCGCACGCTGGTCGAATCGCACCGAATGATTGGCGGATGACGCGCCGCCGCGCGGCGTGACTCACGCTCGTGGTTATAGTTGTATATTGAAACTGAATCCGCCGACGGATCGGGACGGGAAAATTTATGGCGAAAACTTCCAAGAATATTCTCGACGAAGCACGCTCGACGATTAAGCAAATCGGAATCGACGAAGCGCGCGGGATGATCGATAAGCCCGGTACCGTGTTGATCGACGTGCGCGAGAGCGACGAATGGCGGCAAGGGCATATTCCGCAAGCGGTCGCGATTCCGCGCGGATTCCTCGAGCTTCGAATCGAAGAGAAGGTTCCTGACCACAAGACGCCGGTGATTCTGCAATGCGCGTCGGGCACGCGCTCGCTGCTGGCGGCGCGCACGCTGCGCGAGCTCGGCTACGAGAACGTGTACAACATGACGGGCGGCTTCAGCGCGTGGAAGGATCGCGGGCTGCCGTGGATCGCGGATCGCGCGTTCACCGCCGACGAGCTGACCCGCTACTCGCGCCATTTCGTTATCCCCGAAGTCGGCGAGAAGGGACAGGCGAAGCTGCTCGACGCCAAGGTGCTTTTGCTCGGCGCGGGCGCGCTCGGATCGCCGTCGGCGCTGTACCTGGCGGCGGCGGGGGTCGGCACGCTCGGGCTGGTGGATTTCGACGTGGTCGATATGTCGAATCTTCAGCGGCAGATAATTCACACGACCGACCGCGTCGGCACGCCGAAGACAGAATCCGCGCAGAAGGCGATCAACGCGCTGAATCCCGGCGTCAAGGTGATTCGTCATGACGTACGGCTCACGTCCGACAACGTTATGGACATCGTCAAGGATTACGACGTCGTCGTGAACTGCGGCGACAATTTCCCGACGCGATATCTGATCAACGACGCGTGCGTGTTCTCGAAGAAGCCGTTGGTGGACGGCGCGATCTACCGCTTCGAAGGCAACACGACGGTTTTCTACCCGGCCAAGGGCGGACCGTGCTACCGATGCCTGTATCCGGAGCCGGCGCCGCCGGACATGGCGCCGTCGTGCGCGGAAGCCGGAGTGCTCGGCGCCATTCCAGGACTGATCGGATCGATCGAGGCGCTCGAGGCAATCAAGTTGATCATCGGCGCGGGCTCTCCGTTGATCGGCAAAATGGTTTACTTCGACACGCTGTCGGACAAGGACTTCGTGCGAGTTTTGAAAATTCGCAAAGATCCGAAGTGCCCCGTCTGCAGCGAGCATCCTACGCAAACGACCCTGATCGACTACGAAGCGTTCTGCGGTGTGGGCGCGCCTGCCAACGGCACCGCGCATGCGGACGAAACCACGCATGCGAACGTGGCAGCGTCGGCGCGGTAACACAATCGCGACTGTCAGCACGGTCGAAAATCTGGTTTGATTGCGGCGGGCGCGATGAGCGATGGCCCGCCGCTTTTCTTTGGGCGGCATTTCATCACCCGAGGAACCCTAGATGGCGCTGGGACCGTTTTACGTCGCGGAAAAATTGAGAGGTGGCAACGGGATGAGAGGAGTCGCGCTGTTTATGCGCCATGGCGAGACCGCGTGGAACCGCGAGGGGCGCGTGATGGGCCGCAATCCGATCGAGCTCGATGCTGAGGGACGGGCGCAGGTAACAGCGTCGATTCCCTTCGCACGCTTGCTCAAGCCGGAGCTGATAGTCACGAGTCCGCTGGCGCGTGCCCGGCAGTCAGCCGAGATAATCGCGGCCGGCGTCGGCAGCGTTCCGATGGCCGAAGATCCGCAACTGTCGGAAGTTCTATACGGACGCTGGGAAGGGATGGTGTACGACGACCTGATCCACGACGCCGACTACCTGAACTATCGCGACCATCCGCTCGACACGCCGACGCCCGGCGGCGAGACGATCGCGCAGGTTCAATCGCGAGGCGTCGAGGCGGTCCGGCGCGCAGTCGGTGACAACAACGACAAGCGCATCCTGTTCGTCTCGCACGGCGACATAATCCGCACCATCTTGTGCTATTTCATGCGGCTCGAACTCGCGCACTTCCGGCGAATCCGCGTTGACAATGCGGCCTTCTCCGGCTTCCAGCTGGTCGGCGATTTCGCTGAGATGAAATTCCTGAACCTGATGCCTGATCCAGATCGCGCGCTGGTCGTGCCGTTCCTATCGAAAAAGTCTGAGTAACCTTGAGCGGCGGGCTGGATCGATCAGGGTACGCCGGCCAACGACGGGTCCACGCCAGTGGACGGCGAGGTTGATCCGACTTCGATTCCCTTGCGGACGCGGACATCGGCGCCCGATTTGCCGGGGACGTCGACTCTCAGGCTGCGATATCCGCCCGCGCTGGGATCGGGCGCGAGGAATCCGATGGTGTACTGCTCGCGCAGCTCGAGACTGATGTTCTCGCATGCGCGGCGCAGCGCCTCGCCGTCGCCGGCCTGACGGATGATGTAGGTCTTGGCGCCGGTCTCGGTCGAGAGCGTGTGCAGCGTCTCGGCATCGACGTGTTCGCTGTCATCGCCGCCGATTATGAACGGGCCGACCTGCAGTCCACCGGTGCTCTCGTTGGGATCGCCGATTCCGATCGAGTACACGAGCACGCCCATGCGCCGCGCCTGCGCGACGACGTCATTCACCGTCGAGGCGCTGGTGTTGTCCATTCCGTCGGTGACCACGAGCAGCGCTTTTTTGTCATAGCGCCCGCGCTGCACCATCTGCAGTCCCTCCATAATCACGTCGAACAACGCGGTCTGTCCGTATGCGTGCAGCAACGCGAGCCGGCGCATCACGAGGTCGTGATTGATCGTGAAGGGCTGGAGCAGGAACGGATGGCTGGAGAACGCAAACAGGAAGACGTCGTCTTTGTCGTTCAAATCGTGCAGGAACTCCGCGATTGCGGCGCGCGCCTGTGGAATTTTGGGCGTCATACTGCCCGAGGTGTCCACCAGGATACCGACCGACACCGGCGTGTTCAGATCCTGCCGAAAAAATTCGATCGGGCGCTGCTGGCCATCCATGTAGAGTTTGAAATCGCTCTTTTCCAGCCCGGTAATATACGTGCCGCTCGGCTCGGTCACCGTCACCGTAACTTGTTCGTAACCGGGTTGCTGGCGCAGCTCGCGGGTCGGCATCTCGAGCGTCTGGCCACCCTGCGGAATCTGCGGCGGGAGGTTGAGCGCGTCAGTGCCCTGCTTCGCCGGCATCGACGGCAACTCGAGCGTCGAGGTTTCCTTGCCCTGGCTATGGGGGATCACTTCGAGCGCTGGCGGATTCGATGGCGGTGGCGGATTTCCCAGCCCCTGCTGCATCTGCTGCGCTGCGACGGGAGCGACTGCGCCAATCGTGATCGCCAGCGCGAACAAAATGACGGTGATTGCGGAAATCGATTTGCGGGTAATTTCTGGAATCCTGGTCATCGCGATGTATGCGCTCCGCTTAGGCAGCAAACGCTCAGGAAATTATGATCCTATTTGCTGCTGCATTGGGCAAGCGGGTCATTTTTTCTACGCAGTTGAGGAAGGATCCTCTCTCATTTCTGACGAATTCGCGATGGCAAAGTTTCAAGCGCAAACCTGTGCGAAGCATCTTCATCGCTCGCCGGCCGCGAATCATTCCTGAACGATCGTTTAGGTTGGGCGCCGCGGGATCGGTTTCTTGTCTCGCGTTCTGCTTTCGTCGTAACCTGATCCACCGTTCGCGGCCCGAGGCGGCCGCTCGAGCCCTGCCCGACAAGGAGAAATGATGAAGTTCGGAATTTTTATCGCGCCCTTTCACCGCGTCGGCGAAAACCCCACGCTCTGCTTCGAGCGCGACATGCAATTGATCGAATGGCTCGACCAGCTCGGCTACGAAGAGGCGTTCATCGGCGAGCATCATTCATCGGGATGGGAAATAATTCCGTCGCCGGAAATTTTCATGGCGGTCGCCGCGACCCGCACCCGGCACATCATGCTCGGCTCCGGGGTGGTCAGCATTCCGTATCATCACCCCTTCCACGTCGCCAACCGCTTCGCGTTGCTCGACCATCTGACCCGCGGACGCGTGATGCTCGGATGCGGTCCGGGCGCGCTGGCGGCCGACGCGCACATGCAGGGAATCGACTCGACCACGCAGCGCAAGCGGATGATCGAGGGCGTCACCGCGATCCTGCGGCTGTTCACCGAGCAGGGCAAAATTTCGATCGACGGATCGTACTTCAAGCTGGTTGACGCGCACCTGCAGGTGAAACCGTTCCAGCAGCCGCACATGCCGGTCTTCGTCGCGAGCACAATCTCGCCGTCGGGGATGGTCGCGGCAGGACAGCTCGGATGCGGCGTGCTGTCGGTCTCATCCTACGCCCCGGGCGGCCTGGACGATCTGATGAAGCGCTGGGCGATGGCGGAAGAGTCGGCGGCCGAACATGGCAAGACGGTTGACCGTAAAAACTGGCGGATGGTTTTCCCGATTCATCTCGCGGAGACGCGCGAAGAGGCGATGAACGATATTCGCGACGGCGCCAACCGTTGGATTCGCGAATATTTTATCGACACGCTCGGCACGCGCGTTCAGTTCGAGGAATACCCGAATCAGCCGGTCGAGGAGATGAACATCGATCGGATGAACGGGCGCGGCGGCATTTTCGTCGGAACGCCGGACGACGCTATCGCGAGAATCAAGGAACTACAGCAGGCGACCGGCGGCTTCGGCGGCATCCTCGGACTCGCGCACGAATGGACCACGCGCGAAAAGACGCTGCGCTCCTACGAGCTGTTCGCACGCTACGTCGCGCCTCAATTCCAGGGCCAGGTGGCCGAAGGGGTCAAGTACTCCAATGACTGGGCGCGAGAGAATCGCGACCTGATGTTCGGAAAGGCGGTCGCGGGAATTTTGACCGCAGTGCAGGACTACGCGCAGCACCAAGCCGAAAAGGGCGAGCCAGTGCCCGACATGATGACGCAGCCAGCACCCCGCATCCGACCGTAGAGTATGCCTGAAACTTGGGAGGACAGATTCGAGTCGCTGCGCGCGAGCCGGGTGCTCACACATAATCCCGACTACCTCGAATTCCTGGTCAGCAAAGTTTGGCGAATCGACCGCCAACCGCAGAAGATCGCCGAGTTCGGATGCGGCTATGGCCGTTTCGCCTCGATGCTTCTGCCGCTGCTGTCGAGTGGAACCGTTTACACTGGATTTGATTCCGCCGCCGCGCTCGTTTCCAAGGGCAAAGAGATTTTCACCGGGTCTCCCTACCCGATCTCGTTTGTACGAGGCGAGGTGCTTCACGCTCCATTGCGCAACGCCCATTTCGACGTGACGATCGCTCATCTCGTTCTCATGCACGTGCCCGATCCTGAGCAAGCAATCCGCGAGATGATACGCGCGACTCGGCCCGGCGGACTGGTGATCACCTGCGACGCAAATCGCAACGGACACAATGCGCTGCTGCATATCGAAGAAACTAACGAGCAGGAAAATAGTCGCCTGGACGTTTTCCGGGCCGTCAACCGCAGCATCCGGCGCGAAAGCGGCATCGACTACAACATCGGGATGAAGATGCCGGTCCTGATGCATCGCCTGGGACTGGAGAATGTGCAGGCCCGGGTCAGCGACTCGGTCGTACTCCTCTTTCCGCCAGTGGATACGCCGGAGAAGGAGCAGATCTTTCGGGCGATGTGCAGCGAGGGACTTGGCTATCAGCCTACTGACGAGGCGGAGATCGACCGCTGGCGTCAGACGTGGATCGCGCGCGGCGTCTTGCCAGAGGAGGCTGACAAGGAGATCAAGCGCGAACTGGAGCGCGATTTCCTGCATAAGGGGAGGAACTGCCACACGGTCGCCGCAAGCGCGTTTACCTTCAGTTTCGGGACGGTGCCCAATGAGCGTTGATGTTCCATTTGCGACTCGGCGCGGCGAGTTGCTCGAGCGCGCGATAGCGATTTTCTCGGCCGATGTGCGCTTCCCTGCTGGATGGCTCGAAGGGAGTCTCGCCGATGGTTCCGCGGACGCGTACTCCGATATCGACTTGCATCTTTGCGTTGTCGAGAGTGCCTGGGACGAGGTATGGAACGGCCGGCGGCGCGAAGTCGAGCGAGTCGCGCCGATCCTCGCGTCACTCGAGATCATGGGCGTCTTCGGCGTCGGCTGCTTGATCGAAGGACCGGTGAAGCTCGATGTGTTCTTCGAGAAAGAGAGCGGCCTTGGCGCGAGGCCGCGCGTCGCGGTGAAGCAGCTTTGGGGCGCGCTGGAAATCTACGAGTGCTTGAAAATCGGCGACGACCTCGGAGACGCCGCGATCAGGCAAGCGCTCCAGTTCAATGTGATGGGGTTGCTGCAAGGGGCGACTTGGCCGGTAAGAATCCTCGCGCGCGGGCAAATCAACACGTTCCTGTTCAACGAAATCCTGCTGGTCGAGACGGCGATCGTCCCGCTGATGCTGCTGGAAACGGATCGCCGCGCGTTCCATCGCAACATGTTCACGCGCGCAAAGCTGCTGCCGCCGGCGCAGCGCGACGAGTGTGCGCGGCTGGTCGATCGAATCGAAACGTCAGTGCGGGCTAACGATCGCGTCGCGATGCGCGATTTGCACGTCGAGATTTTCCGGAAGATTTGCAACCTCGCCGGCGCCGCGTTTGAAAAGTACGGTTTGAAGTTCCCGCCTCGGGTTGAAGCCGAGATGGTCGAGTTCTACCAACGTGAATGGCCGACTTAGCCAGTCCGCCGGCACCCGGCTTGGATAATTCGCGCNGTCGGTGCTACTCACAATGCTAGCCGCATCGAGAGGAGCACACGTATGGACGCTCACGCCGAGATCGCGCGCGCGATCGATAATTACCGCGACAAAGTGGTCGCGCTCAGCCACGAGATTCACGAGCATCCTGAGCTCAAGTTCCAGGAGGTTTTCGCCGCCGGGATACTGACCAAGGCCGCGACCGAACTGGGACTCGAGGTCGAGCGCGAAGTTGGCGGCCTCAAGACTGCGTTTCGCGCCGAGTTCGGCGGCAAAGGGCCCGCGGTTGCGATTCTCGCCGAGTACGACGCTCTCCCCAACGGGCATTCGTGCGGGCACAACCTGATCGCCGGCGCCGCGCTCAGCGCCGTCGCGGGATTGAAGAGTATCGCGAGCCTTCCGGGGCGGATCGTTTTTCTCGGCACGCCAGCCGAAGAAGGCGGCGGCGGGAAGATCATTCTGATCGACAAGGGCGCGCTGCGCGGCGTTGATGCGGCCATGATGGCGCATCCGACCGACGCGGAATTCTGCACGATGCCTGCGCTCGCCACCCAGCATCTCAAGCTCACGTTTCACGGTCATGGCGCGCACGCGGCGCTGGCGCCGTGGGACGGATCGAGCGCGCTGGCCGCGGTGATCCAGACTTTCCAGAGCGTCGATGCGATGCGGCTGCATCTGCGCGACGGCTCGCGCATTCACGGCATCATCACCAACGGTGGGCAGGCGGTGAATATTATCCCGGAGCTGACCGAGTGCCTGTTCCTGGCGCGCGCGAAGAGCAGCAAGTACGCGAAGGAGATCGGCGAGCGGGTGATCAGATGCGCCGAGGCTGGCGCGATGGCGACCGGAACGCGCGTCGAGCACGTGGTCGAAGGCGGCTATAAGAATCTGATCAACAATCTCAGCATGGCGCATCGATACGCGGCGCATAGCGAACTGCTCGGCACGAAATCCGCCGAGGCGCCGGAGAACACGCCGACCGGCAGCACCGACATGGGCGACGTCAGTCACGTGATGCCCGCGATACATCCGTCGTTCGCGATCGCGCGCCATGGCGACGGCAATTGCCACGAAGACGCGTTCGTCGCGCACGCCGACTCGAAGCGCGGCTACGACGCGATGATTCGCGTGGCGAAGGCGATGGCGATGACGGCGTACGATCTGCTCGCAGAGCCGGAGCTGTTGGCATCGGCGAAGAAGGAGTTCGAGTCGCGCCGGGAGAGCTGAGGCGCGCCGGTTCGGTGGCGGGAAACGGCGCCGTCAAGGAACCTAACCCCTAACCCCTTCCCTCGGGGGATTAGGTGAATGTTGACTCCTGCCCATGTTTCAACGAAGATTCAAAGGTGTTCCCCGTCGTCAAGTCAAGACGGTTCGCTGCGCGGTTGGGTGACGCTTAAAGACGTGATCCTGAACAGAGCCAACCACTTCAAGAATTTCTACGATCTTCTTGTTCGGCTGGATGAGGCTTTTTCTCAACCTCCGTTAACTCTGCCGACATTTTCCGCCATTGTAGCAGATCCAACATCATTTCTGCCGACGCCACTCTCGTCACCGCCCGCACCTGCTGGCACTCTGAAGAGTGCTAAGGAGGTCGGGCTGAAGCGCACAATTGACCGGATCGGCCACTTCCAAGAGTACCTTCGGATTCAAGGAACGAATCTTCGTTTTAATGACCCGCGTATCGAACATGAACTGCGGGCGCTAAGAGAGGCGCTAGACGACGACCTAGACGAACGACACATTTTTTTCCCAGACGAAACAAAGCTTAGCTTTACTTTCAAGATGGGCGAGAGATTCAACTTCAGGGTGATCCGCGCCAATTTGCCCGATGCTCACTACCAATTGATCCGAGCGCAAGAGTGTTACATGACAGACAACGATGCCGCCTGCATGTATCACGCTATCGGAGCCGCTGAGTATGGAGCGCTGGCACTCGCGACAAAGCTACGCTTAGCCAAAAACTTACAGGGTACTTTTGGCTCAATAGTGAAGCATCTACGGTCGAAGATTGAGCGCTTAGAGAAGATAAAGAGAACGGCGAAGAGAAATGCCGAGTTGGACTTTTACCATACTCTGATAGACCAGTGCGGCTTCTTCAATGAGCACTGGCGCAAGCGGTTAGCTCACTTGCCCATGCCCAAATACAACTCGACAGAAGCATTGGACGCGCTAACGAGAAGCGCGGAATTTTTGAAGACAGTAGCCGAGCGCGGGATTGCCCTGCCGCGAGAATTGCCATTGCCCTAGACTTCGATGGATCTGCGATTTAAACCGGATCTGCGTACTGTCTTAATTTGGGCCTGAGTGTCTTAATTTGAAAACGTCAGTGTCTGAATTTGGGGATTAGGGTTTGGGAAGCGTGGCGGCACCAAGGCAGTGGTAACTATCCTTCACAAGTTCCTTACAAGCCTCGCCCAAATCGGGGATTTCCCAGCCATGCGTAATACACTGTTCGCTCTCTCCGTATCGAATGGCTCCCGAGTATCCCCATCCAATGCAAGTCGATCTGGCAAGGGCGAGTCCTTGCTCGTAATCCCCATGGGACACCTGCAGCGGCCCGTCCTCATACGATAGAATTACAACGCCGTCTCCCCGACTGCCCCCCGTCGCGACAAATTTCTTTGTCGTTACGCAGCAGCCTGCCAAACAAATCACTGTGATCGAGCCCACAAGCGCCAGCGCGGCTACGTGGCGGGGCTTCAAGTCAGTTGAGTGCGCTTCTTATGCGCTGGATTTCTCCGCCGAGTTGGGTGATTTCGCCGGATACTCTATCGACCTCGATCTGCGCGACCGCAAGGTGAGTCTCTGCTTCGGATACCCTTTTCGTCTGAGCAAAAACGATTTCCTTCGCGCGTTTGCGCCGGTCGCCGCTGTCGGTTAACTCCGAAGTCAAGGCGTCGATTTTGGCTAAGAGTGCCTGCGGACGCGCCAGCGAGCTGTTGTACAAGTCCTCTACAACTTTCTTCTTCGCGAGGATCGCTTCATCAGCGGCAACCGCAGTAGCGGCTTGGTTCTC
>JGI12635J15846_10005349_pt1 | contig 11089 bp, 9 predicted proteins | sample BlaSpr_A8_OM2_M2_FD_15846 | JGI IMG/M metagenome (IMG submission 15846) | reverse complement strand
GGCGACAACTCGCGGCCGGGGAAATATCCGAAGCGGGGAAATTCTCCGCGAGTGTGATGCCACTCGACTCTCGACCAGTAATCCAAGCCCTGCAATGGGAGGTGGATATCCTCGTCGGCCTTGAGTTCTACGACTGCGAGCCGGCCGTCGTGCGTGGTGGTCAACACGTCGAGCATGGCGCGGTCGGAGGCGGAGAATGCGGGAACCTGCGAATAAAGCGCGCGCGAATCCAGGCGCTCGTCGATCACGCTGACATCGCCGACCACCAGCGACTCCAGCCAGCGTTCGGGGCGCAGGCGGAAGAGAGGATGCTGGCGTGGACCGTAGGGATGGCGAGTGTCGCGAATCGCGGAAACGAGTTGCAGGAAGAACGTCCAGTTGCGCTCCTCGAGCACGCGCTCTTCCGCGCCGACGCCAAAGACGATTTCCTGCTTGCTGCGGAACGTTGCCGTGTCGGCTCCCATGCGGGCACGCGCAAACTCCAATCCGCGCCAACGAAAGGCAAGCTCCGCTGCGGAGAGCACGGTGGCTTCGCAATTGGGCAGGATGGAGTTGATTCTGGCGATGGAGTCCGCGAACCTTTCGAGGGCAGCGGTTTCATTCGTCGAATGCACGAGGCGGGTGGCGACATTGCCGCGGTCGGTGCAGTCGATTTCCTGCAGTGCGTCGTGGCGCTCGTCCAGTTCAAACAAGTTCCATTTGGCGGCCGCACGGTTCAGGTTGGCCATGCGCTCACGGACGAGCGCGGAACAACCCTGTGGGACAAATAAATGAAGGCCCTCGACCAGAAACTTGCCCGCTGAGGAATGACGGCAGCTTTCGAGCCAGAGGATGCCAAAGGTGAGCGCCGCATCAATAGAGGCCTGAGTTTCTGAGGCGTTGACTCCCAAGACTGCGAACGCGGACTGTCCCCGCCGGATCAGTCCACGGGCATAGATTGGGCCAAATGATTTTTCCAGATCGACGGCGGTGGTCAAGCGGGTGACAGCAAAGCTCGGAAAGTGGCGATCGAGTGCGCGGCGCAACTTCTGTTCGTAACTGGCGCGCGCGGCTTTTTTGGCCGACGGCGAGCGCCGGTCACGCTCGCGGCAAATTTCCAGTCTGGTAGGACGCGCCTCGCCGAGGCGCTGCACGGCCAGCTTCAACGTACCGTTCTTCACCTCGGCGTCAAGCACGCGGCGCACGGTATTGCGCTCGGCGGACCACAGGTGCAGCAGACATTTGTTGTAATCCCCGGAGATCGAGTACTTGGCTTGGCCAAGGTCAAAGGCGACGGCGCCATCTTCGAGCACGACCGCGCCGGAGGCTTCACTCAGAAAATCCTGCACGGTGCGGGTAAGGGCGTCGGGGGTCACCAGAGAATTGTGCACATTGGGCGGGGGCGAGCCTGTGACGAGTGACCATGGTTAGGGGCGAAGGATGTGGAAGAGTGGCCCCAAAGCTCGGGAGCGGATTTCGTGTGGGATAATAAAAGAAAAGGGAGTGACCTGCCTGGGAGTCGTACGTACTCTCGCCGGCATCTAATTCACGTGGACAAGCAAAAGTTGGATAAACAGCGATTTTTCTTCGAGCATTACGGCCTGACCGAGCATGACCTGGAACGCTATCTGTCGGCCGCACTTTCCGCCGGCGGTGATTACGCTGACTTCTACTTTGAATATCTTTCATCGACCTCGTTGATGGTGGACGAGTCGATGGTGAAGTCGGCCTCGCAAGGCATCTCCGCGGGATGTGGAGTGCGGGTCGTCTCCGGGGAGCGGACTGGGTACGCGTATACGGATGATCTTTCGGCCGGGCGCATCTTGCATGCGGCGCGAACGGCGGCTTTGATTGCGAGTGCTCCGGCGAAAGCGACAGTTGCTGGTTTTCAGAAAGCTGCGGCGCGCAGTTTGTATCCGGTCACGCTGCCTTCGGTAGATGCGGAGATCAGCGCCAAGGTCGAACTGGTTATGCGGGCCGACAAGGCGGCGCGCGCTTACGATCCGCGTATTCAGGAAGTGCGGGCGAGCTATGCCGACGAATTGCGGAACATTCTGGTGGTAGGGTCGGACGGAACTTTTGCGGAAGACTCGCAGCCGCTGGCGCGGATGAACGTGTCGTGCATTGCGAAGACGGAGGCGAACTCGGCGCGGGGCACGTCCGGTGGTGGGGGACGCGTGGCGTTGGATTTCTTCTTCGGCGAGAAGACACCGGAATTTTTTGCCAAGGAATCGGCGCGGCAGGCGATTCTGCAGCTCGATGCGCGCGAGGCTCCCGCGGGCGAAATGGAAGTTGTGTTGGGACCGGGATGGCCGGGAGTTCTGTTGCACGAAGCGGTGGGACACGGGCTGGAAGCGGACTTCAACCGCAAGAAGACGTCTGCCTTTGCTGGGCTTGTCGGAAAGCGAGTAGCCAGCGAGAAGTGCACTGTGGTCGACAACGGGACCATGCCTTGGCGGCGCGGATCGCTGAACGTCGATGATGAAGGCGAGCCGACGCAGGAAACCGTCCTGATCGAAAACGGAATTCTTAAGGGATATCTCAGCGACAAGCTTTCTTCGCGGCTGATGGGGATCGCGGACACCGGCAACGGGCGAAGAGAAAGTTACGAGCATATCCCGATGCCGCGCATGACCAACACCTACATGCTGGCGGGGCAGGATCATCCGGAAGACATTATTCGCTCGGTAAAGCATGGGATTTATGCGGTGAATTTTGGCGGCGGGCAGGTGGATATCACCAACGGGAAGTTCGTGTTCTCGGCCTCCGAGGCATACATGATTGAGGATGGGCAGATCACCGCGCCGATCAAGGGTGCGACGCTGATTGGCAACGGTCCCGATGTGCTGACGCGAGTCTCGATGGTAGGGAATGATCTGAAACTCGATGAGGGCGTGGGCACCTGCGGCAAGGATGGGCAGGCCGTGCCGGTAGGCGTGGGGATTCCGACGTTGAAAATCGATCGGCTCACGGTCGGGGGAACGGCCAGGAAAGATCCGGGCGGATTCATGCAGTAAGGCTTTTCACCACGGAGACACGGAGTCGCGGAGAAAAGCCAAAAAACAATCACTGAAAGTTCTAGGGCCTTTTCTAGGCCTCGTCTTCTCCGTGTCTCAGTGTCTCCGTGGTAAAGAATCTTATGTCTTCTACTCAAGTTGAAACTCGAAACCCGAAAATAGAAACTGATTTGCGCGAAATTGCGCAGGACATTGTGCGGTGCGCGATGTCCGGGGGCGCGACTGCCGCGGAATGCGTGGTGCGTGAGGGCGATGAATTCTCTACGCTGGTTCGCCTTGGGCAAGTGGAAACCTTGAAAGAGTCGGGCTCGAAGTCGATTGGGGTGCGCGTGTTCTTTGGGCAGCGCGCAGCCAGCACCTACTCCAGCGATTTTTCCCGCGCAGGGCTCGACCGAATGGTGAAGTCCGCGCTGGAACTGGCGAAGATCACGTCCGAGGATCCGTTCGGCGGAATTCCTGAGGCCTCGCAGCTCGGTTCCCTCTCCGGCGATCTGGATCTTTATCATGAGGACGTTTATTCGCTGCCGGGGCCAGAGCGCATCGATTACGCGCGGCGTGCGGAAAAGGCGGCGCTCGATTTTGATGCGCGCATCAAGAATTCCGAAGGCGGATCGTTCGATGCCGCTACCGCGCACAAAGTTCTGGCGAATTCTCACGGATTTGTGGGGGAATACCGGCGGTCTTATTGTTCGGTAGCTGCCGTGCCCATTGCACAGAGTGAAAATGGCGCCATGCAGCGCGACTTCTGGTACTCGGTGGCGCGGACACTGAAGAAGCTTGATGCGCCGGAGAAGGTGGGAAAGATTGCGGCGGAGCGGACACTGCGGCGTCTGGGCGCGCGCAAGGCGAAGACTGCCCAGGTGCCGATCGTTTTCGATCCCATGGTTTCTACCTCGATTCTGGAACACATTTTTGAAGGTGTGAACGGAGACTCGGTGTACCGTGGCGCGTCGTTTCTTGCGGGCAAGCTGGGACAGAAAATTGCGGGGGACAACGTCAACATCATCGACGACGGTACGATTGCCGGCGGTTTCGGCACGAGCCCGTTCGATGGGGAAGGCGTTCCCACGAGGCGCACGGTCGTCATCGAGAACGGGGTGCTGAAGTCGTATCTGCTGAACACCTACACCGCTAAAAAACTAGGTTTGCAGACAACCGGGAACGCTTCGCGCGGGCTGGCCGGGACGCCGGGAATTGGGCCGGGAAATTATTTTCTGCAGCCTGGGAAGCAAACGGCGAAGGAATTGATTTCAGGAATCAAGGAAGGGCTCTACGTGACCGAGTTCCTCGGGCAGGGCGTGAACCTGGTGACCGGCGACTATTCGCGCGGGGCTTCGGGGATGTGGATTTCGGGGGGAGAGTTCACGTATCCCGTGGAAGAGATCACGGTGGCGGGCAATCTGAAGGAATTATTTTTCAACATTTCTGAAATCGCGAATGATCTGGAATTCCGCGGATCGGTGGCGGCGCCGACGATTCGCGTGGACGGACTCACCGTGGGCGGCGAGTAGAAATTTCAAGACTCACCAAGCAAGATGAAATTTGCCAAGATCGTCTTCTGGATTGCAGGGATCTGGGGCGTTCTGGTCCTCACACCTCTTTATTTCATGTTTGATGTGATCGGGCGGCAGGATCCTCCGCCCATCACCCACCCTGGTTTTTATTACGGATTCATCAGCGTGGGCCTGGCATGGCAGGTGGCATTTTGGGTGATCGCGCGGGATCCGGTGCATTTCCGGCTGATGATGATTCCCTCCATGATTGAGAAGTTCGGGTATGGGGCTTCCCTCCTCGTGCTTTACTTGCAGCACCGGCTGCATCCGTCGGACCTGATATTTGGCGGAGTCGATGTTCTGTTCGGCGTGCTTTTTCTGTTGGCGTTCTTTCGAACGTCGGCTTAGACATCCTCCTTCTTTAAGTCATATTCGGCTACCTCTTCAAAAGCTTTTAACCGCTGAGACCGCTGAGATATGCGCAAGAACGCGGAGAAGACCCGCGTCTCGTTGCAGCAATCGACAATCAAAAAACAACGGCCTACAATTCCCACATGGGCAGCCTGGGACAGCCAAGTCCGGTCGCTGAGGAACGCGACTCCAGCCGTTTGATTATCGGCATCGCCGTGTTCGTAGTGATTGCTGGAGCGCTGGCTGCGGCGTTTCTGCTGCGGGAACCTCCGAAGATCGCGAAGACTGCCTCTCCCTACATTGCGAACCTGAAACTCTCTGATTTCAAGATGAGCGCGGCAGAGAATTTCATTGGGCACACGGTCAGCTACATCGACGGCGCGATCATCAACAACGGCGACAAGACCGTCACTCATGCCGTTGTGGAGGTTACGTTCAAAGATGACATCGCCCAAGTTGCGCAGCGGGAAGAGGTACCGCTACAGGTAATCCGAAGCAATGGGGCATATCCTGAACCTGTCGACCTGAGCGTTTCTCCGCTGGCTCCGGGGCAGACAGAACCTTTTCGGCTGACGTTCGACAGCATTTCGGCGCAATGGAACCGGCAATATCCCGATATACGGGTCACCGACGTGGCTGTAAAGTGATTTCAAGTGTCAGGCCGACCCAACCGAAAATCTTCAATCTGAAATCGACAATCTGAAATCTGAACTCTCCAGTCCTCCACTACAATGGCGTTGTGCCCGAGACTAAGCCATTTCGGCTGACGGAGTCGGTGAAAGCTGCGGGTTGAGCGTCCAAGCTGAGTCCGGCGGCGCTGGACACGGTGCTTGGGAAATTAGCCCGGCAACAGGATCCGAACGTGCTGGTCGGCTTCGATCATGCCGACGACGCCGGCGTGTATCAAATCGCTCCCGATCAGGCGCTGGTGCAGACCGTGGATTTTTTCACGCCGATTGTCGACGATCCGTATACGTTCGGGCAGATCGCGGCTACGAATGCACTGAGCGATGTCTACGCCATGGGCGGCAAGCCGCTCACCTCGCTGGCTCTCGTATGTTTTCCGGAGAAGGCGGACCTGGCAATTCTGGAGCGCATCCTCGCGGGCGGATTGGCCAAGATGATCGAGGCAGGATGCACTGTGATTGGCGGACACAGCATTCGCGACGAGGAAACCAAGTTCGGATATTCCGTCACGGGCCTCGTGCATCCCAAGAACGTTCTGGCGAATGCCGGGGCTAAGCCGGGAGATGCGCTACTTTTCACCAAGGGGATCGGTACAGGCGTGATCTCGACGGCGATTAAGAGGGGAAAAGCCGAGCAGCGGTGGATTGATACGGCGGTACGGTCGATGACCACGCTGAACAAGCGCGCTGCGGAAGTGATTACGCACGGTGAGTTCCGTGTGAATGCGATGACCGACGTTACTGGCTTCGGGTTGATTGGACATGCTCGCGAACTCGCTCTGGCGTCGGATGTGTCGATCCGCATTTCTGCGGGGAAAGTTACCCTGCTTGAGGGGGCCTTAGAATGCGTCCGCGCGGGATACATTCCGGCGGGACTTAAGAACAACCGCGAGTTTGCGGAATGCCTCGTCGAGTACGAGAGCGGAGTGCCGGAGGATCTGCGGGCTCTGCTTTTTGATCCGCAGACGGCCGGCGGGCTGCTGATTTCCACGCCGGATGGAGCGTTGCTAGCAAGAGCACTTGGTGAAGCAGGCGTGGCAGCATTGGAGATCGGAGAAGTTATGACCTACATGAAACCTCGCATACGAGTAAGCTGAACACGTGCAAAGTCGCGAACTTGGACGCAGCGGTTTGACGGTCTCCGCACTGGGGTTGGGGTGCATGGGGATGTCGGAATTTTATGGTGAGCGGGACGACGAGGAATCGATTGCCACCATTCACCGGGCGCTGGAACTGGGAATCACGTTTCTCGATACGGCGGACGTCTATGGCCCGTACAAGAATGAAGAACTGGTGGGCCGCGCCATCAAAGGCAAGCGCGCGAAGGTAGTGCTCGCCACGAAGTTTGGGATTGTGCGCGACCCGAGCAATCCGAATGTGCGCGGCGTCAATGGCAAGCCCGATTATGTGCGACGGGCCTGCGAGGCTAGCCTGCGGCGGCTTGGAGTGGAGACGATTGATCTTTATTACCAGCACCGCGTCGATCCCAATACGCCAATTGAAGAAACGGTCGGGGCGATGTCGCCACTGGTTAAAGAAGGAAAGGTGAGGTATCTGGGGCTTTCCGAGGCCTCGGCACAAACCCTGCGACGCGCGGTGAAAGTGCATCCGATTGCGGCGCTGCAGACGGAATACTCGTTGTGGACGCGCGATCCCGAGCATGAGATTTTGGCCACGTGCCGCGAGTTAGGAATCGGATTTGTGGCTTACAGTCCCTTGGGGCGCGGATTCCTGACTGGACAATTTCGTCGGTTCGAAGATTTGCCGGCCGATGACTATCGGCGGAATAGCCCGCGCTTTCAGGGAGAGAATTTTCAGAAGAATCTTGACCTCGTGAAGAAGGTCGAGGAAATTGCGAAAGAGAAGGGATGCAAGCCGTCGCAGTTGGCGCTGGCGTCGGTGCTGGCGCAGGGCGACGACATTGTGCCGATCCCGGGGACCAAGCGACGCAAGTATTTGGAGGAGAACGTGGGTGCCCTGCAGGTGAAGCTGACCAAGGAAGATTTGCGGCGGATTGATGAGGTGTTTCCGCCGGAGGCAGCGGCGGGGCAGCGATATCCGGAGCACATGTTGGCCCTGGTGAATGGATAGCTGCGAGTGTAGTGTCAGCGCGGAAGAGAAGTTGCCTCGCAGACTTAGGAGGGACGATCCGGAAAGCTTATCCACTGAATGGCGCTGTCAATCCCTAATAACTCGCCGGCACCTTCACGACTTTCCTCTGGATCGCCCACATCACCAGCTCCGCCTTGTTGTGAATCCCCAGCTTCCGCATCAAATTGAACTTGTGTGCATCAACCGTCTTCACGCTCAATCCCAACACGCCGGCGGCAGAGCGCACCGTCCTGCCTTCGGCGAGCAACTTCAACACCTCACGTTCTCGTGCCGTCAAAACGCGCTTTCGTGGAAGTAACTCCTGGGGCAGCCATTCGCCTCGGCGCCGTTCCGGCACTTCCCCCACTCCGGCTGCTTGGCCGGCGTGCGTCCTTCGCACCATCTCTACTAACTCTTCCGCGGACGTCTGCCGCGCCGCGCAACTCGTCCCATCCGCTTGCGATTCCTGCTGACCGTCGCCGCCCTTGTGCGTGGCCAGGAACAACACTTTGCTTTGGGCATACTCCCGCAGAATCAGCCGCTCGGTTTGATCGGGCGCGCTCGCGAAGATGTGCGCATCCGTGATCACTACCTCCGGATGGTGCTCGTAAACACAATGTAGCGCTTCTTCGGCATTCCCTGCCTCCGCTACTACTTCGATGTCCGCTTCATCTTCGAGCAACCGCCGCAACCCCTGGCGCAAAAGGACATGGTCGTGCACCAGGAGGCAGCGAATTTTCTTAACGCCAAACATGTCTTCGCGTTGAATCTGTGTCGGGGGATACACAGTGCAACTCCTTAATGAATTAATTGTGGCCAGAAAACTCCGATGGCGCGGGTCGGATGCGGTTCGAACCCAGTCGGATAGTCGTCATGTCATTGTAACCGCTTGCGCCGTTCTTTGGGCCGTCAAATTGCCGTTTTCCATCGTCCTCTAGCGTACACACTGTAGCATACGCAGTTACGGCCTTAGTCCCGGATCCTGCCTCGCATCAGGTACAATCGAAAATTTATGCTGCGCTACTTCACTGCGGGAGAGTCCCATGGCGAAGCTCTCGTCGCTTTCCTTTCCGGCCTGCCCGCCGGATTGAAAATCGACCAGGCCTTCCTCGACCGTGAACTCTGGCGCCGCCAGCAGGGCTACGGCCGCGGCGGCCGCATGAAGATCGAGCGCGATACTGCCCACATCCTTTCCGGTGTGCGTCAAGGGATGAGCATCGGCTCTCCCATCTCCATCCAACTAGATAATAGAGATTGGAAGAACTGGCAGGAATCCTTGCCTGTCGGTGAGGGCGATCCCGCGAAGCACAAACGCGTTGCTTCTCCGCGCCCCGGCCACGCCGATCTTGCCGGAGCCTTGAAATACAACTTCCCCGAAGCCCGTTACGTGCTGGAACGGGCCTCGGCTCGCGAATCGGCAGCCCGCGTCGCCATCGGCGCCATCGCCAAACTTTTCTTGCGCGAACTCGGCATCGAAGTTCTCAGCCACGTCGTCACCACCGGCAGCGTGACTCTTCCTGACGAAGTGCCCTGGGAAAAGATTCGTGCTCTCCATGATCGGGAAGACGTTCTCCTGAACTGCGCCGATCCTGAAGCGGAGCAGCGCATGAAGGACGAGGTCGACAAGGTTCTTAAGACCGGCGATTCCCTTGGCGGGGTCTTCGAAGTGGTAGCCCATCAGGTTCCACCGGGCCTCGGCACTTACGCGCAGTGGGACGAACGTCTCGATGCCTTGCTCGCGGCCGCCGTCATGTCACTGCAAGCCGTCAAGGCCGTCGAAATCGGCGCAGGCGTCGCCGCCGCATTTGCTCCAGGTTCAGCCGTGCATGACGAAATCGGGTACACTGCCACATCCGGTTACACCGCGTTCTCCCGCACTCGAAACAATGCTGGAGGCATTGAAGGCGGAGTCTCCAACGGACAGGAAATTCGCGTGCGCGGCTATTTGAAACCCATTTCGACGCTCCGCCGCCCGCTTCAGTCGGTCGACTTTTCTACCCGCGAGCCCGTCAAAGCCGCCTATGAACGTTCCGACGTTTGCGTGGTGCCCGCCGCCGGCGTTGCCGCCGAAGCCATGGTGGCCCTCACGCTCGCGCGCTCCGCTCTGGAAAAATTCGGCGGTGATTCCATGACGGAAACCTTAAGAAACTTCCAGGGCTACTGCCAGCAGCTGAAAAATTACTGATGATCTATCCCATCGTAAAATTCGGCAATCCAGTTCTCGAGAAGCCGTCAGAACCCGTCACCGTCTTCGACGAAGCGCTGCAAAAGCTCATCGCCGATATGTTCGAGTCGATGTATGCCGCCCACGGAGTCGGACTAGCCGCTCCGCAAATCGGCGTTGGCCGCCGCATTGCCGTCGTCGACATCACGTTCCAGGAAGATCCCAATGCCAAGCTCGTCCTCATCAATCCCGAAATCATTCATACCGAGGGCCGCCACACCCAGAGTGAAGGATGCCTCAGCATTCCCGATTTCCGCGAGAACGTCACCCGTCCCAACAAAGTCACCATCCGCGCTCAGGATGTTCACGGCGAGGTCTTTGAAAGAACAGGAGAGGATTTACTGGCCCGCGCCTTCTTGCATGAGACCGATCACTTGAACGGCAAGCTCTATATCAGCCACATCAGCGCTCTCAAGCGTGACCTCATGAAGCGCAAAATTCGCAAGCTGATAAAAGCCGGAGAATGGTAGACGATTGAGTAATTGGGAAATTGGGTAATTGCGTAATTTAGAGCGATTTTGAACTTGCCGGACGGACTTCAAGAGACTCGGGAAGGGCACGACTTGAGTCGTGCCGTTAAGCCTTTATAAAGAATCCGGGCTTCAGCCCCTGCGGGTTCGCTCCAGGTCTTCCTGAAGACCACTCAAGGTTAATTTTAGATTACCCAATTACTCAATTATCCAATTTCAAAATGTCCCTTAATCTCGTTTTCTGCGGCACCCCACATTTCGCGATTCCCACACTCGAGAAGTTGGTCGAAGCCGGATTTCGCGTCCATCTCGTCGTGACTCAGCCCGACCGTCCCAAAGGTCGAGGTCTCGAACTCGTTCGATCGCCAGTTAAAGAATCGGCCCTGCGCCTCCACCTTCCCATCACTCAGCCCGAACGCATCAAGGTCAACGACGAATTCCGCGCTCAACTCACCGCCCTCAAGCCTGACGCCATCATCGTCGTCGGCTACGGCCGCATCGTTCCGCAGTGGATGCTCGATCTCCCTCCACTCGGCAACATCAACCTGCACGCCTCTTTGCTGCCGAAATACCGGGGCGCTGCGCCCATCCAGTGGGCCATCGCGAACGGCGAAACTGTTACCGGAGTCACGACCATACGCATCGACGCCGGCCTCGACACCGGCGATATCCTCCTCCAGCAAGAACTCCCGATTGCGCCCGAGGACACTGCTGAAAC
>JGI12635J15846_10005347_pt1 | contig 11091 bp, 6 predicted proteins | sample BlaSpr_A8_OM2_M2_FD_15846 | JGI IMG/M metagenome (IMG submission 15846) | reverse complement strand
CCGCGCCCTCCTCTCGTCGCAGCTTCGTATGGGTGGGTCAGCGGAGCGGTAGGCTTTGCCATTGGTCTTCGTGTGATCCGCCGGCCCGGATGAGATGGACAGCTTCATGCCGGTTTTGGGCGTCCACTTGCTTCATCACGCGATAGATGTGGTTCTTCACGGTGAATTCGGAGAGGTTGAGGTTGGCGGCGATTTCTTTGTTGCTGAGGCCCATTGCCACCAGGGACATGAGCTGGCGCTGACGTTGGGTTAGCTCGAAGCGCATGCCGGCGCGCTGTTCGGCGATAGCCGCTTGCTGATTGGCCTCGCTGGCGATGGCCTGGAACAACACTTTGCAGAATTTCGCGGGGCAAACCGCTTCGCCCTGGGCGACGCTGCGCACGGCTTCGAAGAGTTCTGAGGCGGAAGCACTTTTGAGAACGTATCCGTTGATGCCTAGCCTTACGGCTTGCAGGAAGATGTCGGCGTCTTCATCCATACCGAACAGAACGACACGAATTTGCGGGATTGATTCGCGGAGATCGCAGATTAGATCATCGGACTTGTGGTTGGGGTTCAGGCAATCCAAGAGCAGCAGGTCGGCCTGAGCGGAGGCGATGCGCTCTGGCGTGGAGTCGGAGTAGGAAGCTTCCCCAACCATGCTGAGGTCGCCGCGCTTGCGAAATAGGCGGACCAGCGATTCACGAAGAAGACGATTTTCGGCAACAACATATACGTTCGTCGAGGAAGACGACTGTTTTTCGTTGATTTGTGTCATTCAGAGCCCTCAGAGCCCTCTTTGATCCGTTCGAGTTTTCTCCGTCGGCCTCAACCCCTTGAATATGACCTAGTTATACGTGGCGACCTGTAATGAGTATACATTTAAAGTAATGCTAGTATCCTCCAAAAAGTTGTTGCGGCAAAACCTAAATGGCAACTAGGCCGACGTCGAAGGGCTTTTGGGTGAGTTATTTCCCAACCGCAACGTAGTACTTGTCTTCCCTGGGCTTGGGAAGTTTTTGGTACTTTTCGGAGTTCTGGGCTCGCTATTTCTGATGCTCGAGACCAACGCTAGGTTGGCAGGCAACACACGCCTTCTTTGAGTCTTCTCTTTCCTTCACATTCGCCAATACTTAAACGGCACCGAACGAGGAGTTAAAAGACATGGACAGGCGCATTCGCATTCTGGTGGCCAACCGGCCGAAGTTGATGCGCGAGCTGATATTGGCAACCCTGTCGGACGAACCCGGCATCGAGATTGTTGGGGAAGTATCCGATGAGGCGGAGATCCACGAGCGCGTGCGGCAGACAGTGCCGGACCTGTTGGTGATCGCGCTGGATGAACCGGCGAAAAGACCAGACATCTGCGATACCCTCCTTCGAGACCAGCCCGGACTGCGGATCATCGCGGTCGCGTCGCAGCAGAATTGCAGTGTTTTCTACTGGGCGTCGTTCGACATTCATTCCAGCCAAATCGAACCCTCCGAGCAGGGGATCCTGAACGCGGTACGAAACATCACGCCGGCGAGTGCGGGGGAGCGTGTGTAATGTTCGGATTTCACGCACGCGCGAGGATTCGGTGGTGGTCCGGCAGAGGCAAGGCCGGTGGAATTCGGACGAACGCGAAGGATGGGCGAAATAAAGTGACTTGTGAAATGCGGAACTCGAAGGTCGGAGTATTTTTTGTGCTTTCGGTGTTGTTTCTCTGCAGCACCGGGGTTCGTGCGCAAGAGGGGCAAGACCGACAAAAACCAGTGATGCCAACCTCGGAGCTGGGGCGCGAGAATCTGAGCCGAGTGGCGGCTTCTGCCCAGGACATCAAGACGGTTCTAGTTAAGGATACGGGATTGATGGTGGAATTGAAGCGATGGGTCGCGAAAGATGCGACGTCCCAGGGGCAGATCATCAGCGAATCGGATCTGACCGATGATGCGATTTTCGAACGCTTGCAGGCCGATGTTCAATTTCGGTCGATCGCGACGCAACTGGTGCAGCGTTACGGATATTTGGTTCCGCAGGTAAACCCGGATTCCGCAGCGGGGAAAGAACAGGAGTTGCTGGTCAAGGAACGCGTGAAGTGGATCGCGCAGAATGAAGAAGAGGAAGCACAAGCACGGGCGCGGCAGCAGCGAAGAGGCAACGTGCAGAATACCGTGACCTGCAACGCGCTTGATTCTCGATGCGGCGACCGCCAGGATTCAGAACAAGAGCAGGCGCCGGCACAGCAACGTCAACCGGAATTTGACCAAGGTAATCCGCCGTCGAGGATCGGGCCGAACGAATCGAACCCGCAGAACGTTCCGCAAAACGGCGAAGGACAAATCTTGCGCGCGCAGCTGGGATCGCCCAGCCAAGGAGCGGACCAAATTGACGGGGGTTTCCCGGAGCTGCCGCTGGGAAGCGGATTCGACTCGACGTTGTCTCCGGGCTCCACGAATGTCAGCGCCAGAAGTGACACAGCCCTGCGTGCCAGCACTGACGGCGACGGCCAGTCAGGCAGCGCCCAATCAGCGGCGAACCCCGATAGCCGAAACATCGTAGATTCATTCGCCGTCTATGGCGTGGGACCCGACAGGCCAAGTGGAAATACCAGCGATCTATACCGCTCGAACCGGCGTGAGACGAATCCCTCGACGTCAACGGGAAGTTCATCGTCCTATTCCCCGATGCAGCCATTCGATCGCAGGTATCAGCCCAAACCGCAGCCGGCGGCGCCTGAACTGGTTCGCGCCCGGAGTCCTTACAACGACATTCCGTCACTTTACGACATGTACGTTCAGGCCATCCCGCGACCAACCGTTCCGAAACGATTTGGAGCGGAGGTGTTTGAGAACGGGACGCGGGATTCGCAACTCATCCCCATGGATGTGCCCGCTGGGCCGGACTACGTGGTCGGACCAGGGGATGGTTTGTCGATTGACTTGTGGGGCGGGGTGAGCCAGCGAATTTATCGCGTGGTGGATCGTGAAGGACGGGTGAGCTTGCCCGAAGTTGGCCCACTTTTGGTGAGCGGCAAGAGTCTGGCGGAGGTTCAAACCAATTTACAGGAGACGCTGCGCACGCAATTTCGTCAGGTATCCGCGGAAGTGTCGCTCACGCGATTGCGCACGATTCGAGTATATGAGGTCGGAGACATCGCCAATCCCGGAGCCTACGACATCAGCTCGCTTTCAACGCCTTTGAACGCGCTGTTTGTGGCCGGGGGGCCGACGCAAAAGGGATCGTTGCGAATTGTAAAGCACTACCGTGGCAATCAACTCGTCGAGGTCGTAGACCTGTACGATCTTCTGCTGCACGGCGTGAAATCGGGGCTACAGCAGTTGGAAAACGGCGACACCGTGCTGGTGCCTCCGGTCGGGCCACAGGTGACAATCGAGGGAATGGTGCGGCGTCCGGCGATCTACGAGTTAAAGGACGAGAAAAACCTGGCGAGTGTCTTGGAACTCGCTGGCGGACTACTTCCGACGGCCACGCTGCGGCATATTGAAGTGCAGAGACTAGTGGCCCACCAAAGCCAAACGATGATGAGTCTGGACATTCCTGAAGTCGATTCCGACTCGGAGGTCACCAAGAAACTGGAAGCGTTCGAGATTCATGACGGCGATCGCATTCGCATTTTCCCGATCGCGCCGTACAACCAAGATGCCGTTTACCTGGAAGGACATGTGATCCGGCCCGGACGGTATTCCTATCGTCAAGGGATGCGCGTCACCGACGTGATCACGTCGTACAAGGATCTGTTGCCGGAGCCGGCGGGGCAATATGCGGAAATCGTTCGCCTGAATGCCCCTGATTTTCATCCGACAGTGGAGAGTTTTGACCTGACCGATGCGCTGACAAATCCGGCGCAGGCGCCCGTACTTCACGCCATGGACACGCTACGTATTTTTAGCCGTTTCGATTTCGAAAACCCGCCGACGGTGTCGGTGTGGGGCGATGTTCGCGGGCCCGGAACGTACCGCACGGCGGGGCAAATTCACTTGAGCGACGCCGTGCACCTGGCGGGCGGGATTGCCCCCGACGCGCAGGTGGACGATGCGCAGGTCTTCCGATATTTACCCGATGGCAAGATGAAGATTTTCAGTGTCAGCTTGAACCTGGCGCTTGAGGGTGATCCGACGGCAAACATTTTGTTACAGCCTAGGGACCGCTTATTGATTCACCGCAGCCCGGACGCGATTCAACCGGCTAGTGTGTACGTGCAGGGCGATGTCGGCAAGCCGGGCCGGTATCCCTTAACGACAAACATGACCGTGGCGGATTTAATTCACGTCGGCGGTGGGTTGAAGCCCAGTGCGGACACGCAAGCGGCTGACCTCACGCACTACGAGTGGGGGAACCAAGGAGAGCTCACAGGGGAACATCACTCGGTGATGATTTCGAGCGCGCTGGCGGGAGATGCAGCCTCGAACGTGCCTCTCGGCAATGGTGATGTGTTAACGATACGCCAGCTTCCCAACTGGAATGACCTTGGTGCATCCATCAGCGTGAAAGGTGAGGTGAACCATCCGGGAGCTTACGGAATCCGCCCTGGTGAGAAGCTGAGTTCCGTGTTGGAACGCGCTGGTGGATTGGGCCCACTGGCGTATCCATATGGAGCGGTGCTGATGCGGCGCGAAGTGCGGGACCTGGAAATGAACGCGCGATTGGAGTTGGTGCGGCGCCTGAAGCAGGAAGAGCTCAATCTTAAACAGCTGCCTGATGGAGAGGTAGATCAAAAGAACGCCAAGCTCACGGCAATTGCCGAGACAGAAACAACGCTACAACAACTTCAGGCGAATCCTCCGATTGGGAGAGTCGTGGTTCGTATTCCATCCGACACAAAGGCCTGGAGAAATACCGCAGCCGACGTCCCGGTGCGCGATGGGGACGTACTGCTGATCCCGAAAAAAGCAGACTACGTGATGGTTAACGGGGAGGTATTCAATCCCACGGCGGTCAGCTACATCCCGGGACGAAGCGCTCGATGGTACCTGAGCCAAGCCGGAGGAACGACACAACTCGCTAACAAGAAGGCAGTCTTTGTCATTCGCGCGGATGGTTCGGTGCTGTCGGCTAAGAATAATGATTCCAGCTGGTGGTCGGGTGATCCGTTGGGCAATACGCTTAGGGCCGGAGATACGATCGTGGTGCCCGAAGTTGCCCCGCGCATCGGAACTCGTAACTGGCAGAACCTTTTCCAAGCAGGACAATTGGCTTCTTCGGCCGCGCTGGCGATTGCGTATATTCACCCGTGATGCGAGGGCTGACAGTCTGGGTTGGGGCGGTGGCGCTCGGATGCATATGGTCCGCGGGTAGTCTAGGTCTTGCTAAGTGCACAACAGGTGCGCCGGAGCCGCAAGAACAGGAGGCACAAAGCGCAAGCAAGCCGGCGCAAAGCGAGAAGGAGCAGAAAGAGGAGAAAAAAACACCGAAGGATCAAAACGATCCGAATCAAGACGCGGCACCCGCTTCAGATTACGGCTTGAAAGACTTAGGAAAGGACTTTTTGGGAGATCAGAAGCAAATTTGGACGAGTCCGGTGCGGCTGCGTTTTGCCGATGTCGACTGGCTGGTACCTATGAGCGGCTTTGCCGCCGGCCTTTTCGTTACGGACCGCGATGTCAGCACGCACCTGTCGAACAATCCGACAACTATTAGCCATTACAAAACGTTCTCGGATGGCGGCGTCGCGGCGTTGGCGGGCGGCGCGGCAGCAATGTGGCTGTTGAGCTATCCTTCGCATCGCGAGCACTGGCGAGAGACAGGATTTCTTGCAGGCGAGGCGGCGATAAACAGTCTGGTTGCGGTTGAGGTGTTGAAGTATTCGCTGGGCCGAGAGCGGCCCTATCAAGGTGACGGTAGCGGCCCCTTTTTTAATGGAGGCACGTCGTTCCCATCGGAGCACGCCGCCGCAGCGTGGGCGGTGGCGGGAGTGATCGCGCACGAATATCCGGGACCGATACCGAAAATTCTCGCGTATGGTCTGGCATCCTTCGTCAGTTACTCCCGCATCCGGGCGCGCCAGCACTTCCCGTCGGACGTATTCGTTGGCAGCATGATGGGTCAAATGATTGGGCAGGACGTATACAGTCGGCACTACGACCCGACCCTGGGCGGCGGGGCGTGGAGGTCGTTAAGCGCGCTTGCCAAAGACTGGGAGTCTAGCGGTCCACAGAATCTGGGTACTCCATACGTGCCGCTGGATAGCTGGGTGTATCCGGCCTTAGAGCGCTTGGCCAGTCTCGGATGGATCGATAGTGGATTTGCAGGAATGCGTCCATGGACCCGTCGCGAGTGCATGCGACAGCTGGCTGAAGCCGAAGACAAGTTGGGCGGAACTGGGGGGGACGACCCGGAAGCGGGACCGTTGGTCGAAGCGCTCGAGCGTGAATTTCGTCCGGAAGCTGAATCGACCGGCGATGGTAGTGACGGCGGAGCCTTTCGTTTGGAGTCTTTGTATTCTAGGACGGAGTACATCTCCGGAAGGCCGCTGACAGACGGGTACAATTTCGCGCAGACGCAATTCGATGATTTCGGGCGCCCTTACAGCGAGGGTTGGAACACCATAAATGGATTTTCCGCCTATGCCACCAAGGGTCCTTGGGTCGCCTACGTGCGTGGGGAGGAACAAAGCGCCCCGGGCATTCCGGCGCTTTCTTTGGCAGCACGCGAAGCCATCCAAGGGCCGGCGGACGCGAGGCAGGACGGCCCGCTCCTACCGCTGCAGCCGGGCACTCCCCAGCCATCAGTTGCTCAGTTTGAGCTGCTCGACGCCTATGTTGGGCTGATGCTTTCAAACTTTGAGGTTACCTTCGGGAAGCAAAGCATTTGGTGGGGGACTGAAGACGGCGGCTCGCTAGATCTCAGCAACAACGCTCCGCCCATTAACATGTTTCGGATTAACCGCACGACACCGCTAAAATTGCCGAGCTTTCTAGGCTGGCTGGGGCCGGTTAGGGGCGAGTTCTTCCTAGGACAGCTGGAGGGCTTCGAGTTCATTTACAGTCCCCTGGGTCTTGAAGGGCAGTGGGGACAGGCGCTGCCAAAACAGCCATTCATTCAAGGTGAAAATATCAGCTTCAAACCCACACGCAACTTCGAATTCGGTTTTTACCGGACCACGATTTTCGGGGGTGAGGGATATTCCTTGACCTTGCGTTCGTTCGAGCGGAGTTTGTTCTCGAACAGTAATTCTGGCCCAGGTGCCGCTAACAAACCGGGGAACCGAACCTCAGCGTTGGATTTCAGTTATCGTCTCCCGCACCTCCGTAACTGGGTGAAGTTCTACGGCGAAGCCTACACGGATGACCAATTTTCGCCCATCGCGTACNTGGACCGATCCGCGTTTCACGCTGGCCTCTATTTTTCCCACGTCCCTATGTTTTCCAAGTTGGATTTTCGAGTCGAAGGCGTCTATACCGACATTCCTGCGGGGGGGTTTGATATTGGCCCGGGCTCCTTTTATTCCGATGGGACTTGGCGAAGCGGTTACACCAACAATGGGGATTTGATCGGGGACTGGGTTGGCCGAGGTGGACAAGGAGCGCAGGCCTGGACCAATTACTGGTTCAACGCGCGTAACCGTTTGCAGTTTAATTTCCGTCACCAAAAGGTTAGCCAGGAACTCATGCCTGGTGGTGGTTCGCTGACCGATGTAGGTGTCCGAAGCGACTACTGGGTACGTCCGTACCTCAGCGTTTCTGCCTCCGTGCAGTACGAGAGATGGCTTTTTCCCATTCTTCAGCTCACTTCGCAGCGAGATGTGAGCTCTACCGTGGAGATTTCGTTTCAACCAGAGAAACTGCTCCGGCGGTCGTCTGCGAATCAAACCAATCTGGGGAGCGGAGGCCGCCCGTGAAATATTCCAGCGGCGCTCCGGTGCGTCAGCCGCCACCGGAATTGTCTGAGAGTGAGCTTGCCGAGAAGCTGCGGGAGACTCCAGAGGAAGACAAGGGAACCCTTGGATATCTTCGGCTGCTCTGGGCTCGCCGTGGAATGCTGTTCCGGGTGAGCTTGTATGCGCTGCTCGCGAGCGCCGTCGTCGCGTTTCTAATTCCTAAACGGTACGACTCGACGGCTCGCTTGATGCCACCGGATAATCAATCCGGTTCGGGCCTTGCAATGGCTGCGGCGGCGATGTCTGGTGCGGCTTCATCCGGCGGGCTCGGAGCTATTGCCAGCGACTTTCTGGGCCTTAAAAGTACGAGTGATATCTTCGTCGGCATTCTGGCTAGTCGCACCGTTCAAGACGAACTGATTCACAAATTCAACTTGCAGAAGCTTTACGGGGCCAGAACTATGGATGACGCGGAGAAGGCTCTCGGGGCGCACACTGGCGTCTCTGTGGATCGCAAGAATCAAATCATCACCATTGTGGTGAGCGACCAGAATCCTCAAAGAGCGGCTGCGATTTGCCAGGCTTACGTTGAAGAACTCAACCGTCTGGTTTCTGAATTGAGTACTTCTTCCGCGCGCCGCGAGCGAATATTTTTAGAAGGACGCTTGCAGGCTGTAAGCAAGGACTTGGAAGATGCTGAGAAGGATTTTAGCCAGTTTGCCAGCAAGAACACAGCGATCGACGTAAAGGAACAGGCTAAGGCCATGGTTGAGGCGGCCGCCAACCTCCAGGGTCAGCTTATTGCCGCACAATCCCAATACGAGGGCCTCCGGCAAATTTACACCGACAGCAATCCGCGTGTGCGAACGATCAAAGCCCGGATTGATGAGCTCCAGCGCCAGCTTGATAAACTCGGAGGGAAAGGCGAGAGCTCAACCGATGTCTCCAGTAGTACTGGAGATTCTTTTTACCCGTCCATTCGAAAATTACCACTGCTTGGCGTCGCGTATGCGGACTTGTACCGCCGTACGAGAATCCAAGAAGCCGTTCTCGAAGTTCTGACCAGGGAATACGAGATGGCAAAAGTGGAGGAAGTCAAACAAATTCCAACGGTAAGAGTTCTCGACGTGGCTAACATCCCGGACAAGAAGTCTTATCCGCCACGACTGCTGATCATTTTCGTCGGAACCGCATGCACGTTCGCGGCATTGGTGCTTTGGCTGTTGGCGAAGACGACTTGGGAAAACATTGATCAGCACGACGCAGGGAAGTTATTTGCCCAGGAAGTGTTTATGGATTTGAAGGCGCGTTTGCCGCGATTTGCGCAAAACGGGGCACGAACTCCTGGAGGCAAAAAGAGTTTGTTGGGGTTGCGAGGGCGACCTTCGGATCGCGACGACGCCGAAGAGTAACGGCCCGCGCCATAAAGGCTTATTTCTGATGGGGTTAGGTCACAAATGCCCTGTAAGTGACGGGGCGAAGCTGTATTCGCAGTTTTGGGAGCGGAAACGTGATATCGCCGATTTTGGACTTCTCAGCCACGGCCGCTAAAGCCTTGGGGCCGAGTTATCTCGAAAGGAAGTGGTATGCGGCGTACACGTTCGCGAATCACGAGAAGAGGGTACAAGAGCAATTGGAACTGAGAAGTATCGTTTCGTTTCTTCCGCTGTATGAAACGGTGCGGCGCTGGAAAGATCGCCGGGTGCATCTGCAACTTCCTATTTTCCCGGGTTATGTATTTGTGCAACTGGCGTTGCAGGATCGTTTGCAAGTCTTGCAAGTTCCGGGCGTCGTTCGACTGGTAGGGTTCAATGGTCAGCCTACACCTTTGCCTGACGAAGAAATTGAAGGGCTTAAAAATGGTTTAGCGTCCGATGTTTTGGTCGAACCGCACCCATATCTGACCGTTGGCCGACGCGTACGGATAAAAGCGGGCCCTCTCGAGGGCCGCGAAGGAATTCTCCTGCGTAAAAAAGGAAGCTTCCGAGTGGTCCTGTCGATCGAACTCATCCAGCGGTCCGTCGTCGTTGATGTAGACATTGCCGATGTCCAGCGAATTGCTCGTAATCGAAATTCGTAGCGAGTCCTTGTGATCGTGAGGATCTTTGAACCGTGAGATTGAGCAGGTCGACGTAACGGAGGGGGCTGCTGTTGCCGAAGCAGAGCGCACGCCGATTGCGACGCGAGTGCACAATGGCAACGTGCACCTCACCAGCAGCCGACTGCTGGCTCGGAATACGCTATGGAACTTGATCGGCAGCGCCGCACCCATGCTGGTGGCCGCCGTTTGTATTCCCCTTCTCATCAAAGGCCTGGGTACGGACCGCTTCGGAGTTTTGACGCTTGTTTGGGCGCTGATTGGATACGCCACACTGTTCGATTTGGGACTGGGCCGGGCGCTCACTCAATTGGTGGCGACAAAATTAGGATCTGGCGAGGACCATGAGGTTCCCGCTTTGGTCTGGACGTCGCTGCTGATGATGCTGCTGCTCGGAGTTATCGGTGCGTTGGTCATAACCTTGCTCGCCCCATGGCTGGTAAACCATGCGCTCCATGTCCCCGGCGCGCTTGGACATGAGACCTTGTATTCCGTGTACCTACTCGCTCTGTCGATACCGGTTGTAGTTAGCACGGCAGCCTTGCGCGGCTTGTTAGAAGCCCATCAGCGATTCGGACTGACCAACGCGCTGCGTGTTCCCATGGGAATATTTGCGTATGCAGGTCCATTATTGGTTTTGCCTTTTTCGAAGAGCCTCTTTCCGGTGGTAGCTGTTCTTGTTGCAGGTCGGATCGTCGCTTGGGTCGCTCATCTGCTGCTTTGCCTGGGGGTCATGCCGACGCTGCGCCACGGCGTTATCTGGCGGCGTGAAGCAATGGGTCCGCTGCTTCGCTTCGGAAGCTGGATGACGGTTAGCAACATCATAAGCCCGCTCATGGTTACCTTGGACCGCTTTGTAATCGGCTCGCTGCTTTCTGTAGGTGCGGTAGCTTACTATGCGACTCCATACGAAGTGATTACGAAACTCTGGCTCATTCCCGGGTCTTTGCTGGCTGTGATGTTCCCGGCTTTTTCTACCAGTTTTGCGCAAGACCGGAATCGGACGGCACTACTTTACGGTCGGAGTGTAAAATACCTTCTACTTACTTTATTCCCTCTGATTCTTCTGGTTGTGGCGCTCGGTAAGGATGGTCTTAAGCTGTGGCTCGGAGCTGATTTCGCACAACATAGCACCCGCGTTCTTCAGTTGCTGGCGGTGGGGATGTTTATTAACTGCGTGGCCTGGGCACCCATC
>JGI12635J15846_10005346_pt1 | contig 11091 bp, 9 predicted proteins | sample BlaSpr_A8_OM2_M2_FD_15846 | JGI IMG/M metagenome (IMG submission 15846) | reverse complement strand
CGATCTCGCCGGACTTGATACTTGGAAAGAAATCCTGCCCGAGCCAGGGCACGATCAGAACCACCGAGGCAAGCGCCGCCGCGAGGAACACGACGATGAATCGGCCGCGCCGCGCCACCGCCTTCGCCAGCAACTCCCTGTAGCCGTCGCGAAAGCGGTCGAATCGTCGCTCGAATCCCGCTTGGAATCGGCCGAAATAGCCCTTCGGCTCCCCGCCCGCCTTGCGGGCGGCGACCTGAGCCCGCAGCATATAGGCCGCCATGGTCGGCACGAGCGTGCGCGACAGGATGAAGGAGGCGATCATCGCGAATATGATCGCCTCGGCAAGCGGTAGGAATAGGTACCCGGAGACACCCGAGAGCTGGAACAGCGGCAACCAGACGATGCAGATGCAGAGCGTCGAGACGAAGGTGGGCACCACGATCTGGTTCGCCGCTTCGATGATGGCCGGCTCCAACTCCGCGCCCGTCGCCAGATGGGCGTCGATGTTCTCGATCATCACCGTGGCGTCATCCACCAGAATGCCGACGGCCAGGGCCAGGCCGCCGAGCGTCATGACATTGATGGTCTCCCCCATCAGGGAGAGACCGAGGATCGAGCAGAGGATCGCCAGAGGAATGGAGGTCGCGACGATCAAGGTCGAGCGCCCCGACCCCAAGAACAGAAGGACGATCAACCCGGTGAGCACGGCCGCCGTCGCCATCTCTTGGACGACGTCCTCGACCGAAGCCCTGACGAAGGTCGAGGCATCGTTCAGCGCGGTGATCTTCACGCCCTTCGGCAAGGTGCGCTCGATCTCCGGTATCTTTGCCTTGATGCCCGCCACGATGGCGAGAGTCGATGCATCGCCGGCCTTCAAGATCTCGAGCAGGACCGCCTGACGACCATGCACCAACACGGCGTTGGTTTGCGGCGGACCACCCAGGTAGACGTGGGCGACGTCGCTCACCGTGACCACGGTATTGCCGACCTGCTTGATCGGCAGTGAGTTGAACGTCGACACGTCCACGGGCTGCGCGTTCGTCTCGACCAGGAAGTCGATGGTCCCGATCTTCTGATCCCCAGCGGGCAGCACGATGTCCTGTTTTGCCAAGGCGGCCGATACGTCCTGCGCCGATAGGCCGTAGGCCAGCAGCTTCTGCTGGTCCAGATCCACCTCGACGTTGTTCAACGTGCCTCCGTAGGGTGAAGGGACCGCCACGCCGGGCACGGACACCAGGAGCGGGCGGATCAGGTTGGACGCCATGTCGAACAGCTCCGCGCCCGTCATCTGGTCCGACGAGATCTGCAGGTCGAGTACCGCCACGGACGAAGCGTTGTAGGTCAGCACGAGGGGCGGGGTGATGCCCTCCGGCATCTGCTTCAGCACGGTTTGCGAGATCGAGGCGACTTGCGCTTGCGCTGCGGCGACGTCCGTTCCCCGCTGAAAGAAGATCTTGACGATGCCGCGCCCGTAGAGCGACTGACTCTCGATGTGCTCGATGTTGCTGACCGTCGTGGTGAGCGCACGTTCGTAGTAATAGACCACCCGCCCCGACATATCCTCCGGCGTCAGTCCGGTATAGGTCCAGACCACCGCGACCACCGGGATCCCGATGTTCGGGAAAATATCCGTCGGCGTGCGTAGCGCCGCGCGTCCGCCGAAAATGAGAATAAGGATCGCCAGAACGACGAACGTATAAGGCCGCTTCAGGGCTATGACGACAATGGCATTCATTCGTGCGCTCGGCCGGCTCCACAAGATGCACTTCGGGTGCGTGGCCATCCGTCCAATCGTGGACACCCCGCCCGTCGCCAGCGAAGGTAGCGCTGACTGGGTCAAAGCGCTTGCGCGTGCTTGACTCGCATTCGTCAGCATTGATAAGCATTACATTCGGGACGGTCCCTGGACCGCATCCATGTCGACCGGAATGGCGCCGCGGATGGGTGCTCCAGATGATTATCCGATCGGAGTGTGATAAACAGGAGGTGCGGTGACTACACACCCGACATTGCCGAACGACCCGGGAAGCGGCGGGGACCCCGTCGTTCTCGTCATTGACGATGACATGGCAATACGCGAAACGCTGACGAGTCTTTTCCGGTCGGTGGGTTTGCGGGTCAAGACGTTCGGTTCAGCCCCCGAATTGCTGCAAAGTCAACTTCCGAATGCCCCTAGCTGTCTGGTGCTCGATATCAGGTTGCCGAGGATAAGTGGCCTCGACTTTCAGATGGACTTGGACAAAGCCGGTATTCGCATCCCAATAATCTTCATGACGGGCCATGGTGATATCCCGATGTCCGTGCAGGCCATGAAGGCGGGCGCCGTCGACTTTCTGACCAAGCCGCTCCGCCCTCAGGAGATGATCCACGCTGTAACCCGGGCGCTCGCTGCGGACCAAAAGAGACGGGCGGCGGAGAAGATAGTTTCGGATCTGCGATCCTTGTACGAGTCGCTGACTCCCCGAGAGCGCGAAGTGCTGGCACTCGCTGCTGCCGGCATCATGAACAAGCTGATTGCGGAGGAACTGGGGATCAGCGAGGTCACCGTAAAGGTTCATCGCAGCAATGTGATGCGAAAAATGCGAACTCGGTCACTGGCCGATCTGGCGCGAATCGCCGACACTCTCGGAATTCGCCCCGTCACACTGAAGCGCATCTAAACCTAGATATAACTTTCTTCGATCTCCCTTCGCGGCGCACTATGGAGTTGCACCACGCTGCGACAGGCTACCCTGAGGAAGCACCGTTTTTGCGTAGACCCCCGTTCATCTCCGTCATAGACGACGATGCGTCCTTTCGCGCGGCCAGCGACAGTCTCCTCAGGACCCGCGGCTACACCGTCCGCACGTTTTCATCGGCCCAAGAGTTCCTGCGGTCACCCCATTTAGATGCAACGTCATGCGTGATCACGGATGTTCAAATGCCGGACATCAGTGGTCTCGATCTGCAAACCCTTCTGCGCGCCCAGGGACGCACCGTCCCGATCATTTTCGTCACGGCGTTCGCCGACGATTCCGCGCGCGTGCGAGCGTTGCGTGAAGGAGCCGTTTGCTTCCTGTCCAAGACATCCGACGCATCCACTTTGATCGGGTGCGTTGAAGCAGCACTGGCGGTACGGGACCCGACCCATCCCTGAGCATCTTTCGCAGCTAAACCTTTGTATAGGTTCTCTACGATCAGAGCCCGTACGCACAAACCTTCGTCGAATCGACGCCCTGCCCGCTCGAACTTACTCTGTCATCGAAGTGGCCACGACCAGTAACCACTTCGGGGTACACCAGATTGAGATCGCCTTAGAAGGGAGCGAATGTCATGTCGGACTCGGTACACCAGGAATATGCGACCGCCTTCGAGCCAAGCAGCTACGCGATGCGCCAATCGGCCGTTTCGCCTGCATTTGAACTGGGCAGCCCACCGGATACTGAAAGTCCAACCGATCCCGCAGCTCCCCCACTTCTTCATTCAACCCACGTGGCCGATCGGCTCGTGCAGGTTTCTCCAAGCGACGCCGTCAGCCGGCGAACCGCGAGCTGGTCCGGCATGGCGGTTGAGATCGTCCAGGCCAACCGGCGTGGGAGAATCGACTACCACCATTGCGCACCCGTCCACATGTTGGTAGTACATGAAAGCGGTGTGCGAAACGATGGCTGCACGGTCGTAGAGGGCCTATCGAAGTCGACGCTGCAGGATTGCCGTCGAAAACTCGTCTTCGTGCCGGCCGGCCACAAATACCACGACTGGTATGAACCGCGCACACTCTCGCGCCTGGTGTTTTTCTATTTCGATCCCGCCCAGCTTGCAATAGGCCCTGAGCTGCGTACTTCCAGCCGGTCGCTGGCTCCGCGTTTATTTTTCGACGACCGCACCTTGGCGGAGACCGCGCTGAAGCTCGCGGCGTTGATCGAGAGCAGCGGCTCAGATCATCGCCTTTACGCCGAAGCGCTGGGGATTGTATTGGTGCACGAGCTGGTGCGAATCAATGCTCGAGGACAGCGCGCGGAAGCCCCAATCAACGGTGGTCTGGCCGCGTGGCAACGACGAAAGGCAGTCGCTTATATCGAGGAGCATCTGGCCGAGCCCATATCACTCGCGGCGCTTGCGAGCCTGGTCGGCCTCAGCGCCTGCTATTTCTGCCGCGCCTTCCATCAATCCTGCGGCATGCCGCCGCAACGCTACCAGTTGAGGCAGCGCATCGAACGCGCCAAGACATTACTGGCAAAGCACGCCGCATCAGTGACCGACGTGAGCCTTGCTGTCGGGTACAAGGACACGAGCGCTTTCTGCACGGCCTTTCGCAGGATCACCGGACTGACGCCGAGTGCCTATCGCCGAAACCTCAGCTAGCGCGACCTCCCGAAGCGCTTTGACGTCCTCAGCGCGGCGTTCCCTTCGTGTCCGCGTCTTCTCTACCCAACTTCCCGCTTTCATCCGACTCACCGTCGCCGACAGCTTGTTTGAATCCCTTCATGGCGGCACCGAGATCCGAGCCGATGGTGCGGAGGCGTTTGGCACCGAATAACACCAAGGCAATTGCCAGAAGTATCAGTAACATTTTCGCGTCGAACATCGCGCATCTCCGATTTATAAAGTGACCTACCGTCAGACATTGAAAGACGTGTCGCGCAGAGTATCGGTGCCTATCCTCCAAAGAATACTCCACTCATGCTTTATGCCAATCGATAGTTGCTGAGCGAAGCGCCGTTGGCGCGATTCTTCAGCGGCATGCCAATCGCTGCGCGTGCCGCGCAAACGCATACGAGTCCCTGCCATTCGCGGCAGGCACCGTCAATTCAAATGAATCCAGGTCAAACGCGCCCTAGCGCCTCTCGCTCGAAGCGGGCTAGCGTACTGATCAAGCAGCGAGTCGCTGTTCGACGAGAGAGTTTCGCCCACGGACAATTAACTTACAGCAATGAGGTAACCATGAAACGCATGCATATGTTGATGAGTAGAGCCGGGCTCCGCGCCCCCACAATCCAATTGCCCTCTGCAGCGCAGTTGGCAATCGTGACAATCGCCTTCGCAATGACGGCGCCCGCCGCGTTCGCGGTAGAGACCGACAATGACCAGGTGTCGCAGATCACCGTTCAGGCCTCGCAAAAAGTCAAGACGAAACAAGTCGGGATCTCCTACACCGGCATTCCGATTGAGCAGATACAGTTGACTCGACACGTGGGCTATGGCGATCTCGATCTATCGAGCCCCGCAGGAAAGGCTGCACTCGACAAGCGCATCAAGGACACGGCAAAGGCCGCCTGCGAGCAACTCTCCACGCTGTACCCGCTGGAGCAGTGGACGACTGACAACCGAACCTGCATCGCGGACACGATCGAAGCCGCCAGGAAGCAGGAGGAGACAATACTGCCGGTCGCTTCGGACAAGTAGCCTGCAATCGTCGGTTCATCAGAACCGACGATTCGCCTCCAAGTTGGAATGCGCCCGCAATTCGGATTAATTCTCCTCAAGGATGACCAAGTGCCTTCGCCCACAGAACGTTACTGTTCCTCCGCACTCATTGCGAATCTCACGAGATTGAATACAATGACGCTCCAGTTATCACCATCAATCAGCTCATCATCACTTGGCGATGACGAGCACCGATATTTCGCGGTTGCCAACCGTCCCGCAGTCCCCACTACCGCCGGCCGCCGATCGGACCGCGACATCGCCACAGATGTGGTGGCCTGCCTGCGCAGCGTGATGCCCCGCTTGTGTCGAGGCGTTGTGCCAATCATAAGGATGGGTGAAGTATCGCTTCTCGGTCACGTCGAATCGGACTTGCAACGGCTCGATGCACAGAGAGCCGTACAGCGCGTCCGGGGCGTTAGAACCGTGATTGATCTGATGGTCTTGAGGCCTGAGACGAAGGCCCATGCCATTCGACTTCATCGCGGACAGTGAGTCGAGGGAGGCACCTTTGCCAGTTCATGGCGACGAGAAATATCCTGCATCTCAAACACTGATGACATCCCAGGAGCTCGGATGGTCCAATATCTCGGCCGAGCTCAGATCTCACCCTCGGGGCATCATCGCCGGTTGCTCAGCCGGAGACACGGAATTGATGTTGCTGCTACGGGGTCGATCGCGCATTACGCGCGAGGCGGGGTCGATACGACAAACCAGCGACGCAGCGCCTGGAATGTTGTGGCTCACGCCCACCGGCTCGCGTGAGCATCTTATTGAGTTCTCGAACCCGCTCCCGGAAGCACTCCACGTTTTCCTGCCGGCGGCCCAGTTCAGCTCCGGCGTTCTCGGCGGCGACGGATACAACGGTGACATCGATAGGTTGCGTTATGAGGGGGGATTTCGCGATCCACTGCTCGAGCCCATACTTCGCTCATTGTTGGTGGAAATGCAGGCGCCGACTCGATATGGCGCGCTTCTGGCCGATGGGCTGGCCTGCACGCTTGCGGCGAGATTGGTTCACAAATATGCGGGGCTCGACCGCGACAGACCGCCGCCATCTCGCGGAAGGGGACTCGATCCACGGCGGCTGAAGCGTGTCCGTGAATTCATTGACGCGAATCTCGAGCGCGAGCTTCGCCTGGATCAATTGGCGCAAGTAGCATGCTTGAGCCAATACCACTTTGCCCGCGCGTTCAAGAAGGCCACCGGTCATACCGTTCACCAATATTTGACCATGGTGCGACTGGAGCGGGCGAAGGAGCTTCTCGCGGCCAACGAGTCGTCGATAGCCGACATCGCGTTTCAGTGCAGCTTCTCCTCGCAAGCCAACTTCACGAAAGCTTTCGTACGCTCGCTTGGTATCTCTCCGGGTCGCTACCGGCGCGCTTTGACCGCTGCGCAAGCAGCGAACAAACGACAGCACCAGGGGAAAAGCTGCTTTCTCACTTCAGCCCGCATCATCAACACCGCGGCGGACTGCCACGCCTCGACAGACCGAATCCAGTTTTCTTAAACACGCAGGTGAGACACAGTATGACTAATTTATCACGACGAGAGATCCTGCTCGGTGCTGCGGCATCGGCCGCTGCCCTCGGCGTCGTCGGCGCGGCAAGCGCGGCAAGCGCGGCCACCTTTGGCAATCCGGACAGGCCTCCGGAAGGCAAGATCAACGACAAAAGTCCCTCCGGTCTCGACGACCCAGGTCCGCAGAATCCGGCGCTGGCGAGCCAGTTTCCCAATTTCCAGGACCCGCCGGCGACTGACGTCAACGGCATGCAATTGTTCTGGGCCTCGTTCAACAATGCCCACAGGCGCTATCAGAATGGCGGCTGGGCGCGCGAGGTCACGCAGGAGGACTTCGCGATCTCGAAAGATTTTGCCGGCGTCAATATGCGGCTCGGCCAGAATGGCATCCGTGAATTGCACTGGCACCAGCAGTCCGAATGGGCCATCGTAACGGACGGCGTGTGCCGGATCTCGATCCTCGACGAACACGGCCGCCCGCAGGTCGCCGACGTGAACACCGGCGATCTGTGGTTCTTCCCGCCGGGTCTGCCGCACTCATTGATGGGCGTGGGCCCCACCGGCAGCGAGTTCCTGCTCGGCTTCGATAATGGCATGGCGTCGGAATTCAACACGCTGCTCGTAACCGACTTCATGGCGCATATGCCGCCCTCGGTGCTCGCAAAGAACTTCGGCGTGCCGGCGGAGGTCTTCAAGGACATACCGTTGGATAATTTATGGATCTTCCAAGGTACGGATCCCGGTCCACTGGCCGCCGCTCAGAAGGCGACGCAGGGGGGCCGCCCCCCACCGCCGAATCCCTACGTGTACGCGTTCAGCCAGCAGGAGCCTGACTATCAGACCAAAAGCGGGTCCATCAAGGTCGTCGACAGTACCCGGTTCCACACATCAACGACGACCGCCGCCGCGCTGGTCACGATCAAGCCGGGCGGCGTGCGCGAGCTGCACTGGCATCCGAACGCGGATGAGTGGCAGTACTGGATCAAGGGCCAAGGCCGGATGACCGTGTTCGACACGGGCCCGAAGGCGTCGACCGCGGACTTTCGGGCGGGCGACATCGGCTATGTGAAGAAAAGCCTGGGGCACTACGTGGAGAACACGGGAGACACCGACTGTGTGTTCTTGGGACTGTTCAAGACCGATCGCTACCAGGAAATCTCACTATCTGACTGGCTGACCCATAGTCCGCCCGAGATGGTCATGCAGACCCTGAACATCAGTGCTGAAACGTTGGCGAAGTTCCCCAGGAACCACCCGGGAGTGATGCCATAGGCGCTACGCCGCGCTAGTTGACTTCTGCTGCAACCCGGACGAACAGAGAATGTTGCGCCCGGGTTGCGGCGGAAGATCCGGCACAGCTCCCGGCCAAATTGGCCTCACCAACAGGTCGATCTCAGATTAGGGATTCCACACTCATGCCGCCTCCGGTGAATAATCCTCTCCTTGGCCTCGCCCTATCCACCGGTGCGACGTTTCAGACCGAGCTCGCGGCTCGCGACGCGCTCGAGGGACGCCGAAAAGGCGTGCGGGCTTTATTACCATTCGTCGGTCCGGCGCTCATCGCATCGGTCGGCTATATGGATCCGGGCAACTTTGCGACCAATATCCAGGCCGGCTCGACATACGGCTACGAGTTGCTTTGGGTCGTGCTGTCCGCCAACTTGATTGCGATGCTATTCCAGGGGATGTCCGCAAAACTGGGCATTGTCACCGGACGCAACCTGGCGGAACTCTGCAGAGAACAGTTCTCCCGCCGGACCGTGATCTGCATGTGGATCGCATCGGAAATCGCCGCAATGGCGACCGACATTGCGGAGTTCATCGGGGGTGCCTTGGCCATCTCCCTGCTGTTTCACGTCTCGCTGCTGTGCGGGTTGGGCATTACCGGGGTGGCTACCTTCCTGATTTTGCAGCTTGATAAGAGGGGTTTCCGACCACTCGAGCTGGTGATCGCCGCGATCGTAGCCGTCATCGGTCTCAGCTACCTATGGGAGCTCATCATCGCACCGCCGGACTGGCACGCAGCCCTGTTTCACACCGTCGTCCCGCAATTGCCGGATAAGTCGGCCATCACGCTGGCAGTCGGGATCGTGGGCGCGACCATCATGCCGCACACGCTCTACCTGCATTCCGGACTGACCCAAAACAGGACACCCGCGCGCAACGACCGTGAACGCCGCGGTTTGTTGCGCTTCTCGAACCGGGAGGTCGTGATTGCACTCGGCTTCGCAGGCCTGGTCAACCTCGCGATGGTGATCATGTCGGCATCCGTGTTCAGCAAGTCCACATCGGGTATCACGGACATTGGCGTCGCATATCACACGCTGATTCCCACGCTCGGCACGTGTGCGGCCGGCGTGTTTCTGATTGCGTTGATGGCGTCCGGAATCTCCAGCTCGGTTGTCGGTACGATGGCAGGCCAGGTGATCATGCAAGGCTTCGTCGGATTCAGCATCCCGGTCTCGGTGCGCCGCCTGATCACCATGGTGCCCGCATTCATCGTTGCTCTCAGCTTCAATACGATGACTGCGATGATCCTCAGTCAAGTTGTATTGAGCCTCGTCCTGCCTCTGCCCATGGTTGCGCTCGTCGTACTATCTTCGCGCAAATCAGTCATGGGCGATTTCGTGACGGGCAACAGAACCGCTTTTGCGGCGATCGCGGCGACGGTCCTGATCATGCTCCTAAACGCCGTGCTGATCCGACAGCTGTTGGTTTCATGATCTGCCCAATGGTTTGAATCCCGCGGCGAATCTCCTGAACCGAGGCGTAGCCGAAATTCAGTCGCAGGCAGTTTCTGTAACGGCGGCGCGCCGTCCTCCCATGTCGAGACGGCGTCCCATCGTTTCAATTGAAACCGCGACGCCGATTCCCGTGTGAAAAGCCTCCCAATTCAGGCTGTACTACTTGCTATGTCGCCGATCTGTGTCTTGTCCCAGATCGACCGGATCCCCAATGTCTGCACAATGAGACCGAAATGGAGAATCCCCGAATGATGGCAGGACTAGGAACGTCTGACGCTGCGCAATATACGCCAAAAAGAGAGTCCCCATCCAGTATGGCCCGCTCTTCCCGCTCCCGGTGCGGCGGCCGGGACAGCCGAAGTCCCGCCCTCGTTGGACTTCTGGATCTCGACGGCACGATCAGATACGTCAATGCACCCGCGCTCCAGAACGCGGCTCTCAAGGCGTCCGAAGTCATCGGAAAGCGCCTCGAGAATATTTCCTCGTTGTGGACCGCGGGTGCGAGTCCCCGTCGACTGCGATCGGCCGTCCGCGACGCCGTTGCGGGCTGCGGATCTCAATTCGACTTCGTCATTGCCGATGGCACCGGTCGGCCATTGACCTTGCATTTCTCTCTCGAGCCGGTTCAGTGCGTGAACGGAAAGACGGCGTATTTTGTGTTCTCGGTACACGACGTCACCGAACAGCGTCGCTCTGAGCGCGCCGCCCAAGTGGAGGTCGGCCATGCCCAGGAAGCGGTCGTGCGGGTCACGGCGGACGGTGAGATTCGATACGTCAATGATGCCGCATGCCGGCTGCTGGGTTACGAACGCGACGAGCTTCTCACAGTTCGGGTGTTCGAACTCGACGCCGACATGGAGCCGGACAAATGGCACCTCTGGTGGCTCGAACTCAAATCACGCCGCACGCTACAAATGCAGACGCTGGTTCGGCATAAGCACGGTTACAAGAGGATTCCGGTTGCTCTCCTGGCCGATTACATCGAGCATGAGGGCTGGGAGTGCGCTTCTCTGCACTTGATCGACATCGGCGAGCGGGTCGCGTTCGGCGAGTATATCCGGCGTTCGGAGAGCTATGACCTCGTGACCGGTCTGCCGAACCGGGCTCAGCTGCTCAATATTCTGGAGCAGCGCTTTCGCGAAGGCGATGACTCAGCTGCCGAGGTTGCTTTACTCGTCGTCGGGCTTGATCGGCTGGCGCTCATCAATGACTCTCTGGGTAGGCCCGGTGCAGACCAAGTTCTGGCGGAAGTCGCGCGTCGCCTGACACGATGTGCAGGTGAGGCTGTGCCTATCGGCCGGCTGACCGCCGACGAATTCGCGATGGCGGTGGCCACCGAGCGGCCGGGAGCCGCACATACGGCGGAGCTGGCCGACTCTATCCTGGCGGCCCTCTCCCCGCCGATCCGAGTTGGAGGCGAAGATATATACGTCAC